>Ga0157363_1001449_pt1 | contig 19795 bp, 21 predicted proteins | sample AttsexASBM1_FD_111477 | JGI IMG/M metagenome (GOLD analysis project Ga0157363, IMG submission 111477) | Fungus gardens microbial communities from leaf cutter ant in Ribeirão Preto, State of São Paulo, Brazil - Atta sexdens ASBM1 | ecosystem: Host-associated > Fungi > Mycelium > Unclassified ... | reverse complement strand
GCCACGTAAAATCTCGTAGCAAGCAGCGACGGTAATTAAGTTTCCATTAATTTTAATTAGTTCCCACGAAGTAACCTTGCAGCGGGCAGAGTGACAAGCAAATTTTTCACGACTTAATGCAAAGCAATTCCTTAACAGCTTGTTTGTTTGACGTATTGCTCAATTCTTCAGATACTGGTAAGTACGTATTGTATTGAATAATAGTATTTATTTTACACACGTCTAAATAATTTTGTACTATTACAGAGGTATTAAAGGTATGATCCTCGTTGAAAGAAATCTCTGCTGCGAATGTACGATGGATATATAACCTGAAATCACCAGGATAATTTTATGTTGACCAGCACCGGAGGAATATATCGTGAAAAATGAGTGAGACTATTCCAATGAATGATGTACCTGAGAGCAACGGTACAATGGAGCAGCCTGCTTATAATGGTGAAACAGAGGAACACGCTGGTAAGTTCACATTTATGATGTTTATGATTACTTTCATCAATGTAGAGTAAATTTCATCTTGATTCAACTTACTCTTAATTTTTTCTAGTTTGCCTGTTTCTATCAATGTAGATCAAATTTAATTTCAGTTCAACTCATCTTCATCTTTTTCTAATTCTAAGAATTAGAAAAAGATGAAGAGTTATAGTTAAACGATTAAAACTACATTGATACAAATGGACAAATTTTAAGAGAAAAAGATGAAGATTAAATTGAACTGAGATTAAAATTAATCTACTATGGAAACAGATATTAATATGACTTTGATTAACATGCAACTTTGATTAATTTAACTGATAGAACAACTTATAGTAAAAAATTTATAATTCATACATAATTCATTGACTCTAATCTTTCTGTGCATTAAACAAAACATTCTATATTAAAATAATACAAATATTAATTGATAAATTAATTATGATCCTTTCTGCTTCATTAGCCAAATCTCCAGTAAGTACAGAAGAGAAAGCACCAGATTCAGTGTGCGATAATGGTATAAAGAGGAGTGCCACTGCCACTGGTAATACGCCAAATAGAACGAAAAAACGTAAAAAAGCCCCGAGAGACGCCACTGCGCCAAGACAGCCTCTGAGTGGTTACTTTCTGTAATAATTGAACATACAAGTACTTTAATATAAGTTAAAATATTCTGTCTATAATGAAATACAACGTGTGTATAGGTTTTTAAACGATCGGAGAGAGAAAGTTCGAAATCAGAATCCAAGCTTAACGTTCACAGAAATCACGAAGCTTCTGGCTGCAGAATGGAGTAAATTGCCAATTGATCAGAAGCAGGTTTGTTGCTTTCTTATTGTATCTCATTTGTCTCTATAATATTAATCTCTCTAATATTAATGATAAATACTTTCAGCGTTATTTGGATGCAGCTGAACAAGATAAAGAACGCTACAATCGCGAGTTTAGCGATTATAAGCAAACAGAAGCATACAGGCTGTTTAATGAAAAACAGTCGGAGAGACAAAATGAAAATAAGAAGGAAAGAAATGGCACGGACATAAACACCGAACAGAATGTACGATGATATTACTATATTTAAGATTGTAGCTAATCGATCGTAACGTTAATGAAAACTTCTTATTTAGGACATTCAGCAGGATAAGGACAATGATTTTACAGGCTTTGACATCCCTATTTTTACAGAAGAATTTCTAGATCATAACAAAGGTAAATAAGTTACATGAATTACAACTAATCAATAAAATACAATAAAATGGACATATTTTGAAATAATAAAAATATCTGCGTAGCTTGTGAGGCTGAATTAAGACAATTGCGGAAAGCTACATCTGACTACGAAGCTCAGAACGCGGTTCTTCAGCGACACGTAGATAGTCTGCACGCAGCGGTGAGTCGCTTAGAGTCCGAAACTAATCAACAACGAACAACTAATCAAGCTCTGCAGCGTCATTTGGATTCTCTTCGTTCTCAACTAGCAGGCTGCTTCGCTACTATACCGCTTCCAGGCGAGTTTCCATAAAGAATTTTACCACTGATCACATGTCAGCTCGACATTTTATTTGTATAAGTATTTAATTTTTTATAGGCACACATGACGGTGCTACGTTACAAAATATCGACAGTTATTTCGAGAGGCTGGAATCTCTATTAAGCAGCAACGCCGAGCAGAGTCTACGTAACGCCGTACGTAGTGCTGTGTCTCGTCTCGAATTAGTTGGATGACGATCGCCTCCGGGCAATACAACCAGTGCGTCGTTGAAACATCGTTCGAGGCATTCACATCGAAAGTAGCGAGGAAAAGTTTAGGTGTGTTGTTTTTAGCGGTTTGTAAAAAAATTCCACGTTATATCTTATAATAAGACCGATGATTGCTTATTTATGAGTGAGTTTATGTGTGTATTGTATTTAATTATTATTTGTGGTATCTTTAGTATACGAGACAATAATTTACACTTTATATACTTATTTTAATCAAAATTGAGTTATAAATACAATGATGATTTCATCAACTTGTACTATGTATCTTAACTTGATATGAACTTAATCTAATTTATGCATTTATGTATATTGAATAGTTACATGTGCATTGAGATCAAACTCTCTTTTTAATTAATACCTAATGATTAGTTTGAAAGTTTAAAGAATCTAAATTCAATATTATTTAGAATATTTAGCATTTGTTAAATTATTAATATATTTTTATGATCCTGTCACGAATTATTATCCATGTTCAGCATATGCTTTTTCAATTGATTCGACATGAATCTGAAATTATAAGTTTTAATTTAACATTATGTTATATAAACATAAAAATTATTTACAATTTAAAGATTTATGATTATTCTTACCTTAAAGATGCTGCATTGGGTCGATTATATTGTTCAGCATAAAGTATAATAGCTTCAATTTGCGGAAATATATTGATTATAATATTTTTCTTTATCGATAAAATAGATCGTATGAACTCAAATGTAAATTGTGTATTTGTCATCAAATATTTTTGTACTGCAGTAGAAATAGCAGTTTGGAATTTTTCCCTGAAAAACCAAGGATTAATTATAAATTATATATTATATATATAATTTATTTATATAATTTAAATTTTATATATATATAATTTAAATATATATTTTTTAAATTTTAGATATAATATATATCGATATTTGTTCACCTGATGAATTTATCTTCCTCGTAATAAGGATTTTTTATTATATCATTGATAAAATCAATTGTGTGTAGTTTGTGAGGATGATGATCATGAACCTTCATGTAACACCCAAAGATGCTCGGAGAACAAATTTGAATAATATGTTCCGTAATATATTTGGGATACTTTCTTCCTTCTTTAAGCAATGTTTTTATAAGCCAAGTTATCTGTGTGAATGTGTATATATTAAATAATAAATATATTTGCGACACATTGTGACACTGAACAAGTAATTAAACGATTGCATACCAAGTTGGAGTGTTTGTGCAAGATGTTGTCGGATGATATATTATAAAAGTTTGACATCAACATTTCGAAAATCGTACGTAGAAATTCGTTCTTTATATCCTTAAAGCATTTCAGCAACGTATCAGTTACCTTAAAACTGCAACCGTTGTTGACTTCAACTATCAGAATCGGCAAGTATTGATCGAAGATATCTCGGATCATTGCTTGCAATAATATATCGCTTTTGACATTCAATTTCTCCAGTCCGAGCATTATCATTGAGAATATCTTCTTTCCCAATTGCTTTATATACGACTGCGTAGAATTCTCTGGTACCAATATAATTTTATTGATGAGTGTTCTTAACATATCGTTTGGTTGATTCTGTGAAGGCAACATTTAGAATATAAAAATTTCAGCAGCAATTAAGTTACATATATTTTAGAATATTTACTTTAGTATATAGCATTGGAGAAATGCAGAGAATCAGTGTACCAAGACATCTATAAATCCAAAATGCAAGTTCCGAATCTTTTGTTTCCTCAGTTATAGGTATCATGATCCATTTCTCTAAATTCTTGAAATATGTTTTACATTTCGCGTTGTATTGATGCTTTTCTTGCTCAGACTGTAAAATTTTACAGTTGTATTAATTTGTTTTTGGATTGAACAAAACATGCTGGATTCATAAAATTAATACCTTTAAAATATTTAGTTTCTTCATAAACGATATTATGAATGTCAAAATAGGTTCGTCACTACTTTTAAATTCGTATATATCATAATCTGACACGAATATTTCTTTAATCTCATTAAGATTAATAATGTAATTTTGCAGAATCCTTATATCTTCCTTGCTTATATTGTAACCAACAATGGAACATTTTATCCAAGCCTGAAACATATATTTTATTAACTCTCTTCTAACTCGCTTTGCAACGTGTAATGACAAAGCAAATTGATACAAACTTGGATAAGAATAGTATCAAAATTCGGAATTTCCTTTTTCAAGTTTTGAACAGCTTCTTCATTCTCGAGAATAGACATTAAATAATACAGAGTAATTCTAAAGATGAGATAATTTATTATTATACTATTTTCAATAGATATTGCTTTTTAGATAAAAATATTTTTACCTTATATCTTTGACAAATATCGATGCTGCAAAATGCTGAAATAAAGATACAGCCGAATGTTTATACTTCTTAGCAGTAGCTGGTTCTCTAACTGCTTCTAAGGTGAATATGACAGCTAGTTTGGAAATAATTTTATAATTGTCACCAGTAAATACGGGATCGAAGACGAGTTGGCGAACTCTGGATGCAACGAAACACCACAGTGCGTCTAACATTTTTCTGGCACCATCTACAAATATATTTTAGCGAATGTTTGTACTTTCGTCATATAAACTTGAAAATATATCATACGAAATCATAATATTAATATATTTAAATAAGTTTTTATAAGAACGAAGGATTCTTAATTTAAAAATATATTTGAAATAAAGACAAAGACATACCAACCCGAATTGTTACATGAAACTTGCAAGATGATACATTTTTCGAAAACATTCGCGATCATCTCTAATAAAGATCCAATTCTGTTCTTTTGGCACTCCAAAAGATAACGATCGATCCAACCACCAATAAAATTAAACTCTCCTAGATCCATTTTCTCATTACCAGCCAAAATCGTGTTCAATACATCCACAAAATTGATCATCATGGAACGAGATGTTTCATCCTTGCGACAACTTATCAAGTTAATCTGTAAAAAAAATCACGATTTACAAAAAAATATATATGATTTATATTTGTATAATTTATATGAGAAATGGAGCATACTGTTTCTGTAAAATGTCCAGCTATGGAACCAACAGATAATTTTCTTTCATTGAATAGCAAAAGACACGCTAATTTTCCTTTCCAAATTAGATTGCATTTTTTATTATAATCGTTATTCAATTCATGCGTAGATGGCAGAAGATCTAACATTGTTATACACTGTAAAAATGTATATTAATAGACATCGTTAATGAAGAATTTAGCAATCGTATATATTTTTTAACTCACAACGTTGGTATCTGCAGTAATAGCTAAAGTAATAAATAAAGATATGAAATTGTAGAGGCCACTCTCCGAGAATTCTGCGACTTTATTTTTCGAAAATTTCGTATATACACGACCCTTAATTTGATTCCAGTATTTCGGGTCTGACGTGCCGTATTTTTTCAAAAAGGTTCCTAAAAGATTAACTTTCATGATACATTGAACACTCAAAATTTTCTATCTACCCACCTATCAAGTGTAAGAAAATGCCATAGCTGGATTCCTTGGAATGTTCAAACTTGCCATAAATTCTGTCATTAATCTGTTTCAAAATATCCGTAGCTGTCTTCCTAAAAAAAAATATTTGAATATAACTACTTTGTATATAAGTTACTTGGACATATACATACTTTTCAAGAGACAGGGCCCAAGGCCCAGAAGTTTGTAGTAGGAATGGTTGATCTAATCTTTTGTGAAAACAATCCCAAAGAAAAGATATAATTGGTATTCGTGGTTGCCACCAATTAATAATAAGATCGAGTAATAACGGTATTATGATCTTAAGCTCCACATCAAGCTCATCCCTTTCACCGTCTTTTCCACCTTTACATACATATGCTTTTAGAACCTTTTCAACTTGTTCGCAGTTAGATTTAATCTGTAAATAAAAATATATCCGTTATACGATCTACGAAGTTTAATTTAATTTGTATCGTAATTACCCTTGAAGAATTAGATTGCAGATATACGCCATCATTACTGTATCCATACAACAGAGACAGATGATATATTATCCAAATGCAAAATAACTCTGGATTTTTACAATCTGGTAGAGAGGAATCTACGCTTCTGTGCCAAAAGATCGCTTGGGACTGATTCTTAGTTAGTACTCTATCGATACAATTATTTACAACATCCCAAAACATCTGAAATTTGATTATAAATACATCTATAAAACTATTACTACCTTGGTTATTATTATTAATACCTTAGTTTTTTTCCTTTCTCCTAAACTGTCGACAAATATTTGAAACATGAGCCATAATTCTCGCGTGCACGTGCAGCAGTATGGTGTTTTCTGCATGAGGTCAATAGTCCAGTTTAAGGCTAACTGAATAAAAATAGAAATATAAAATATCATGTTTATATTATTATACAAGTCAAATATTTTAATCATTTTCACCCTTTCAAATATTTTCAAGGTAGAATATAAGAGATCATTGATGATCATTTCAACAGTAGTTTCAAACTCCTCCAGCTGTGTGTGATATTGGAACCATATAGTTTTCGAATGCATTAACGTTACAAAGAACCACCTTAATTCTATATGCATGTGGTACAAATGAAACTCTGGCTGATTACACTGAAACAGAAATAATATTTTTGCTTGGCCAAAAAAACAATCAATTTTTTTAATTACCTTATTCCCTATATTAGAAGCAGCATAATGCAAAGTCGAATCTGGGATGCTATGTAAAGTGCTAAGAAAATGTTTAAGGCAATCAAATAGACTATCCACGTCTTTTCCAATTTCAGGAATTACTATTTCTAACGCATTAAGATCCCATTTTATGCTATAATGTCAGGAATATAAGATGAATCAATTATTGCAAAAACATAGGAATAAGAAAGCATTGCATTTACCTGTTCATGTACATACGGAAATATACAATAAATTCGCAAATCATCTTTCTTAGAGAAAAGTAATTTACATTATCATTATTGCATGATCCAGATATTGTGATTGGCTTTTCCTGTCTGTTTAATATTTTCAATTGCATCCTACAATAAAAAAATAAATATAAGATTATAGATGGTGTAAAATCATAAATGATATTCATTCAATAATATTCAAAACATATACATGATAATGAAGATTTTGTTTTCAAGAAATATTCTTACTCCATGCAATTAATAAGATGTTTAAGATCCATCATGGCAATTGCTCCAGGCATGACGCAGTCAAAGAGTTTGACTTCCACATGTGAAAAGGGATAGTCGATTTGCGAAAAAAGCACATTGTCCACTTCTCTGTGATAAAACAACCCAGTCCTGCTTAGTTGCCAGTCATTGACATTCACTTTGCCACTGCAGTCAAAAGTAGCATCGAGATCCATCTGTAATATTTGTGCTAAATCAGTACATTATAAAATTAAAGTGATATTACAACTTACAATATATTGGCTGCGTTCAGCAGAACAAATTTTGTAATCATTTTATAATTGCTGAATATCTAAAAGTATAATCCAATCAGTGCGAAGAAAACTTTTAACAGTTGCAAAATAAATGTTCTGCTGAACATAGCTATTATAAGTAATAAATTTTTTGTATACTTCTCTGTATTTGCAATAATAGTTGTAAGATTCGCGTCTCAATCGCGTCGCGGAGACAAAAATTGCTCTCTCTCTCTCTCTCTCTCTCTCTCTCTCTCTCTTTCTCTCTCTCAACTAGGACTCGCGACCACCTCAGTTATAATTTGATCATAAATTGATTGTATAAGGCAAAAAAACCCAAAATACAGGCAACAAAACTGATAGTAAGCATAAAAAAACTCAGCAGGCTAATAAAAACTTGGGATCACAAAACATCCAAGCTGAAACAAAATACATCCTGATTCGCGTTTGTCGTTAAACTGTTTAGATAAAAATCATGATGGAAATATGTATTCCCACCATGTAAAAATTGCATTTAAGATCCTGATGAAAATTCCAGATATTGAGAGAGAACGTGTCCAGACCTAGCAGACGACTTTATGTGTTTTGGCGGCATCTCCAGTGGCGCTGATCAAATGAATCATTGATGAACCGCGGAATCAATTGTGGAACAAAAGACGATTGAATTCGACTGACGGAAATCTGCGATAAAATATCACTATGTACAACCCAAAACGTAATTTACTCATCTTAATTATTATTTGGAGTTAAATTATCTAAGTATATATATATATATATAATAATTATTTTCTCTGAAATTAAACTATTATATTTATGAAAAATACAAATCAATTAGTTTCAAGTAAACGCAATGAAATATCGCAATCATGTGTACTCCACTTATTTCTCACGTTTTTCTCTCGTCTATTCTTTCATGTAATTTCTTTGTATTCCAGTTTCCCTATATCTCTCCATCTTTTCGCTTCTTTTCATTTCTCGTCGAGAGAAACCTCCCTTTCTCCGCCGCAGCCGCACGATTTCCAGAGGCGGCGCATTCAACGCCGTTGTTTACAAGTTCGCGCACAACAACGTCGAAGATGGCGGCAAAAGCGAGGAGCGCGTCGGACGAAGCGGCCACGTGCGCGTAAATATACACAACGATAGGACGCGAGCCCGATGCTGCATTGCTCGTTTTGAAGCGATTTATCCGTGAATGAAACGCGTACCGGACGCGTGACACGCGCACCCGAACTTGACCTGATCGCTCCAGTCGGCGGCAGCGGCGGCGACAGCTGAGAAGATCTCGTGCCTGTAGACCTGATGACTCACCCGCTTACAATCGGATGACGATGCTTCTATGAGGAAGAACGATAACGTAGGCACGGAGAATCCTTGGATCACACTGGTCAACATGAATACTTTCAAAGATCTCCACGAGGAGGTACGTTGCATCCTCTCGTTGCGGCCTCTCCTAAGCTAACAGATTCTAGGAAGCATAGGTTAACTCTTCCGTGTCAGATTTGTATTTTAGTCTGACGTGAATGTTTCTCATACGCTTCGTATAGATTCCTTGTCCCTGTGAAGCTTAAATGCATGTTATCCATTGTATGTATATTTTGTCTTGAGAATTTTTTTAAATCAAATTCCTTTGTTTTAGAGGATACACGAAGAATACACTAATGGATTTTATTCATATTTTGATTATGTACAATGTATTATTATATTTGTGTGTTATTATATTTTTTATAATTCTACAACTGTTTTTAATGAAATTTGGATTATATCTGTATTGTTTGATATTTCACAAAGATCTACTCTTTAATCTAGATGAGATAAAGAAAAATGAACTTATAATTGTTTATTTTTACAGCCTCCTTTATTACAAGCTATATTTCATGGAAATGTGGAGGTAGTTCGTACATTGCTATCGCAAAAAGAGGATGTTAATTGGCAGGACAAGGAGCAGCGTTCTCTTTTACATGCGGCAGCATATAGGTTAATATCTTACTTAAAGAAAATGCTTCAATAATGTCTGCGAAAAATCTATTTCTACCAATATATATTAACTTTTTTCTTTTCAACTTCTTCATCTTTTTCTAACTTTAAAATTAGAAAAAAATGAAGAGTAAATTGAATCAAGATTACAATTTATTTACATTATTAGAAAAGATTTATTTCATTTAAATATAGATCAAGGTAGTTTACTCTTTTTATCTGTTTCCAATTCTTAGAACTAAAAGAATATAAAAAAAATAAGTTAATCCAAATTAATATAAATTTGATAAAAAACGAACGGACTAGAAGTTATTTTAATTATTATATAATTAAAATGACATTCACGTTTCAGAGGGGACACCGCTATTGTAGAACTTCTCTTGTTAAATGGTGCAGCAGTCAACAGCAAAGATAAAAAATGGTTGACTCCTTTGCATCGAGCCTGCTGCTCGGGAAATTACAACGTAGTAGACGTTTTATTGAGATACAAAGCGGACGTAAATGCTCGAGATCGTAGTTGGCAGACGCCTCTTCATGTAGCAGCTGCAAATAACGCTGTGCAATGTATAGAACTTTTAATGCCACATTTGTTAAATATCAATGTCTCAGACAGGTGCATATTTTTGATTATATCATTATTGTACAACATCTCATAATTGAAAATTATAGATTTATAATAAATTGTTGACAAGTATTAAATACATATAGATTATTAAATTTGTAATTTTTGCAGAGGCGGGAAAACATGTCTTCATCATGCGGTGTATAACGGACATCTTGAAATGTGCGAATATTTAATGCAATTTGGTTGCGCGATAAATGCCTCCGACAAGAAAGACCGAAGGGCTTTGCATTTCGCGGCGTACAAAGGCCACAATGAAATTGTGAAAGCTCTAATAGCGAAAGGCGTTGAAGTGGATGTTAAAGTACTAATTTGTTATAAAACTTGTTTTAAAACTTTTTTATCCTAGGTGTAAATATTATACGTTTTTCTATGTTTAGGATCGAGATTTATATACTCCGTTACATGCAGCAGCTGCTTCTGGTAATGTAGAATGTGTACACATTTTAATCAAAGCTGGAGGTGATATCGAGGCCAAGAACGTGTACGGAAATACACCGTTGCATATCGCATGTTTAAACGGATGTCCGCTCGTGATTAAGGAACTTATAGCTAATCGCGTTAATTTAGGTGGGCCATTATTAGGATTTTGAATAGCTCGATTCGTGACATTTGAATAAACGTTATATTTGTTGTTCACAACAGAGGCCGTAAATTATCGAGGGCAGACTGCATTGCATGTTGCTGCTGCCAGCGTACATGGTGTTCACTGTTTCAAGATGCTGATTTACAATGGGTTGAAGGTCAATGTTCAGTCGGAAGACGGTCGTACACCCTTGCATATGACTGCGATCCATGGAAGATTTACGAGATCTAAAACGTTGCTAGATGCAGGAGCTTTTCCAGACGCGAGAGATAAAAATGGAAATACAGCATTGCATATTGCCGCCTGGTAAATCACCTGGACATAGGATTCTGTGATTTGAACAAAATTATAACAATAAAATTTCAAATTACAGGTTTGGTTTCGAGTGTTTGACGACATCTCTATTGGAAAGCGCTGCATCTCCAGCTACACGCAACGCACAGCAACGTACACCTTTGCATCTGAGTTGCCTAGCGGGACATATAGAAGTGAGCCACATATTTTTTCGGTATCTATACTACAGCTGCTTTCCTTTTGGGATACACAGTCGATGCAAATATCGTTCTATATTTCTTTGCATTCGATAATAAAGATACATGAAATTTATATCATATTTCTTAAAAAGAAAGCAACCTACATTTGATTTATATTACGATGATTTATGAATGTCTGATTTGGTTTTATTGTACCGTAGGTCTGTAGAAAATTATTGCAACTCGATAGCAGGCGAATTGACGCGCGAGATATCGGTGGCAGGACAGCTTTACATTTGGCAGCATTTAAGGTAGCGTATCACTTTTAATCTTTTATTAATATAATATTAATATTTCTTGAATTTAATAGCATAAATCGATGTGTGACAAGAGAAAGAATATATTGGACTTATTAAACAGGGTTCAGTAGACTGCTTGGATCTGCTGTTGTCTAGCGGTGCCAATTTCCGTCTTGTCGACAACGACAATCGATTGGCTCTTCATCATGCTGCATGTCAAGGACATTATCCTTGCGTCTTCACTCTGGTTGGATTCGGTAGCGATTCAAACGCTCAAGACGTGAATGGCGCAACGCCGTTACATCTGGCTGCAGCGGCATCGAATTCTAATGCTCAGTCAGTATCGTTTTCTCTCTAGCGTCAATTTCTCAAATTTATTTTATAATTTATTTTATGATTTTATGTCTATATGATTTATTTTAATTTCATGCAGATCTTTCAAGTGCGTGCAGTACTTGCTGCAGCATCGGGCAGATCCGCGTTTACGTGACAAACGTGGTTTTACTGCCATCCATTATGCGGTGGCTGGTGGCAACAAAGCGGCACTAGAAGCGCTTCTGAATGCGTCATCGTCATCTTCAAATTTGACCACTTCGCTCAATTCTTCGACTGGTCAAGAGCCATCCCTGCCGGCACTCACTCCGATACATCTCGCGGTACGTAAACGCAAAAGATATGTAAAATTAAATCAAAATTCGTATTAATCCTAATCTAAAATGAAATTTTAGAATTTAACATGACGGATCAAAAAATTGAAAAATATTTTACGAATTTATTCTATATTAAATTTTGCATTTTTTATTTACTTTTTCTCTTTATAAGAATTTTTATTATAAAAAGGCAATTTTTATATAATTTTTCATATTGTACACAATGAATTGTTTTTTTTCTAAGAGAAAACAATTAGTATTTTTATAGATTTATTCAAGATTTTTTAGTAAAAAAGGAATATGTGAAAAATTATATATTACAAATTAAAGTGTGTTAATTTGTAATATATCTTTCATTTTAAATTTACAATCTTATAACTTTATTAGTTTATGTGCAGCTTAATTAATTTTAAAAAATGTGTTTTTTTTGTTTTAATTTTTTATATCTAAAAGCATATTGTTTAATTAATTAAAATATCATTAAAAATGATAGTTTTTTCTTAGTTTAAGTTTCTATTATAAATATAAATTATATCAATAGGTATGTGCATATTAGTAGTTAAGTATAAAAAAAACATTAAAAACATTAAGGAGAAAAAGGTGGGACATATTTGTCCCACTGTCCCTGTAAGGGTTAACAGGCATATCACGGTCACGACGAGATCTTGCAGCTGCTTCTGCCCTTGTTTCCTAATACAAATATCAAAGAAGACAGCGGAAAGACGCCGTTAGACTTGGCTGCCTACAAGGGGCATAAACAGTGCATCATACTTCTGTTGCGATTTGGCGCTTCCGTGGCAGTGCAGGTGAGAAGAACTTGAATTCTTCGCTTGGTAAGCGTACATTCACACGCGTAACATTAATGTCATCGTGTTTCTAGGATTCCGTTACGAAACGCACACCTGTGCATTGTGCCGCTGCTACAGGTCATGCGGATTGCCTGGCTCTTCTTCTGCAAAACATGGATGATTCCAACGTGGTAAATTGTTACGATTCCAAACAACGCACTGCTTTGACGCTGGCAGTAGCAAATAACTTTCCGGAGTGTGCGATGCTATTGTTAACGTACAAGGCCGACTGCAATTTGTCGGATGTCAATAAACACACGCCATTATTTCGTGCTGTGATTAACGAACGCGATAATCAGCTAGTGAAACTTTTATTGAAGCATGGCGCTCAAGTAGCTGTGCAAGATGTGAATGGTAAAACTCCGTTACATTTAGCATCGGCTTGCGGCAGGTAAGAAATTACATTCGTACGAAATTTTTCGCTGTGATCTAAAATTGCTTTACATCCCGTTTGTAGATTGTATGCTTTGGCTGCACTCGTTAAAGCCGATCCAACCGCAGCGGCTTTGAAGGATGATCAAGGCTGCACAGTGCTCCATTGGGCTTGTTATAATGGCAATTCAAATTGTGTGGAATATCTTTTGAATCACAACGTATTCGATTCCTTGGAAGGCATGTAGCTTCTCATCCTTTGAAGACGATTATCCAATGTGATATATCAAGCTAATTTTTTAATTATTTATAGGTAATCCATTTTCTGCCGTACATTGCGCTGTATATCAGGGATCTGCGCATTGTTTAGATTTGCTGATCAACAAATTTGGTGGACAAGCGGTTGCTGCTCCAAGAGATTCATCGTGTGGCTTATTACCACTGCATATCGCGGCGAGCGCAGGATCTGTTGAATGCGCGCGATTAATTCTGAACTCCGTCGGACCGGAACTAGCCGGTCTTGAGACGACTGACTATTTCGGACGGACGCCACTTCTTTGTGCGGCTGTTAATGGACAATGCAACGCTATCGGTAATTTAATTCGCTCTATAACGAAATTATACTTTTATTTTCGAGATAATCTCATATTAATAAGATGCATTTTGTAGAATTGTTGCTCGAATGGAAAGCTGACGTGCGCGCTGTTGACTCCAATAAGAATACGGCACTGCACTTAGCGTGTCAGAGACGTCATTCCGCCGCAGCCTCATTGTTTCTAAACTGGATCGAGTCACTTGGTAGCTCCGATACCGACAAGAACACGTCACAATTACAGCGCGTTTCTGTCATTAACATGATCAATAAGCAACAGAGAACGCCGTTGCATCTGGCGGCAAGAAATGGTCTCGTAACGGTAAGCAGAAAGTGTGTTGATGATACCAGAAATGTAACAGATATTTTAACTGACATTTTCTGAGAAATATGTTTTGTTCAGATCACGCGACGATTATTACAATTGGGCGCAAGTGTTATAGCTGTCGATGCTGATGGACTCACACCCGCATTAGCCTGTGCTCCAAATCCGGCAGTGGCCAAGTGTTTAGCGACTATTCTTTCCGCGCAGGGTAATATTTCATTTTATCCATTATACATATTGTAAAAAATATATATATTCATGTGTGCATATATAATATATAAGACCGCGCTATTTCTATCAGGTCAAAACGGAGAAACCACGCAATACTCACCGGCTATTCAGCACACGTTGGAAGTATATCTGAACGGTGTGGACTCGCAACATAGCTCCGACTCGGAGTTTTACTGACAACGAGTGTCGGCACGCTCGAACCGCCAAATGTTCCGAGCGAGAATGAACGCCGGCTCGAGACGCGGCTATTTCGACGCCACTAGACTGATCTTGATGAGCTGCTGGCTCTTTTCCGTTCTAGTATAATTAGCTCTGACGTGCCGGGTGAGGTTGCCATATAGGCAGATCTTCTATGGTGACTAGCGTCAATCATGACAATACTGGTGTCTGTGCTATCGAGAAACTCGATAGAGCAGCTAATCGACTGCCAAGAGGGATATGGATGTACGTATACAATGTAAGTTAACCAGTTACTTAATAAGTCGATAAACTTAGGTATATTTAGAAAATGATCGAGCTGTACAGAGTATTTAAAGTCAACTTTCTGTTTGTGTAATTAGGCATTTGCGAGATATAATATTGTCTTATAAAAATCCAGTGTTATAATTTCATTTTAAAATCTGTCAATTAGAAAGAATGTACGATGATGTTTCGGCGATATTTATGTGCGTATATTATTCGATATCAATCTCATTATGTTTGTATGATTAACGATCGATAGAATGATTAATGCGCTAAATTGAGAAGACGCCCGCATGATATTCGGGAGATCTGGGTTTGAATTCCGACTGAGGTAGTATTTTTCGCAATAAATTATTTACAGTGTCTTCAAGATGCTTATTAGCATCGATTATTAACAGCTTTTTAAGATGCCGAATTGCATTAATAATATTAATTTTATTTATAATAATTTTTGTTGCTTATCAATTTAATTTGTGATATTACTACTTTAGTTTCGGTTTAAGACTGTGTTTCAAGACCGATGAATGATCGGCGCACAGTTTGCTGAAAATTGTATAAATTCACAAAAAATATCATTAAGCACGAAGAACCGCCTTGATCGAATGTGGCATTTTTCATTCATATGTGCTTATTGCGCTGTCAGTAATTCTCAACTATTTATGTCTTCCAACAAGCAACTCAGTGTAATAAGTAATCATCTCATCCTTGTTTAACATTGACGAATAACAAGGATGCACCGTGTCATGTGTGTCTCTTGTTGGAAGGCACCCTATGTAACTAGTATATTCAAAGACGGATTTATCTGACAATGAGATATTATCGTAGAGCATATCTTTTTCATTAGAGAGAGTACAAAATTTTGCCATTAACACTGAATTATATTCCTCTAGAACATTATCTCACGTATTGAAATTAATTTATTTTTAACTCTAGCAAAATATCAGGATTACATAATATCTATTTTTCTCTCTTAAATATAGATATGTATCTCTCTTATACATAGTTGAAAACGAGATCTAGCTTTGTGCAGTTTTCATCTCTTGTAATTTACAATATCTAATATAATAATTAACGCACATATACTCCTCATATATGCCTCTTATATTTCAAACGATATGTTTGCATAATTTTTTTAATCGCGTTGGTTAATGTAACAAGTAATAATAAAATTTTCTCACAATCGCGAGTCTCAAATATGGACCACAAAGAATAATAATAATAAAAATTGCGAACTATTATTATTACAAATAATAATAGTTGCGTTAAATAAGTCTCGATTGCAATTATAGATCTAACAATGAAACAGTGGCGTATCATCAGTTTTAGTTGAGTAAATGTAGCAATAAAGAAAGACGCAATTCGTTTGTTATGATAAGGAACTAGATATCAGTGCAAATATTGATAAAAAAAATAATGTCGACAATGCTCAATTGATTGCATTTACTGAATTAGATCGTTTTGCATTAGTTAGTCGGACGTCTTCCATTCTCAGTAGTAGTCTTAACTTAAAATTTTAATTCTCTGTATATTCTCTCCGTTAATGCCACTCCGTATTTTATCTACGTTTATATGAAAAGATTTTCCTTTGAATTATTTTATATATTTTTTTTCTCACATTTTTAACTCAGGGGAATCGAAATTCAAGTCGAACGTTCGCGGAAATTTGGGGATTTGGTTTATCACGAAAAAGCGTAAGATTGATGTATAAAGGAAAAATGCCGAAAGTATGAATGTTTAATTACTAATGTCTTAGCGCTGTAAATATATCGAAGGGAACCGAATTAACCCCCTCCCGTCTACTCTGTACAACAGAGCGATGCGACGAGGAAGAGAATCGAATTTAGCTATTTTCTTAAAGATTTGTAGTAAAGAGCGTAAACTGCCTGACTGTAATTGTATGTCGATTGAGAAAGTATAGTTTGTAAATGTAAAATATATAATGGCCGATCGAGGAATTGAATCGGATTATGTCGGAACATTTTATTTTTGACATGCTTTTTATGCTCTCCATTAACACGTTTTGATTGTCGCAGTAATCTATGTACATCGTGACTACATTTTCTTGAAAATCATGGCATTTAAATATTAAAAAGAAATTTGGAGATGACAGTAATAGAGTCGCGATAGTCGTTGCGCAAATAATACACAGATCTCAACACAAAACTCTTTATTGCAATAACGCACTTATGTTTCGGCTACATTTTTGAGCCCTCTTTAATAACATAAATCATCTTTGTATTGCGAGATTAATTTAAGATTTTTATTTTATTTTATTTGTTAATATGAGATGTATAATCCATATTTAAAAAATGTAATAAAATACATATAACAAAATCACTTAATTTGTAATCGTCAAACGCCATAATTTTCAAGAAAATATAAGTATCCTGCGTAACATCAATCAGTATCAAGGAGGATATTCATCGCGGTAATTGTCTCATTATTTTTGTACTTAAAATTCCCTACAATTTTTGCATTTAATAGATTGTAAATATGACCTTTAAGCGACGGTATATACGTACTGACGATCTTAAATGCTAAATGTGATCGATATTATATAGAAAATCGTGTAATTCATCGATAAGAAGACGTCATAGTTTTATTGTATATATAAATTTGAATCATTGCTTGCGCGTGATAATTACGTGATTAATGAAATTGTTGATACTGAGAAATCATGATCTCCGATTTGTACATGATTTTGTACTTGTGACTGTTTTATAAAAACAGAAATACGAGAAGAAAAATTGGACACACGTCGTGCGTTATTATCAGACGCATGAAATTTCACATCACTGTAAAGCCGATTCTACATTAGTTGTAAGCCGATCGCAAGTTTGTTGCGACAGCCAATATGAAGCGTTGATTTCAAAATGTAAACTTAAGATTGGCTGTTGCAACAAACTTGCGATTAGCTTGCAACTAATGTAGAACCGATTTAATGTGTACATATAATAATCGAGAAAATTATTTTTTCTATACCCCTTTCTCTCATACAATTTCACAGAATATACGTGGGCAGTTTAATAAGTCATTGACATTTTAAAAGGAGACTATGTTGAAAAATAAGTCAAATTTTAGTAAAAAGAAAGTTTAAGAAAATCACTGACTTGTTATACCGCCCTCGTAATGCCATTACATTTTAAAGGGGTTACATCAATATGTATCTGTATCATGAATATTTGTAATCAATATACGTCATTACGTTTTATTTTCACACATTGTTGCTCAATATTGTATTGAAAGACTTTGTTCCTGAAATGAATTTATTTCTCATACTCCTTTTACTCACAATTCTTCAAAGTCTTTAATCAATAGAAATTTGAAGCGTACGTGAAAAGAAAATTATTACTTACAAACAGAGCCATTCTCAATATTATACTCGCTTCATTTTCAAAGTATCGAATCTTTAATTTATATCAATAAAATTTCATTAAAAATTCTGTAATTTTATTTAAGACTCCTGAATAGTTACCGCGTATATTGAATCGTAATGTCAAAAGTGAGAAATAACACGTTAATTTTTATTACGTGTCATTTGTAAATAAAGACAATTTGGATAAAACAAAATGATGAGAGCGCTTTAAAACAATTATAAAAATTATTTCTTTTCTAATATGAAAAAATGGTTTGCGGAAAAGAAATTTTCATCAAATGAAATCATCGCCGAAATAATTGCTTATTTTGAAGATTTGGATAAATCATACTATATGGAGAGAATAAAAATATTTGATTCTGATCTGGACTAAATGTATGTAAGTTTAAAAGGAGATTATGTTAAAAAATATAAAAGATTTTTTTTAAATAATTGAATCTTTATTTTTGCACGGATTTATCGAACCCACGGACTTATCAGTCCTCGTATATATTACGTAGTTAATATTAAACTATATATTAAAATTTTTTTAATTAATATTTATTATTTGGCAAAAAGTATATACATTTTTGATCTGTACAAAAAAATTTGCATTATTAGAAATAAAAAAAACAGTACTGTTTTAAAATTATACAGAGTGAAAATGTCTGTTTGAAAAATTACATAGTTATATAAAAAAGTATATACATGCACACACACACACACACACACACACACACACACACACACACACACACACACACACACACACACACACACACATATATATACAATTATACATATACATATATAATTATATATAATTGTGCATAATTATTATAAAAATATTACCAGATAAGTAATTTTAATCTACGAAACTACATTTCCAGGAATGTTCGTAATACTGAAGGAACATTTGGCAACAACAAATAAAATGGCATTTATACTAATGACTGATCAACTCTCAGCTTATCAATTGTATAAAATAAATAAATAATTATCCTAGACATAATTTAAATATCCTAGACATAATATATAAAATTGCATATAGGAATTAGTTTTAATAAAAGTTCTGGATTTCTCGAAACGCGGACGTGATCAAGCGCAATACCGATTACGATTCGTTGATCGCACAATTTCTTCTCGGAAACTTCGATATATCTTTCTCCAATTTCTCCGGAGACAATTCCAGGCAGAAGTTGTCGTAGGCATACGCGTTTGCTGTGATATTTGATTGCTTTTCTTCCGAGATCGACGTGAATCGTTGGAGGGTGATGTTTTTCGGTTGGGACCACGCATGGGAGAAGATCTTGCCGGCATATATCGAACTGTCGTCATTCGATCTGCTGGAGAACTTCATCTCGATATCGTC
>Ga0157363_1001447_pt1 | contig 19803 bp, 8 predicted proteins | sample AttsexASBM1_FD_111477 | JGI IMG/M metagenome (GOLD analysis project Ga0157363, IMG submission 111477) | Fungus gardens microbial communities from leaf cutter ant in Ribeirão Preto, State of São Paulo, Brazil - Atta sexdens ASBM1 | ecosystem: Host-associated > Fungi > Mycelium > Unclassified ... | reverse complement strand
TTTGTAATCTCCGAAATATTATTTACATTGAATTTTTGCGTCAATGGCTTTGCGTTTTGGCTCAGGAATTAAAATTGGCATGCCTTAGATAGACCGCACGAAAACTTATATCAAACAAAATTAATTCTGAATATCACTCGTAAATGGACGATTCGAAGAAAAAACAAAATTGGCAGTACTAAATGCTTGCGTCGCTTCTGTTACTTAAAAAAAAATATTTTATTAAGAAATTAATGGAAGTATAATTTAACATTTGTACGATTTTCTCCCATAATAGCTAATAAATAAACTGCATTATATTGGATTGTCAATATTGTCGTAAACTAATTTCAACAATATATTATACGATTTTCCAAGTTTCCAGCTGCTTCCTTTGATTTATATGTATTCTTCGACAAGTTTTCCTGAGCAACAATTACATTTACAGCATTTCGCGTTTATGAGGCAATAAATTTAATAAAAGAAAAATAGATAACGATCGTTTTATACCATTACTGTTAACGGCAGTGATAATTGCATTTCCGCGTATCATAAAGGCGAAGGCGAAGATGTGAGAAAGCTTAGTCGCAGAGCCGTTGCAATAATAACGCCTAGCTGGTTGCTGCTACAACCCCTAGCGCTTAATAAATGAAGTCCTATGAGCGGAAATTAGAGTATGCAACGAAGAAAGTTGGAGGTCTTGCCCTGCCATAGACGTGTCTTCCATTCTGTTCCATTAAAGGCTCGCGTAATAAAACGTCAAACTGAAAAAAAAAATCGACTAGGTCGTAACGTTTTTTTCGCGCCCTTTCAGAAGCGAGTAATCAACCTAATGACAACCGACGAGCCACCGCAATCGACATTCGTGTCAAAAGTCATCATCGATTTTGAGCACTCTCGAAAATAACAAATCACAAAAATAGCGTTGCGACGCGCGCCGTATGTGGATTATACACATCGCACTTTTCACATCCGACCGATGTCTTCCCCGAACATGGTTCCAATATAGATATCTGTCCCGAGTACGTTCTGGGACACGTTTCCTCCCGCGATATCAACATGAATAATTTCGCCGCATATCGGAGTAATTTCTCCACACGACCGAGTGATAAAAAAAAAACGATTTTTTATATGCAGTAATAATTTTTATGATGCTAAATAAGCATATGTGAGGAAGCGTATCTTTTTGGACAGACATCACATAATATAATAATATTAAATAAACAATAAAAACATTTTATCACCAGAAAGTTTACTAGTATCATTGAAGAACGCTGCACGTTTTTTGAAAATGTAATTTAATATGTGCAAAACACGTTTCTAAAAACAAACAGAAAAAAACATGTGTAATACAAGTGCTTTAAAACAATATATCGAGAAAAACTTGCTATCTTCATCATTATATCAAAATCATATGTCAATAATTATCAATATCTTTGTGTAGAAAAGATGTAACAAGATATTCTTGATCTTATTGGAAAGTTAAAACTATAATGAATATAAGATCATCTATCTCCGATAAAAGTATTAAAAAGTTTAAAAAATGATATCCACTGTCTCAACATTTATTACAATATTAATTATATTAAACGCAATTTTGCGAAAAATACAAAAATTATCATTAGAAATACATGATCGATATATTATAGTCCTCCATTATTTGAATCATTTAATCCATTCACGTGTTTATTCCGTGTCCTCAATCTAGAAATAGGTAAACTACATGGGTAAACTACATTTAAATTGGTGAAAAGTTCAAAGTGCAATGCGAAATGTATATTTGAGTCCGTAATCTAATTAAAAGTATCATTAATAATAATATATAAATTGTGTGTTCAATATAATGTTCTAATATATTCAACGTTAGTTAGTAATGTATAAAAGAATTATAAGTTTAACATTCTTTCAAGAATGAATTGTTCTAATTTTTCAGCCTACGAGTTAAAAGGAGATATGCGTTCCGAAAATTAAACCGCTGGAAAAAAATCTCGAGTATGCGTAACATAAAGGGAAAGATTCGACATACTATTTTCTCTTTCATACACAGTGCGTAATTCTCTAACTTCTGAAAATTATGAATGTAAAATTATGAATGTAAGAACACACCACGTGACATTTCAACGGATATTACGGAAATAGTAATTCGACTGGTTTCTAGTAAGTTTTCTAGTAAGTTTAATGCGGTATATAGAAAAGCTTAAGAGTGCTTACTATGTGCTAATCTATAATAAAATATGATTCGTAATCGTTAATCAGATTTGCTGCGGCAAGTTCGACGAATAAGAGTTTTCGCTATCCTTGTTACTTGCTACGCAAATTTATTCCGATAAATATCGTACTGCGACATTCTCACTAATCCGGCTTACGATGCGCTTCGTCGCTTCAAATAAAGATAACATTATTAAAAATTAAAATTCTTTCGTTTTTCCTCTTTGTGTAAATATCCTGCAGATATCGATGTTATTGAAATTTTAAATTAACAACCGACAACATATTTTTTTCTTTACGTTTGCAACACGCTTTTTATCGAATGGAATACACGCGTTGTTGACGTAAACGACAAATTAAATTAACGCTCGCTCGTCAGTCGATTCAAACGTTCCGTCTCTTCTACTTTTTCTTTTTTAATTATACGACTGCGCGAAATGTTTTGCGAGCCGTCCGACAACGCTTTATGCATCGATTCCATTCATTTTGCAGACCAGCAAGAAATTTACTTCGGAGCTGAATAATACAGGCGTCGTACACTCGAAATTCGCGGGTCAAACCTATGATGCCGTATGGGCCATGGCACTCGCCCTCGCAAAAACTGAAGTCCTTCTAAACCGACGAAACGAGAGTATGGCGCAGTACGCTCACACGAGGAAGGACCTCACCAAGCTTTTATTGAAGCAGCTTAAGCATCTGCGCTTTATCGGAGTTTCGGTGAGTACAGCCAAAGAATAAATAAAAGATGGAAAGAGAGGCCGTTTATAACGTATGTTTGAACGTCCACGAAACTTGAAGAACGTTACAGGAAAGGTGAACAAAATTGCCTCACATAAGTCCCGTATATACGAGACATTCTATGTTCTTTTATTTGTAGGTCCTCTTTTATTAACTCAGTGCTAAGTTTCTCATAAGAGAAATATCAAGCAATTTTTAAAGTTTCAATAATAATCGAAGACGAAGAACTTTTAACGAATGTTAAGCTGAAGAACACGGGCTAAATTTAAAATCAAGATTAGTTATAGATCGTGACTATTTTAGCTTTCTTTTTCTTTAAAAGCGATGAATTTTTAGAAAAGATCCTTTAACTGACATGAATATCAATATAACGATGTTAATTTATTTATAACTGACTTACAATGAATACGTAATTCGATTTACTTTTCAATAATAAACGTAATTGTCTTTTATATTTTATGACACCCCGTCATTTTAATTGTATTTTCATACATTCATATTTATTGTCATTGTGTTTATAGGGTCCGGTTTCCTTCGACGATGCAGATCGCGTTGGCATCACAGCGTTTTATCAGATGCATGGTAAGCTTTATATGTGTTTTTAAAAAATAAAGATAAACGACTTTGAAATACTTAAAAATTAAATTATAAAATACAGATCAGAAAATAATTTTGTTGGATCATCAAAATAATTACGTCAGAATCTCAAGTATGATAAGCAATGCTGTATAAAGTTTTGACATTCTAGTAACCAGCTTGAATATCCTATATAATTATTTTGGTGATCCAACAAAGTTATCTTTAAAATTGTTCTTTCCGAGAGTTCTCGAATTTAATAAATCAATCGACGCGAATTAAGGGATCAGGAAATTATCGGTTAGCAAGTTTTGATACGATAAACCATTTGTTGACGCGAATCGAAACTTCAATGATGACCCGTAGTACATTTCGCTGTACTTTCTGGACTTTACGCTTCATCCGCTCTGCCCGAATGTCAATAACGGCGTTAAACGTACAATGAACAGCAAGAGCTTACACCAGGGTACATGATGAAACGATACAACTAGCACAGACAATGGCGTGATTCTAACGATGCGGCATATCGCGTATTCTATGCCGAGGACAACTGATGCATGGACGCGCGTATAATCCAATTTATGAGTTTTCTATTATGAACTGCGCATCTAGCATTCCGTTAATGCGTTTTGTTTACGAGCATTTCCACGCTGTGCTTTAAGTCTATCTCGGTCTATCACTATTGCGAATTCGTATGTGCATGCGTCACATAGTACATGTCCTTTCGAACAGAAAACGTAATCTTCTTTTCAAAAATCGTTTTATATACGCTATGTGATCGCTACGTATCTTGAAACAAGATTATTCGTCTCTTGCTTTGATATAGAGATACCAATTTCTCTGTTATCGATATTGCACATATTGCTCCAATTTTTACAAGTGATATGATCCGCTAAGTATCTATGCATTTAAATGAACGCTAATGACAATTACATGTATTAAGCTGTGTATATCGGACAATTGATATTGGGAATTAATCGCGTTATTATTACGTACGTAACTTAAGTAAATAATATTAATAAAACAGAGTGCAACAAATATTATTGATTGATTTATGAAGTGTATATATATATATATATATATATATATATATATATATATATCTATATAATTACGATGAAAAGTCACGATGAAATATAAAAATAATATGAGCAACAACATATTTTTCTTTTTCTTCTTTTTTTGATTTCCAAATGTCTGAAATATCTAAACTTTGTTTACTCTTTATCCACCATCCGCATTTATTTTGTAGAAAATCTTGTCGCACGCTCGATGTGGAGAAACTTTACATTTCCCGATTATATATAGAGAGTTTCACAAACAGATACATTGAAAAATTTTCAAGGAACACCTGATGTCTTGATTCGAAAAGTTTTCGACATCCCTGGGTGATTTGTTCGAGTGATTGTAGCGCTTGAGTTGCAATGATGTGTATTACGATTTCTCATTTTTGCTAAATGGAGGAGTACGATTTGAATATAGTGATTTACGCATGTCTCCTTATTTATATCCTCAAGAGACTAGTAGTCTGATCATACCTCCAGGTAGAATATCTCGGATATTATACCCTAGGGATTGCCTGTATCTCGTACATATACTTATATGCGTCTCTGAAATTGATGTGCAGCAATATCACCAAAATTGTGTGTAAAAATATATATCTTACATTTTTTATTGTAATCGCCACTTCTGGTTCTGTTGTCAACGGGCGCACAAACGGTCGCATTTAAAAATAATCGTGCACAGCACGTCGACACTGACATTTACATTAAATTAAAAATTAGTCTCTCTCTTTTATCATTAACGCTACAGTAACGCCGTTGTCACGCTCGAATATAACGTTAATTAATCCAGAGAAACATTAGCCGAGAAATCGTGTCGCGCGATGTACTCTGATAGACGTCGTGATGATTACTTTTCTTCCCGGTCATTTCTTCTCTCTGTTATTCATAAATGTGTCCACAGCATGTCCACGCACTCTGGAAATGGAAATTCTATTCATTAACACTGTCATAATAATTGTTTAATTGCAATATGCACTTATAAAGTCTCTCTCTCTCTCTCTATTTCAGCAAAATACTACCTTTTCCAATATGCCGTGTGCATAAATAAAGTTAATCGTATATGTTATAGAAAGTGCGCAAAGAGAATTGAATGTAGGTATAACGTACCACAGCATATACATAATTTCATTTATATTTGTCATCAAAGATAAGCTATTTTTGTAGTTTTTTCCTTCATTTTTCATGTGACTCAGCAAATTATTAAAAGTAATAAAGAGTCAGTAATGTGATAACAAATTCGAAGAAAGAAAGCTAACGCCGTTATAAGCACGTATTTGTAATTAATCAAATTATTTTATTAATAAGGAGTGTACATAAGTCAAGAATAAACAAACGTTTCGATCATCAATTTTTGGTCTTCCTCAGTCTTTGATTTTGCTCATGTAATAACAAAAAAGAATTTTACAAAGTGATCATATAAATGTTCTAACTAGATTAATTTATAAATAATCTCAAGGTCTCAACTTGCAAAACGAACTGTAAACCTTTAAATGCTTTATATAACGATTTATTAATAATCTTATTAATCAGAATTGTGATGTTTTTTCATTTTAATTTATAATTTATAATCTTTAAATTTCAATTTTAATTTAATTTCAATTTGTAATTTAAGTTTAAAATTAATCGTTCATTTAATACGTAATTATAATTCCAATTAAAAATTTTTTAATTGGCATAATATATAAACTACAATGTACCTACTTATAAATTTATAAACGCCACTTTGTTATTTAATTTGAATATCATTCTTAATCTTTATGTATATTAGTCTTGCTGTGACAAATAGTTATCATCACTTTTGTTGAAATTGTCTAACTATATGACCACAGTCTGTCAGCGTGATTTAATTTATCATAATTTAATTACAACAATAATTATGTCTGTGACTTGTTTAAGATACGGCCAGTTTATTAGTATGACAAGTTTGCGAAAATTTTTCCTCATTTAATATATAAGAATTAATTTGTCTGCTTCATTATATTACAACGTCTTATGTTTTTATAACTTTTACAATTAGCTGTATCTATATTTGTTCTATGTCTACGTTCAAATTGAAACTTTCGAATTGTTTATCTTTAATATTCGCATTATGTTGAAAAACAACAACGCACAAATTGACGAAGATTTTTTTCGAGTTTTGTAATATTAATCTAGTTAGAGCATCTATCATGATTGCTTAAAAATAAGTAAACGTTTCGATCAGTAGGTTTTGATCTTCCTCTGTGTTTATGTGCTAACAAAAAAACATATATATATATATATACACACACACACACACACACACACACACACACACACACACACACACACACACACACACACACACACACACTCCTTGATAATAATGTAATTTAGTTAATTACAAATACGCACTTATAATTTATAATAGCATAATATCGGCTCATTACATCTTTCTTTCCTCATGATTCAACAAATTATGTTATTTATATTCAAACATTTTTTAAAATCTTTTGTTTGTAAAATAAAATTTTGAATAAAATTGTTTAAATAATATGAATTCCTAGACAACTGTTGATTTTATTACATGTTTATATCGTGAGTTAAAGTCATCATTCTGCTATACCACTAACAAATCGACATGAAAACTCCCACGACATTCCCATTCGTCCGAAACGTCTGAGAGAAATCGCATAGACTTCGCAAACTACTAACTCGATGCAACACGACTGTGCAACTACTAACTTTGCGTTTTGCGAAACTGGTATTAAATTATAAAACTGAGTGCCTCTTGTACTCAAAATTGCAATCAGACATTTCTTGCACTTGTGACACTATCATTGAATTCTTATCTTCATTTTTATATTTTTAAACTCAATTCGAAGTTAAGTATCACAATTGGCATAACGTTTAACTTAACGTACGTGTTTATAATTTCAGTCATCAAGATAGTAATTATAATACTGTATATCACGATTCGTTATTTTATTTCTAACACTATTTATTATACAAACGAAACGTCATAATACGGGAAACCGAATGTCTCCTGCAGAAACCGAATAAAATCTGTAGAATAGTTTAACACGAAATCAATATATATTAACTTCTTATATCTCATCGTTTTGGGTTAAGTCAAATACAGGTCAGTTAAAGAGTGAGTTATTGCAGTTGTCAAAAATATAGACAATATTTATCTATTTCTCAATATTGTTGCTAAAAAATATTTGTTTTTAATTTCATATTGCGCTTTGTTTTCTTTCATAACATTTATTTTATTATTGCTTTAATGTTGAAACGAATTCAACATAAGTGCGTGTTTTTGGGAAAGGTATTATTATTGTTCTAGACAAACATATTTATCATATAATAATCGACTGTATTATTAGATATATGTAAATATATTGCGTGAAAATCGATCTATTTACCTCAATATTTAATTGCAATCAATCACGATCACGCTTTGGAATAGATTCTCGTATAGATTTTCAATATAATGTAAGTCTTTTAACACATTCAGCCATTTACCGCGTGATACTTCACTAATGGCAAAAACTAATGGATTTTCCTTTTTTTTTCTACATCGAGTTGACGAAACGTGAGAAAAAGTTTCCTGCAGAATTTATTTTCTAATATAAATTGATTAATATTTCACCACCAATTTTTACAACTCCTCGATAGTCTGTGTTTATACAACTTTCTCGCTTCATGCTTTCTGTCTCTCATCATATTTATAAATTGCGTACACAAAATGCACAAAGTTTTTTCTCTACAATAAATTCCTGCTCCGTACAGGATTATTACAAATAGATGCCGCTGATCGATATATTGTAATACTGACCATTTGATAAGCAAATAAAATAAGACGAAAGTTAATTGAAATTATGCAAGCGGAAGCGATTCCTTCGACGCATGAAATCCGCTTATGATAAAGTTATTGCGCAGTTATCATAAATTCCGTGGCCGTGGCCGGTAACGGGACGAAAATAAAAACGGCGAATTGCATATTCAGTTAGTTTTTGCAGCGTCATGTTAGAACAGTATCTCGACGCGATTTCACTTTTCTGTCGCGCATATATAGAACTCCCCGGGGTAGGTTCGCCCCGTGGCGGTTGCCGGAGAGTTAACAGATCCTGAAAATAAAGAACCGCTTAAATCCCTCGTCTCGGCGCCAAAGTTTAATGCTCGTAAGGGGTTTTCAGAGGTTCCGCGTTGCGAGAACACGGAGCAGAGTAAATATCAGCTTGGCTAACGTCGCGATTTATATATACTTGCCCGGATACGACGGAATCGTAGTTTCCGTCTGGAGATATGAGCTACGAAATGGAATCGTTGCCATGAATCTCGCAGTAATGCGATTGACAATATTCGGCATTTTATCGAATCGACGAATCTTTTACGCTAGCAAAAAGTCAATGCATTATTAATAAGGATGGACTCTTGTCGAAATCGATAGAGAAAAACGTGCAAAACCAAAGAAAGAGAGAGAGAGAGAGAGAGAGAGAGAAAGAGAGAGAAAGCTGACAATGAGATATATTTTCAATATCACTTGATTAAATCGATACTTTTTTCAACGTCAAAAGTCAACTTTATTATAAAGACACGACATATGTTTGTCAAATAGCCGACAGCGATGATAATGACAGGTATACAAAAGAAGAAAATATCGTGCTAACAATATTACCGATATTAATGAGTAATTTTACTTTGAAGATTCAACTTTTTCAATCTGTTCTATTTGGTTGCTGTTACGGTAATTAATGCGTTTGTAATTACAACGTGTGCGTCAGCTACCTTTCGTCGTGTGCTGTGGTCAAATAATGGAAAATACGGTGCCGCACAAAACCAAGATAAATGCCGTCGTAATTGCTTTCGTATTATTCTCACGGGAGATGGCCATATGTCCTCGTCGAAATTTTATAATTAATTTCATGCAAGAGAAAGAGAGAGAGAGAGAGAGAGAGAGAGAGAGAGAGAGAGAAAGAAATTGCTCCGACCAAACTGCATTGCAATTTCAACCGGGCTAATCATTTAGTAGGTACGACTGAAGATTCGTCTGAGATAAACCAAAGAAACACGTTTGTGTTCCATGTCACGTATTTATATAACTTCCATAACGCTGACTAAAAATTGCATCGTTAAAATACTAAGTGCATTGTACACGATAAATACAAACGCGTGAAAAATTTGAATAGATACAAATTTGGCTGTAAATCTAAAACGTGAAGCTACAAATGTGCCTGAAAATCTACATCGGGAAACGAGTTGTGGGACAGTGCAATGATGAAAGTTTACGTGCACGAAATTCAGATGAAATTTTATGTATGTTCATCGCAATATTTTCCGTTTGCGGATTTATATGTCGCTTACTTATAATCAATATCCTGTTTCGTATATTGAAGAGAATCGAAATGTCTTGTGCAAATGTATACGCGACTTCGTTCGGGATTCCGCAGCCGACAAGCCGAAATCTACTGTCGACGACGAACAATAGGTCAAGAGAGTTCTCTCTTGCCGGTCAACACACAATGCCAATGCGTAATTCGAGTAGTTCATTGAAGCACCGATCTCCGATATTCTCACGATTCCAATGATAGAATTCCTCGCGAAATCAAGCCTCCTCGCGGCATATCGCGGGCACGTGTTCACTCTGGCAATACATGCAGCGGATAATAGGCGGAAATATTTCCGCAGTGTGTCACCTATATCCAGTATCGCTTCACGTATCCTCGATGCGCAGGATTGAGGCCACGATTCATTATTTTCTGCATTTCTGTCTCTATCTGCCTGTTGTTCGATTAAAAGCCATGCCCGAACAATCTTTTAAAATCTCCAATAATAGAAGATAAAGGATAGCCTCTGTAATTTTGTCTTCATATAAAATATAAATACATTTTTTGGATATTAAAAATTGTATGAATATATTGTCTATTTTCTCGAAAATATATTAAAAATATATAAAAAATGTATATATACATTTATTATTTAATATATACATTATTTCATATATATTTCATATTATTTCATATATATTTCTTCCATTCTACAATTGCATTTTAAACATATACGAAGGTTTCATCCATTTGCTTAAAATTTATTATAATAAATTCTGTATACAATAATATTTCTAATTGTTAATTTAACGGACGTAACATTAATTAGATTAATTATTAAAAGCCATTACAGAAACTTGTTAATTATATTGTATCTTAACATGCAAAATTTGCATAACAAATTTTAGAACATCGCTTCTCATTGTAGTAAATTTAACAAAAAGAAACTGAGAGGCAGATAGTACAAAATATTTTGTTAAACTTTAAGATCCTCTTGATACATAATACCACAAAGTTTATGTTTTTCCCTTCCTCCTCCTCCTCCTCCTCTCTCTCTCTCTTTCTCTTCCTCTTTATTCTCTCCAACAAGATCGTTCGTGTATTTCAAGACACAAAGCGAATTTTATTTTCAGAGCTCGTAATCCTGCAATGTTTTCATGCAATATCTTCACGATAAAAAACTCTTCGAAACTCACAAGAATTATTTTCCACTTCGTATATCACAGTAGAGAAATCACGTGTCAGTTGGGAAACAATCGCGAAGGAGAGAAGTATTCTCTCTATTAAGAAATGAGTGATATAAGGAGGGTTAAAAAACTTATCAATTTTGTCGTGTAAAACCACTAATTTCTCTCTTTCTCACTTGTTTTCGAGAGCGCTGAACCTGAGAATCTTTTGCCATTTTCACGCCTTTCTGATAGCACGATCGCTGTCTGTGGTACATTATGGACTCATCGCCCAGCTCGTTAACCCTTACTCGGAGTCGCGCAAAGAAATGACTTCTTTTTTAGGATCGTTTCAGCGACATCGATTTTAGATAAAGTCAATGAACTGACGCGAATTTCTGGCGCCAATGGCAACTACAGACAGGACCAGTGCAAAAGATCCATGCTACTGTTTGGTACAAATTAAATAGCATCGACTGCCACCGCGTTTATACCATCTGTGACTTGTCTTCAATCTTTCTCTTTTTTTTTCTTTTAACCGTACACTCATTTTCAGCTGTGTCAAATCCTGCCGCAATCTATCAAGTTCTGCCAAATAGTAAATCCTTCCATTGCCGAGACTTGTGCGATTTTTAACGCAGTATATTGCAATCGTGCAGAATGGACGAAAAGAATAAAAAGAAACAACTAAATACTTACTTTTTGCATGACAAATCAAATGGCGTCGATCAATTGGCATCGTATCCTTGAGAAAATAATAATAGACGAAGGCGGGAAAGATCGAGGACGATGGGGTGAAGTAACTGAATAGTGGAGTTCCTTATAAAGGTCAATGAGAGGATTACATGGAAAATTGAACTTAGTGATATAGAAAAGATTCTTGTACGATAAGCTGTCACGAATACTGATTTGATTCGATATCTTTGAGAAAAAAAAGTGATAAAGCAAATTATCTGATATCACGATGAAGTGAAAATCAGATGCAAGGGAGAAAAAAGGGTAGCACACAATTGAACTTCATTTTACTTATTACGACGGAAAGGTAATGGAATTGTCCGATTATCCTTGATAATCATGCAGAAGTAGGAATCGAGCAAATAGATTTGTCGCTTGTTTCGAAGGCAATTGCGATTACGTCACCAGCATCTATCGTGTCGTTTATTTCACTTTGTTATTTCCGCTATTTTCTCATTACTCACTATCGGCCGCCGTTCGCATCTACCTTACTTCTTTACCTTATTGCACCGCGATCGCTCGAGAAGGACGTAATTTCTGTGCCTCGAGAGGTGCTCTATCGATCTATTTGCTCGGTTATAGAGCAAGCATTGCTGATGCGGCATCTGAAATTCGTGGTGCCCAATTTGCACACGGGATTAACCACGCAAAAGAGCGGTTATTGTGTCCGTTGGCGCGAGTTTATCATGAAATATTAAAGCGCGCGAATCACGTTCGCTGAAGAAATTGCGACGCGATGTTAACGGAATATGACGGACGTGAAAAAATAAAAAGATAAAACCGTTCATAAAACAGTGAACTACGGATCCCTTTATCTACCATTTACGTCTGAAACGTTCCGGGCGAACAATCCGAGAGATTGGTCGACAATTTATTATACCGTAATAAAATCACGCTCGCCACTTCTTCTTTCCTGCTACCAAGTGATAATCGCGCTGAGAACTTGCGAAATCAGCAAGCAAGCTCATGCGACGCGCTGAAAGGTAAACAAATTGCTGTATGCAGGGAGCTAAAGGCCATTTTACTCGATTTAAAATGCGCGACAGAATTTCTAGGAGAGAATCTACTATAGAATTTTATTCTAAATTTTGTTAATATATTGCGTAGAATTTTTTATTTTAAAGATATTCTTTACATGAGAGAATTATGAATATAAAATTCTGTTACGAATTCAATTGCGAATTATAGTTCATGTAAAATGAATCTAAACGTTGCGAGATGCAGAAACTCATAAACATGGAGACAAAGAGAAATAAAAGGTAGCATGGATAGTATAAATTGCGAGCATTTGCTGATTCTAGTAGAAAGAATAAAATGTAACAAGACTATTCTTTGTTGCTCCTCAAATTAAATTTGATGCGACACAGCTAACTGTTCTTGATACTATAAGAGAAAATCCTCGACGAACCTACAGAATACTCCAAAGTAGTTTTAAAACACTTTGTATAATGAAAATAATAACAAATTGATAAAAGGACTCGGCTTGTGCATTTGTTATACGATAAACAGTTTACTGAAACCTTAAATCTACGTAAAAGGTTTATGATCTAAAGATAAATTTAGAATATGTATTTTAACTTAAGCCATCCAATCTTTATTTATCTAATTGGTTCTTGATTTATATACAATTTATGACGTCTTGAAATAGCTAAATATAAATTATTAAATACTTGTATCATCTTTGAGTACGTTTTTTCTTGTTATGAATTAATGAAGAAAAATGTTATTTGTTATATAAAAAGTATATATATATATACATATAATATTTATATATACATATACACAAATAATATTGCAGCAAGAAAAAAAATAATACATCTTATTTTGATTCAATTCTTGTTTTGAAAAAAATATCAAAATAATTCAAGACATAAAGAAATAATCCCAAAATAATACCAAGTTATTTCTTAATAAAGTATAAGTGTTTATTATATGAGATATTCCATAATCATCATATAATATTTTAATAATGTATCGGAGATTAATATTGGAAAAATCCTGATACGAAAGAGGATCGAAGTAGTACTGATTCATAATTGGACATTTTCTCTTTTAATTCCCTTTGATTGTAACTGTGAAACACAATAATCGATTGTATTTCCAAGAACTTGGCAAGAAATCGAGATCGCTTATTTCAGAATCAAACACAAGAAGTCTGCTTAAAAATTTAAAAGACATCGGTATTTTTACTGTATGCTGTAAGAAACTATAACTTTTGCTTATTGTTAGTTACAACTTTTCTATTTACTTGCAACACAAATTAACTTTTTTTTAATTTTAATTGCATTACATTAATTTATCGAAACAAGACAACTTGGAGGATATCGCATTGTCAGCAAATCAATTTGCATCATGTGAGTGAATATCATGAGTAACATTTATAATAATTGAGCGGTACGGTAATATCTACATTTCCGGAATTATTCGACAGAGAGATTATCAATTTTCTATTACATAATATTATTGAATTAATTATTACACTTAGCTAACGTTGTATTATTCTGCCGTATATTATATATATATAAAATAACATAATTACATGATATTAATATAAATGTGATGTGTAAAAGAATTTAATGAATTAATTTTTTTCGCGAGAAGATTTAAAATCATTTTAAAAAATAAATATTTTTTTAATATGTTGTGTATGTTGTGCATATGTGTCTATTAATTCATTGTAATTTTCGCTATGTCATGTTTTGCTATAAGACGATCACTTTTAGAAGCAATCACCTTAATCGAATAGCGCTTAATCCGTTATTCGAATAGGTTTCTCACTGAAACTTCAGCCTCAGGTGTGGTGAAAGCAATGCTGACAAGGTTCGCACGGCTTCACTTTACCTTTCGCCTGCCTCGCGAATATCCAAGCTTACTGACATCGACCGATAAATTGTCGAACGAATACGAGAGAAAAGGAGGCGGATAATGGATTTTCTAAGGACATCGAACGATGAGGTAGAAGGAATTGAAGCTTCGGTTTGATTAACGTTGCCCTTTCGACGTGCACTGTAACTTTATCCCCAATAAGAAGATAATCATCAACACTCGGAAAAAGTCACGTCTGTTTTGCCAGAATTAATATTACTGGCATGAAGCTTGAAAGATCAATTACAATTGAGTTATTTAGTACTATTGACATTTTATTCACGGACTATACTCTAAATTCTTTCTATTTTTGTATATATCACCGCAGTTTCAAATGTTACAAAGATAATTAATTTCTTCTTTAAAATTGTCCGCAATAAAAAGGAGAAAGCGGTAGGTGCAAACAAAAGAGAGGAAGAGAAAATTACGTTCCCAATGTGAATAAACGTCCCTTTGGACATCTCGATCTCTTTCCGCTACTTATTTTCTGACACACTAACGGAACAGTTTTACTAGATATTCACGATGAAAGGAAAGAGAAATCGGAATAGAGCAGAGAGAAAAAAATTTAGTTTGAAGTAAAAATCGATAGCCTTTATCCCTAGAAAATTCATCTTCCTGTCCCGTTTCGCAATTCTGTTATTTGCTATTTCATCAATAATTACAATTTTTTTATATTTCAAAAAGTAGAATCCAAATGAATTTCAAAAAATGAAATCTAAATAAAATATACATAGTAAATATTGAATTAGAAATCATGTAATGAATTACTCTTAAGCAACAACTATTAATTTTTGTGTTGTCAAAAGTTCATGGAGATGAAATTTACTAATCGATCCAACTGCAATCTGATAGCGTGACACGCTTCCGGAGGCTGATAGCAAAGTTTTTCGATTACAGGACACGATATTAAGAGAATAGCTATCTATACTCCTGAAGATGAGAAACTGATAATGAACTGTCCAGGATGTGAGGCTACAAGATGGCCCGAAGGGCAAGTACCAGCAGCTCGCAGGGTCTTTCGGTACGTATTATCAACGTTATCAACGTTATCATACTTGATTGATCTGCTCAATTATTGTTAGGTAAATCAAGTCTTGATCAACCTAATTTGCATATTAATGAATTGATATGTCTAATCTAAATATTTCAATAATTATATTTAAAAGTTTTGAATCATATTTGAAAAGTTTTTGATTGAGAATAATAGAATACTGAAAGTATTAGCACTGTTCACATATTTTCATTACGTCTGATCTCTCTCTTATTATTACAATTCAGACTTAATAATCCAGAATAAGAATTGATGATCTTCTCGTGTCTAGCGAGATGTTATTTAATGAAATAATCGCCGTTATCTGTAGAGTATTTCGAATTATTACCGTCAAATATTTAGCTAGTTTCGACATGCATTTGACAATAATTCGACTGCAGATAATTACTGTTTGCAGCGAGTTAGTGTAAGGCATTGTACAGCAATAGCGATAGCAATTATAACATTGCGGAATAATAACGTGTTGAATTAATTTACACGCTCGTTCGATAACATCGTTCGATAATTCATCAAGCTCGAGGACGGCAGGTCGAGTGATCGAGTTTGTTCTTGTACGCAGATTACGAATGGTGACAGTGGCACCCGCCGCGTTCCTCGCTATCACTTGCATCGCCAGTGTCGGTGTTACCTTGGCGCTCGCTTTTCTAGCCTTTAATCTTCACTTTCGCAAGCACAAGTAAGTTCGATATTCAATACAAACTATGTATCCTCATGTAATTGACAAAGTAGAAAATATGGAAAAATATCTAAAATTCTAAGTGATACACTGAGAAAAATGTACTAAATTTTAATAAATATTTGTTTGAATACTAACTTAGCCCCTTTATGATAAATATTTATGATAAATATTTACTAAATAAAAAAGAACAAAATAAAATATTTACTAAACAAAAAGGAACAGTTGAATCAAGTTAATGATTCTTGTATTAAATAATTATAAATTTGCATTTAATAAATATTCACCTAGGACTATTCAAACAAATATTTATTGAAATTTAGTTCATTTTTTTCTCCGTACACTAAAAAAGTATAAATAAATATTCTCGAGAAAATTTTATGCATGACATTTTTATCGATAATTATTGATTATAAAAAATTTGACTGTGATGACGAAATATATATTTTTATATAAAATCTTATCAATCAATCGTAAAACTAAAATAAATGGTTTATTTGTTAGGAAAAATTAAAATTTTATTTTGCCGCGTTATTTAAATAAGGATTTAATTTAGTGAAATAAACATTGTATCTTAAAAATAAATTTTTAACTATTTTCTTCTCAGGGGATACTTTTTACAATATTCATGAACGCAATCTCCAAATATTTATTGATTATTCTAAAAAAAGAAATTGATGAAATGATTTGTATGATGAGTAAGTCTAGATACACATGACATTGTCGATTTTATGAATTAAAATAAATGAAGACAGCTTACTTGCTAGAGATTTCCAAGAATCTGTATGTAAAACTGTCTCGATACATCACTCAAGTCCATTATTTCTGGATATTGGCAGAAGCATAAAACTTTCAAGCCCGAGGCTGAATAATATGGCAGCCGTTGGCTGCGGCCTGGTCTACGGTGCTGTTATACTTTTGGGACTGGACGACGCCACGCTTCCCGACAGCGATGGTTATTATCCTACGGTGTGCAAGGTGATTAACATCTATTACGAAGGAATATTGCATCCTCGACGACGTGATCAATATTATCGGCGTCGATTTGATTTATATACGCACGTTAACGGTCATTAATGCTGGACACCTCTTGCATTATTGAAGGCGCATCCTTTTAAAACAAATCTGGGAATTTTTTATAAAAAAACTAATTGAAGTTGTTTGCAAAAAAGCGCAATTTTTTTACAAATTAAAATACGTAATAAGAACTGTAGTGTAGTTATTTATTTGTTATCCAGAATTGGTTTAGCAAACAAATACGCGATAATTGAAATTGCTTTTTTTACAAAATGCAATTATTACAAAATGCTCGTTCCTACAGTGTTTCGCTTGATTGCAATAAGTGTTCTTTCCTAAAAAAATAAGAATTAATATAAATATGCCATGCGTTTTTTATCCACAGGCAAGAGTGTATCTACTATCGGCTGGCTTCTCCCTAGCTTTTGGCTCGATGTTCACGAAGACTTATCGGGTACACAGAATCTTCACTAGAAGCCGAAGCGGAGTCGTTAAGAACAAGGTTAGTGACATGCAAACAATTTTCCTTTCTCATTCGGTAAACATGTAAAACGATCTAACACGAAACCGATATTTGTTTTTTCGAGGGGAAAAGAATACCGAAAAGTTACGCGTTTCCGCACGTTTGCAGAATCGATGCCCTGGTCAGACACATAAATCGCACTTATCGCTTCGTGCTTTACAGCTGCTCCAGGATACACAGCTGATATTCTTGATCTGCATGCTCCTGGTGATCGATGTCGTCGTAGTGACCCTATGGGTAATTTTGGACCCGATGCAACGTCATCTACAAAATCTTACCCTAGAAATAAGCCCACAGGACCGAGGAGTCGTCTATCAGCCTCAGGTAACTGATATGAAATTCATGTCCGACTCGTTTCGCGCTCTCAAGCGAAGTACTCTGGCGACTGTGGCTCAAATGTCACGGTTATACCACAGGAACTATGTTAACGAGCCGCAACCAATTAATTCGTGCCTTTATTTACCTTGCAGGTAGAGGTATGCCGTTCGCAGCATACGAACGGCTGGTTAAGCGCTCTCTATGTTTACAAAGGTTTATTACTCGTAGTCGGAGTCTACATGGCTTGGGAAACAAGGTGAGCTTAGGGATAAAGACATTTCCAAGTCCGCGGATACTGCATGAAAAGCAGGCCATCTCCCCCGATAATAGAGATAATCTATTGCATACTATATGCCGTTTTGAAAGCGAATCCACTATTAATTTCTCAAATATCTGTATCATTCCCACAGGAAATATTACTATAATCCTGCTTAGCTTATCTCTTGATTGAGGGTAAGCGATTTAAATAAAACAGTTCGCCGAGGCATTCCGTCATGTGTCTCCGGTAGAGTTAACTATAATAAGTCAGATTGTATCGTTGAATATCACCCAAGGAACACACAAATATCAACAAAAGATCAAAATGATTTTATTCTGACGCTTAAAGTCAATAAACAATTAAATTTTGTAATCAAAAAACACACCAAGTTAAGAGAAAGACAAAATAATGTCAAAACGATTTTTTTTTTGGAAAAAAAATCAGTTCGCACAGAGATACGCTATACATAAGTGAATGGCTTATGATTTCAGGCACGTAAAAATTCCAGCCCTAAACGATTCGCAATACATCGGTATGAGCGTGTATTTCGTGGTAATCACGTCGGGTATCGTCGTAGTGCTAGCCAATCTGATGCCCGATCGTGCGACCCTGGCCTTTGTCACGATCACTGCCCTGATTCTGGCCTCGACTACGGCGACCCTGACGCTTCTCTTTTTGCCCCAATTGGCGAACATCCTGGCAGGAGAGAGAGCCGATCCGGTCGTGCAAAGTCTTGGTCTCAAGATCGAATGCAACACACGTAGATTCGTCACCGACGATAGAAGGTAAATGTCTTTTCGATTTAAAACGTGAGAAAAAAAAATGAGAGAAGGGATAATAAAACTCCCTGATATCGTCCTATAAGTCGTCACTGCGGAAGATAATTGATGGGGCGAATCGATGGAATAGAATTCCAGATGCAGTATTCTTATGGAAAGATAGGATAAGAATTCCCTCACGTTCTTTCTGCGAATGCTGAAAGAGAAATCATCACATCGCTCGATTTTATGATTACTCATTTTGCAAATGAAATATTCACGAAATTAAAAAGCAATTAATTGTTGCATTATTTGTTACTGAATAAACGTAGACCAATTTTCCCGAGGGATAATCTACCACTTTAAAATTTACATGCATATATATATATATATCTTATATTGACAAATATTTAAATATATTACACAATTGTAATTGTAGAATTACAATCTATAATGTTAGATATACTTTAATTTATCAATTAAATCCGTACCCAGATATTTAAATGTATCTAGCGAATATTTAAAACTTATTTGACCTTTTCAAAAAAAAACACTCATATGAAAAAATTTTATTTTACA
>Ga0157363_1001446_pt1 | contig 19806 bp, 21 predicted proteins | sample AttsexASBM1_FD_111477 | JGI IMG/M metagenome (GOLD analysis project Ga0157363, IMG submission 111477) | Fungus gardens microbial communities from leaf cutter ant in Ribeirão Preto, State of São Paulo, Brazil - Atta sexdens ASBM1 | ecosystem: Host-associated > Fungi > Mycelium > Unclassified ... | reverse complement strand
TGATCAGCTGGCGCGTGGATTGATTGTTTTCCAGCTGCTAATATTTGAATCAAAGGGCAAAACCAAACACGACTAATTACGCATAATTTATTATTGGCCGTGTAAGGAAGGGCGGGAAAGACCTATAATCTATGGGTATCCCTGAAATTCAAGTAGCAAAATCTATGGCAAACTGAAATTCGGTCAGTGCGCAGTAGGAAGGGGCTTGAGTGAGTGACAAGCCAAATAAAGGCAACGTAGGCATACTGAAGGATCGTGGCCAACGCATGTTCTTCAAAACCGCCGCGTTGTTTCCCTGAAGACTCAAGTTTGTGCTCAGCATCTGCTATGTCGCCATACAGAGTTGCGGACGCAGCCCGTATCTCTCCGTATCCCAGGACAAATCCTGTACTTGAACAAGAACGCTGGCCTTTATCGTCAGTGAATTCAGCATCGGCATCGATGGGAGGGTCCCCTTCCAAAGCAAGACTGATGGCGGAAGCGGCGGCAGCGGCAAGTAGTGCCAGTGAGCGACAAACGAGGACTGGAGAGAGATCAGTGATGGGGAACGGGAGACAAGGACAGACTGAGGAAAGATTCAATGTTGGAGCTCCCAAGAATCCAAAGAATTTCTTGAGGAGAAATTGGAGAGGAAGGTCGAGTCGGCCGGTATTGGAAGGTATCGATGAAGGTAGATAACATTGATAGTTCCATCAGCATACAGAACTCGGAACTGATCCTGCTCGTATTTCCAGGCGTTCCGAGTTATCCTCCACCCACATTCCAAGAAGCGATGGGGATTATACCCAGTCCCTCGTCATCGACACTGACCCAGTCGTCCTCGTCGGTGTCTGCAAACCTAGAAACAGACCCTCCCCCTACTACTGAGCACCACCAATCGGAGAACGAGACCAGCATCAGTCATGCCTCTCCGACGGATACACCCTCAACATCAGAGTCCGAAGAGTCCTTGGAAATTATTTCCCCACAACCAGGGGACCAGAGAATCAAGTTCCCGCCATGTCTGGTCTCTTCTCCCCGATCATTGTCGAGTACTGACTCAAGCATCTCACCCACCTTCGACTCACTGCTAACGCGTGGCCGGGCAAAATCCAAGATGGCCAGCATACTTGATCTGAATGATCCAGATGAGGACATAGACCACAGCCATGAACTAGAGCCTGGTCTCGTCAGAACATCCACGAAGAAGAGGTTCTTGTCATTGTCTCCACTTCGAACGCTATTTCCACCGAAGCAACACCAAGCACTGCAAAACCGAGCGCTTTCTGCTCACCCTCCTGGAACATCACCATACTCCACATCACGTTCTGTCCATTTCTTTCGAAGCACAACTTCACTTGCATCTGCATCCGTTCTGCGGTTTCCGAGTTTTGGTGCTTCAAGCTTGACACTGAGTGGGAATAATAATAGACAACAGGACGATGTAAAGCCTATGAGTGGGAAATCGGGTAGAAAGTTCCTTCCTTCCACGGATAGGGGAAAGGGAATGCAGAGGTTGAACGAAGACGAGGTCTCTGATAATGAATCATTCGAATCTTGGGAGGTCCTTGGTCACGATGGTGAAATTGAATCTCGACGAATTGAAAATGAACCGCGTAACCTGATGGCTATGATCGTGTCGACCTCGGACTCACTTCCACCGGAAGTAATAAGCTCAGAGGTTTCACCAACACGGAGCTTGAGCTTCACATATGGGGCTCCTCCCGCCCCCACCATTTTATCTTCTATCGATCCAACGCCAGTTACTACTGATCTTCCAAAATCTTCAACACAAACAACCTCGTCGCAGACTGAGCCGCATCCACTGTCATTGAGGGATAAGAAAGTCCAAGAGGCTATCCAACCTCTCTTGAATCGCCAACCGAAGAGGGTCAGAGGCAGTAATCGAAAGTCAAAGATTAATATTGCACCAAGTACGATTTCTGTATCTCCGCTCAGTCTACCTGGAGGTGGACCACCAGTGACCAGGGTCCGGACAAAGATGAATCAAGTTGTGAATAGCAGTCAGGAGGAGCAACAGCAAACAACTCCAATCGTAGTTAACAATAGTGTTGATATGGTTGCATCGAAATCGGAAGAACACCACGAGGACCAGGACATCAGTGCTGCTGAAAAAGGTCCTATGGTAGTCAAGAACACTCAAGAATTCCAGAATGCCCTGGACACACCACTTCCATTAAGCCCAATTAATTCATCGTCACCGTTCACGCTTTCAAATGCAAGTATCTTGCCTCCAATATCACTGGCCTCAACTTCGCCACCCGTGATTACAAGTATTTCTTCATCAAAAACTTCTGTGGCAATACGGGATGATGTGATATTGTGTGGCGATGGAAGAGGGGGGGTTGGTAGACAGCCGAAAACGCCGGCGCCAGGGGTCGAGATGTTAGACACACATATGCAAGAACCCGAAACAGTCGATTGTGTCTGGAAACACCATTCAACACTACGCAAGGCTCTTGTTACCTCTTCAAGTGCGATAAACAGCTCCTCACAGCGTTCTCCTTCCCCAGCGACTTCTCCACCAATAAAGATCAAGCAACACTTCGATGCTACGCCTGTGATGTCATCTACCTCCCGAGCCAGCCATCGTCGACATTATCAAGGAAGGCCATTGCCTCGAATACCGTCCCAAACAGCACAGTCGACTCCATCCAGAAATGCCGTCGTTGACTCAATTTATGCTGGTCATGAAACGTATCCATCCTCTCGCCGTCCGAATACTCCAATAGTGCCAGAAGGTCTGCTAATCGATCTTGAGCACGATGGTCCAGATATGAGCGGAGCTTGGACGCCTCCTCGTTCTTACCATATGAATATCTCTTCTGCACCGATGACACCCCAACCAGACTGCCCTGTCGGTTTGTTGATGAGTTCGCCTGACCATTCTGCCCGTTTTCTCTTCCCTTCCTCGTCTACCAACGTTTCATCATTCGGTAGCTTGTCCGAAATGACGGATCTGGAGATAGTTGCAGCAACATTAGGAGAGAGAAATCACAACAGCGATAGGGATGCAGACAATGAAGTGGGTATACTTTCTTGATCTTCCGAGTCATTGCCAGCCACGGATTTAGTAAAATTTCGCCAGACGCTGTTACTTATCTCAGAATTTTTAGGACTCGCCGATGCGGCGGGAGTTAGCAACGTCAACATGGGCTCGAATGCCAACGCTGACGGGTCCAACATGTCACTCACTGGGCGTGTGGAGGTTCAGCGAAGGAGGATCACAACGGATGGGCATATCAAGCTGAAGATGAACATGTTCGGAACGCCTGTGAGCCAGCGTAAGATCTGCATATCACAGCTTAAGGAGGACCAACACGGTAGTATGAGTCTGTCCGTCGCCACATTTTCCACAAAAGTTGTTCAAGGCAATGGCTCGTCAGGAGCAAAACGTGCCCGTTATGTCGCACCAGTTCGGATTCTAGAGATTGTTGATACTATGTGTGCCTCTTGTATCACTATGTTCTTTTTTGTTTGAATGATGATGTCGTTTACTATCTCTTTCGTGATTCACAGGAAGTCACACTTGTGTAGACTGCTGCCTGATGAGATGCTATAGGTGAAACCATTCATGGTGATGATAATTATTAATGGCTTGAAATACAATTATCAGAAAGGAGATTACCAGAGGGATAAGGTTGAGTGAGGCCTTGAACGCGTGAACAATAATTGAAACTCAGCGCCGTGATGCTAGTCAGCTTACTACCCAAACGTCGCTATTGGTACACAATCATTCGACAATAACTCCCTTGAAAGGAGGTATCTAGTCGCACGTACGATACCAAATAGTGGGCGATATACATCGACGTCTTCAAGAGTGGCCGAAACAATAACAACAACGGACCCTGAAAACGAAGCGTAAACAAGCGTCAACAATGTCACACTATTTATAGTTGAAACTACTTGGTCCAACAACATAAACTACTGCCTCTTTTCTCCATGGCGCGTTTCCGGGCGTACGCAAGCGATAGTGACAGCAGTGATGACGATGACGACGGACCGCCAACATCTCCACTGCAAAAAAAAGCAGCGACACCCATTAGGGAGCCCTCCGAGCACGAATCCGCCGAGGAGGATGGAATTCTCAGTGAACATAGAGCCTCAGGTTCCGAATCATCTTCATCAGAAATGGATGAAGATGATTTGTCTACAACCGCGCGTACAAGCTCTGTCTCTCGAAAAAGAAATGCTCTGGTAGAGGATGAAGATGGCGAAATACGTTATGTTCATGAAGTTGATGGCGTTCCAGCGCACATGGATGTGGATGCATTGACTATACCGCGGGCACAGCAATTAGGGATCGATGTGCAGAAAATGAATGTTATGCAGACGTCACTATTTCGAATGCCCGAGGAGGCTTCTGCTCTCAAAGTGCTGCAGCAAGGCAAAAAATCTTGGAAACGCCTAGATTTAGCGCCTCCGCTCAGGGCACAACCGCGAAAACACGGGAGAGAATCCGATGTCGATGTATCAAGGTTAGAATTCCAAGAGGTTCGTCGTTGCTTGTACATGAGCCGCTCAGAAAATCATGTATGAAATGTGCCCTAGAGAAATTCGTTCGCCCATGAAGTTGGACCTTTAACGTACAGGCCCTCTCGAAAATATGCCAGAGTCGACAAGACCTCATCAATAACACACGGTTGTGAAGCTTCCTATGTTGATGCAGGGCTCGCACTCGGGCGGTCCTTCCGCGTCAGCTGGGGTCCTGGAGGAATTTTGGCTCACCTCGGCCGTATATGTAGTCCGAATTCAACCTCGTAAGATGCGATCTATTAACATCAGACTTTTGACTAACCCAGAACCAGCTTGTCGGCTAACTCTTCTGTATTGCACCTCACTAACACATCTGCTCTTCTGACTTCTAACTCGGTCAATAATAAAGGCGTAACAAGCTCAGTGGCAGATTCTACTGTTACCCTATCCTCAAAACTCCTTCAGCACCATTTAATCAACACAGAGGTTGTTCCTGATAGTTCAGGTATCCCGATGGCGTCGCCTAAACTTCTCCTATCTCCATCTGTTCCACCAGACTCCAGTTTAACATCTTCATACAAATACCTAGATTTTGCATCTTTCGCATCCCTCTTCCCTTATACCGATCAATCCAGCCCAGCTATGCTGTTCCGTCTGGGTGCATCGTTATTTGATCCCATAGACCTCCACCTGGGTAGTCAATACAGTTCTCCATCGATCATGTCTTCTTCCCCCATCACACCCGATATCAACACTAGAGTCGCTTTGCTACGGCGCAAATCGTCTCTTGGAATTTGGCTTGCAGACGCCGTAAAATCAAGTGTTGAAGTTGATCTGCGAAATAAGGCAAGTGGTCATATTTTCGGTGGTATGTGACATTTCGACATTTTTTCAAATTTGAGGTTTACTAAACTCCTTTTCGTCAGATGTTTATACCACTGCAGACGCAGCTTTTATTCATCTCACAGGACACCAGATAGAAAAGGCGTGCTTTGCCGCTGCCGACGGTGGATACCCCAAACTCTCGACTCTCATCAGTCAAATTGACGGTGATGACTTATTCAAAGACGACATTCGGGAACAACTTCGTGTTTGGAAATCGGAAAATATCGGTCCCTCAACAGGAACTGGTTTTGGCAGCGGTTTGGTTGGAAGAGGAGTGTGGAAGGTTTATTGTCTTTTGGGCGGAATCCTGGATGATGAAGACGAGCTTGCGGATAAACTTGCTAATGTTTGTTTGGGCTTGGATTGGAAACGCATCTTCGGACTTTGTCTGTGGTATGGTCAGGGTCTTGAAGCTCCTATTTCCAAGGTCGTCGAAGCGTATGAGAGGCTTGTTTTCCGGCAATCAAACTTGGTTTCTTCATCCTTCATCAATAACAGCAACAAAGCGAAACCATTACCACCATGGTTATTGGATGTCCAGCGGAAAGGATTCCCAGCTACATTGTTCACTAAATGGAACAATATGATGGCTTCTTCCAACCCCGCCGCCGAACCTAACGACCCTCTGTATGCGCTGATCAAACTTCACGCTGATCCCGCTCTATCGCTATCCAGTATTTTGAACCCCTTGTCTTTTTCTTCATCCCTTATGGAAGCTGGTATCCCGATGTGTTGGCATTTGTACATTATCCTATCCCGTGTGATGCGTGCACGAGATTTTGCTGACCGGAGGCCTGCCATTCGTCCGAGAAGATCATTCATTAACGGTGGAGGCGGAGAAGAGGGCAGTGAAGATGAAGATGGATATGAAAAGCTTACACATGAAGGTCATTCACCTACGGCCGATCTACTTACAAGTGCCTATGCATTCCAACTGGAGAGCTGGGGCATGATTCAAGAGGCTATCTTTGTACTTTTACACATCGAACATAGTACCGGGTGAGTGTTCTTGATGCCCTCAATGCACCCAGTGATGGTCACGAACGCGTCGTTAACCATTCAAATGTACGCGTTTTGTTCACATTATAGGCGCGAAAAGGCAGTCAAAGAATTGTTGGCTCGTTCAGCACCACGTTTAGATGAATGGATGGTACGAGGCATAGCTGGAAGTATGAAAATTCCAACGGCTTGGATCGATGAAGCCAAGGTAAGTGCGAGTATTATAAGTGACTGTATTCCTCATATGTATGACTCGAAATCTCTAGGCACACCACGCACTCTACAAGGGCGATCAATTTTCTGCATATGAGATGTTCTTGTCAGCCGGTTTCTATGACGCTGCTCACAGGATCGCGGTCCTTGACCTGGCCCCCGGTATTATATTGGAAGATGATTTGAACGTCATCAAAGAGCTGTTTGAGGTATTCGACAGTGAGACACAACATGACCAGTTTGATGGATGGTTTGTTCGTGGTAAGGTATGTTGCTTGCTCTGAATGCATTCATCTCTCTCTCTAAACTGCGGCTGTCTGCTCTTTGACACTGTGAACTATGCAGGTTTTGTTGGATTATGCTCATATTCTCACACGTCTATCCGAACTTCAAGATCAAATCGACGATGACGATGATTACCAAGACCGACCAGTAATTTCCGATGTTGTTATTGCACAAGAAATTGACGATTTGATTCGACGTGTTCCGAAGATCATTGAAGCATTGCCGGATATTTTCGATCGCAGCTGGTCGACCGACCGCAGACATGTTGCAGCCACGGAAAAAATGATCAAAAGTCTGCTAGCGGTGACTGAAAGGGTCAAACCTGCGGCTCTGGTTCGTGTCGTCCTTTTGACTCGGTATAGATCCAGGCCTGACGGTTATACCTTATGCTAAAAATGTAGACACAGATACAACAATCTACATTGACGGTTGTAGATGGTGCCGCCAGGATCGAACTTATAAGTAGTCTGGGCCTCGCCCGTTTCATCAGAGATATTGAAGGTTAAGAGATTTTTTGAGTGGCGTTGTGCTGTCTTCGATTCTATTCATCGCTCTGTAATGTGGATATAAGTATAATGTATCTGACCTGCTTGCTAACATCTTGTTTTCGGCGAATAAGACTATGAAATCTTGACTATGCGGACTGGTTTTCGTTAGTGGTTTGCGAACTGAAGGCTCGCACTCGTTTATCAATGTGTCACCCCAGATAAATTACCGGTGCTCATCGTTGGTGGGTGGTAAAATCTCCAAACAAAACAAGTACAACATACAAATGAATTCATCTTGAAGGTAGTAAAGGTACATCTTGTTTCTTTCTATCCTGACGACACCAGCTTAACATTTAAATTGACCTGAAAAGGGTATGGAAATCTATTCGTAGATCATTAACCATTGGAAGTCGAAGTATGCATTCGTGAACGCCGAGGGGTTGTTATTGACGTAGTCTAAGGAAAGAAAAAGTTGATGTCAAGGACGTCGTGACGACACTAGATCTACTCACCGACGCATGTGGACGGGCAGCCGGAAGAACCATACACTGTACCAGCGTAATCGCCACCTAGACAAGAGAGGATCAGCACGAAAATTGAGTGAATATATGGACCAGCGTGCTCACAGAATGTCACTGGTTTTTACCGAGAAATTGACAGTCAGTTACAGGGTGCTGTATCCGATACTGAAATTCGCTCACAGTTGATAACGATATTATGAGGTCCAAGCTTAGACGAGAGGGGACAGGAAGTACTCGGGAAGAAGGCAGAAGGGGTTCCCCAATTGTCAGTATCTACTGATGCCGAACCATTTGATACGTCAGATGGAATGGTGCCACCACGAGGCCAAAACCAGATCTTGAGGAAAGAGTTGGTTCGCTCGATAGCATACCTAATAATGTTGAGATCTGCTGAATTTTATCGTGGATACGGCTTACCATCCTCCACCGTTACTATTCATTGTAGGGCCATAACTACGGGAGTCGTTGATGCGAACGCCACACCCAGCGTTATTAGTGGCGGCGACATCACAGTTGTCTCCAACAGCAGTTCTATTACATGAAGACCTCATTTAGATGCCATTTTTCCTTCGTGGGTGGGGATGGGATATACTTGCCCGGTCTGAGACCGAGAAGCTGGCATGGTGCAACCTATGAGGATGGATGATATAGAGGACCATTAACCCAAGTCGATGAGAACATCAGACTGACCGCTGTTAGTATGCAACGTGGACTGATTTGGACCCTGGTCATTGACGCCCTCAAGAATATCAATCTCGCCCTGTGCATATATGCTATATTGAGTACCTTGCTGGTTTCTTGAACATATCGCGAGTACACACTTGATCAGGCCAATTTGCACCGACGGTCCAGACAGCAGGCCAAGTTCTATGATGAATAATATTTAGAAGTTTCTGTTCCTACACTGTTGTTCTGCGAAGAGTGCTCACCCGCAACCTTGAGGCATATGGCGGATATTAAAACTCAATGAAGAGCTTTGTTAACGATCCAAACTCGTTACTTCAGACATACTTACACCATTACAGATGTTGTGTATTGCTTGTTGGACATTATTCGAACTGAGTTCCTTCCAGGACCACTTGAGTCCAGGACTGTATGGAAATCAGCGCGAAGAACAAAATGATCGCCAGACGCAAATGTAAGATTTTGGCTCGAAGCTGTGGCGGCGTTCACGTAGTTCCTGCGGTACCGGGTATCAAATAGTCAGCAGCCTGTGCAACTCGGGAGATAGATCAACCTACACACGTCCATGAGTCGGGTCAGAGATTGCCTGATAAGAAAATGCACTGAGAAAACCACTACCATTAATATTATCTGTCCGACCATAGGTAGCGCTGAGAGCTAAAGTGATATAGCAGAGACCTGAAATAGCACGAAAAGCCGAGATAAAAGCCATGATTTTGGTTAATTATCGTCTCACTCTGAGAGTTGGAACTGCTTGAGCATAAGGACCTGGCTGAATCTTATATATCGTGAGCGCCGCCCCATCTGCCTTGCGGTTCTCAGTTAGTTCCACATGGACGCTCGTATTCAGGCGACATCTGTACCTTCACGCGACCCGCATCTATGCCAGTATGCCATAAGGTCCGCTGCCAGAAGCCAGATCACATCACCATCGTATGCTGCCGCTGAAGGATCCTGGTCCATAGAGACCATTTGAAGCACTTTGGGACTACTGAATGCAGTCATCATAGAATATAAGGTTACGAAGCTTTGGTCGCGGTGTTATATTTCTAGAAACGCCGGTGTAAGGTCCGAAAGTCCCGTGAAATGTGCTGGTCCGGCTTGTGACTGCCTGTAAACCCGAAGTCTCACTAGTTGAGAACTTACTAGGTCACACAGTACACTGCAGGGTCTCGGCTGCATTTTACTAGAGAAAAAGTATACACGTATAGTGATACAAGCGGTAACGAGAACATGAAAGGAGAAAGGCAAGAACTGTCGTTAGCATGGCAAGTAGATCTTCTTTATCTATACTTGTATTATTTCTAATTTAGGACACATTATACCCCGTGTGCCTGGTAGATCATATTCAATGTTTTTAGGGACTCACATGATGTTGACCATGCAGACGAATGTATTTGTCAGCCTCAAGACAGATTCTGGTCTCCGCGAGTAATGATCAAGTGATGGTCGGTAGGCACATGGGAGCAAGTGCATAACCTTTCGCAGCATAGTCTTTTGAGTACCTTTTCTAGGGTACACTACGTTGGCCTTCCTGGCCTTCCACTCTGTGAGAAGGAAATCCTGATTAGGGGATCAAAACCATCGGTACCGAGTGATTGTTTGACTATGTCAGTGTTGACACGCTATCAGAAAATACAGTAAAGACTATCCCTGTATCTGTATCATGGATTCAGTATGGTACTCGGAGCGAGGACCAGAGGTGAAAGACAAGGGGGTAACGGTGTCCATATACATGTGCATTCAGATACATGTATTATGAAATCGTTCCAAAGGGTACAGAAAAAAGGCATGCTAAGGACGTGGGAACTCAGATACAAACGTCAGGGGACGATGTTCAGGAGAGATTAAGTCAGACTGACGAGACGAGACGCAGTACGACGAGAAGAAGAAAAATACATGACATCTAGAAAACAGAAGAAATAGAATTTCTGCTTATTGCTCCCCATGCAGGGGCGTTACTCAACCTCGTTTCAAGGCGTCTGCAACTTGCTACACAACCAGGATGTATAGCAACAAGATAAGTGAGCAGGTAATGATAACTAGAGAAAGAAGAAGAAACAGGCAGATATGTCGGTCAGATAACTAACACCATAGCCAGAGTTGCGAGATAGCGGTAGCGATCGTTAATCAGAAATTGATCAACAATTAGAATTAGACCAAGAGGCAACATAGCACAAACTGTGGTCAAAATTTAAAATCAAGAACAGCAAAAATAGTCATAAGGGGAAGGCGTTGATAAAATCGGAGCGCAGGTGACGAATAAGAGGTCCTCGCAACCTAAGAAACTGCTATGATAACTCAGGAATCACCCAGTAGACTGTGGACAATGATCAAAGACTGGAAGTCAAAAATGTACCAACTATAATGGGATTGCACAAAGCACATTTAATAGGTATGAGGGTGTCGCAGGCCATGTAGAGCTAGTTGCAGTCGCAGCCGCGTAGATCAAAGACTATTCCGACCTATGTGAATCGAACGCCTATGAGCATCGGTCCAGTAGCGTCATCGCTGCCCACCGTCACACTTGCCAGAAAATCAGTATTCAGAAAAACGGAACCAAAAACCCATAGTTACCGAAGCTGGAAAGCAGCCGAAAAACTGAATGGGCAATGCCTACGTACTAAAACAGAGATCCACATGCCAAGTCGATCCAAGAAGTACAACCATTACCAACACTAAAGACAGATTCCAACCCAACACCAACCAATGGGCCAGGCATTACTGAAACTATGAACAGTATTTAGTAGGTGGCAATAGGGACTTTCAAGGATAGCCTTATTGTATTTTCTTCTGTTGGAACAACGGTCAACCCCGCGAACCAAGTATGTCTCATTAATTCGTCCACTTGCTTCATGCCTTGAACAAGGTGTGACATCGGTGACTGCGTTGAAGATTGATGGAGCTAGAGAAACAGGGTCAGGAGACACGGGAGAAAGAGACCACACTGGCGAACGGACTGCAGTCGTTGGAATAAATGAGGTCCTGCACCTCTTGTTGTATGCTTCTTGAACGAGTCTACATTGCTTGTCAGAAAGTAACTCTAGCTGTGCATCACAGTAATGCAAGTGATCGTAAATGGCATGGAGCAGGTCACTGATTGTAATGCCGATCTCTCTAGACTTTTGAATTTGGGCTTGCGCAGGAGCAATACTGACAACGTTCGCCGGTGCTTCGGTGGGCAGGAGTGGAGTCACTGGAGGGAGAGGAATGAGGGGTATTTGAGGTCTCGGCGGAGGGATGAAACTGGACCTTGTTCGAAGAAGCGATGCCGAAAATGAATAATCATAGACAAGAGAGCCGGCTGAAGTGACGGGAAGATACGCGAGGGCAGTATTTCTGGTCTCGGAACTGCCAAACCGCTTCTTTTCAGCAATACACTCCCAGGGCACAGGAAATTCACAAAAAATCTTCAAGGAGGGCAAGGCCGGAGTAGTAGCGAACTCATTGAGAGTCTCCAAGGAGAGCCCGGTACCAAGTTTCTTGACATACTGAGCCTTGTCTGGGTTCTCACGGACATCCCAGAGGATGTGATGAAACATCTTCTCGGCAACAGGTTTTTGAGATGTCTGGAGGAGATGATGGAGGGTGAATTTGGGCTCTTCCTCTCGCTTTTTATGTTGGGATGATGAAGAGGGGATGGAGTGAGGGGAGGGAGATGATGGCCATCGAGGCGAAGAGACTGCTTGATCAGTGGTCTCGAACCAAGTGCGACTCATCACGAGTAAGAACAGGCAGAAAGAACACTCAACCAGAGAGAGAAAACTGGATTATATATGGGGGCGGGTGGTTGCGAAGAATGGCGCTCAGGTACGGTTGCAGATAGATGCGTACTACTATAGTGAAGACAGAATATCACTCTGCTTGTATGCGAGTCGGAGCTGTCTCACATTTCATGCTGTAATTGAATATGGGCTCAACCCATAGTGCCCATAAATGTCATTCCTTTGATCAAGGGCTATAGTGGGGTCAGCAATGCGCTTGATGAGTACATGGCCAAGTGGAGACGAGACCCCAGACACAAACCAAACGAATGAATGAAAAGAGGAGATTCGAGTTCTTTGACGCAAAGATATGCCGCCCAGAGTTGATATGAGTTTCTAAGAGCTTGCCATCCCAACGGCGGAGTAAAGAATATCTTCCGAGAGTATAGTATCCGTGTCGAGAGTGGAGGAAGGGGATTCCCGAACCATCACAAAAGGAACTGAACACATTCAATCAGAAAGGACGTGCCTGTTCAGCGGTGACAAAAGGGTGCGGCTGCGAATGGCGGATTGGTCCGAAAGTAAATGTTCTGCTAGACTATATTCGAGTCAGAGTACTGTTTTTAAATGGCGAAATGAAGACTGTTTGTGGTACAGCTCTGTTTTTGTGAGAGTAAAGTTGTTTGCGGTGCATGTATGACGCCTAAATGGCTCATGGAGAATCATGTTATAGAAGCGCATCTAGTAGATTGTGACCAAGCCTGGAAGGAAGAGAGAGGAGAACTTACAGGGAATAAACAGAACCGTAGCGGATGTTAGCGCGGGATAGTAACATGTCCTGAATATCATATCTATCAGTGATGATCCCCTGTCCCATCGCCTTGATTGTCTTCTGAAAGGCCATAAGCATCATATTTACCTATTATAGTCTCCATTCGGAGCTTTCCGACATCCACTGGTCCCTTTGTCCATGGCAATCCATCGTCACATAGCTTACGATGACAGTTTGTTTGGTAATGGTCACCACCAAAGTCATAAACGCACAGAAAAACTGCCTGTCATACCCGATTTACGATTCGAGTACAGCTATTTGCGGAGTGTTAGGCACCATATCCACATCGAACGGATTTCCGTGTCAGCTCAGCAGCACCACAGTATGAGCACAAAGGAGCTTCTCGATGATTACGAGAAGGCTAAACTGCCAGAAGAGGCATCGCAGGGCGGTGCTCAATGCTTATCAGTCCAGGGTCCGAGTCAAGGTTCAAAGGAGGCTATACATGTACAATGGAAAAAGGCTATTTGGGTAACAGTGCGGGACCAGATCATGAGTCCATTTCTTCAAGGGGCTTTTTGGTGCGTGGTGGTGCCCCAAAAATTCGTTTCTTCTTCCAGAGCTCTGACAATTTGACAGGGCAGTCCTCGTTTACTTCTGCAACCCGTATTCAGTGAGTTTAGGTTCGAAATTAGGACATTTCATGTATGCGAAACCACCTCCAAAAGAGGGTCATGCTGCCGGTTGGCTTCGTGAATGGGTGAAGACCTTGGGTTTGGCTTCGAAATGAGTGAAGGAGTCAAACAGATAGTGGACTAGGGTGTTTAGAGGTGGCGTTCGCCTCGAAACCATGTTAGAATGCAGCTATTTAACTTTGTTTTGCTACTACAATGAAAGCTATAGTCTTGTAAAAGACTACAGAAGGGCGGGTAGTGACATCATTTGCAGAAAATTCAGTGTACTTTGACCTCCGACCATTCATTTACCCACATATACCGGGAAAACAACATATAAAGCCAGCGAAACCAGATCAGCTGACTCTGGTGCATTCGCATCGCGTGCAACATGCGTAAGTATTCTGGAACACCAGAAACAAATACCGGGATACCTCGAGCGTTTGCTTGAGGATCATGTTTCATCGCCGAGTCCTTCCCGATGAAATTGATCAAGTTATTTAGCACACGAGCTAGTAGCAGGTCGAACTTGGTCAAGAGCGGCGAGATAACTGACGTGTATTTTGTAAATATGGGAATGGTCTCTAGGACGTAAAGACGAGGCGTTGGGCGTCCTTCGTCATGTAGTGTTTGGATGAGATATGTGACACCATGCGGGAGAGATTTATGGTTTGGGTGAGAGGATATACCCTCATAGTCGAATGTCAGGATCTGTTTTGAAAAGTGTAATTGTGTGAAGAGTGGGTGTAAAACAAGGACCTACTGTATCAATATTATTGTCGACAATGTAGTTATATATGGCTTTACTGATGACTTCGGAGTCCCAAGTGATAGTGAAGTTATCTAGTAGGTCCCTGTCTAAGCATAAGTTTCTAGTTCTTTATCTTGGCTCTCATGGGAGGCTAAACCCACGGATGGTCGACAATCCAACGACGTCCAGCTGGCACGCCAAGCACTTCGTAGCTCGCATGAAACTCCATTTCTCTTGTTATTCCAAGACCATCAGCATTACCGACAGACAAACACAGAGAGGAAATCTCAATGTTGTCTTTAGTATTTAATCCAAGGATAGTGGGCGCAAAAAACATGCACTCGTCGTCTGGGTGTGCAGTGAGAACAAGAATCCGAGAGTGACCATTGAAATTTCCAGTGTCAAATGGTTGGTAGAGAAAAGTTATGAGAAGGGGAAGGATGAGAATGGTGATTGTGAGCCTTGACATAATGAGTTGCGTGTCGCTCCGGCAGCTCAGCTCTGATTGACTGATGCGACACAGGTCAGTCAGTCAGTCCGCCGATAAATGGAAGTCAAAGTGACCTTTGAAGCAGATTTCGCTCAGAATTATCAGAAACATCCCTGAGGTTTGATTTACTAGGCCGATTAGTCCCTGCGCTTCGATATACCGTTTATGCGTCCTGGTCTTCTCGAGAGTGTCGGACCAGTAACAATAACAATAACTTCTTAACCGATGCACTCCATCCAGCGAAGTTTCCATCTGACCCTCATCTTTGAATACTAGTTATACCCGCAGGTCCCAAAATTGATTTGTTGCATACACTAAGTTTTAACTTGAGTCACGTTCACTAGTTTGCCTTCCTGCATCATGCATCTCTCTGGTTCTGGTACACGAGACTCGCCCATTACAATAGATAACGATTCTGAAGACGAAAATCCTACGTACAGTCATCGACCTTATTCCTTTACTCCACCCAATGATCTCCTATTATCTCCTCGTCCTGGAACTTTCCTCTCGATTATATCTCGACCACGTCCTACCATGTCTATGCAGAACATCCAACAAGTGAAAAGAGGTGCGACCCCAATGAAGCACACCCTATCATTCAATTGACTGTCGGTTATAATCCAGAGTTGGGTCCTCGAAAGTCTCGTAAACGCAAGAGGACGACCACTTCCGCTCAAAGTCTTCTCACCGCTTTACCTGTTCCGCTTCAACAAAAACAGAAGTCAGCGGCCGATGACATACCAAACCAGTCTCAAAAGGAGGGTAAAAAACATAAAAAGCTTCGTGCGCGACTCGAACGCGAGAGAGCAGCTGACATTAAAGCACAAGAAAAGCAGATGGCTCCTAGTGGTGACCCCTCTTCAATCATAAATAATCAGCATCTTCAAAATCAAGCGCGACACACATCTCTTCAAGGCGAAAACGCACTATCTTCCAAACGATCCAAAAACAGCAAGAATGCAACTCTGGAATCTCAAACAGAACATTTATCTAGCTCTAGTCCTGTTTTGAAAGCAAAACACGCCGTTCTTTCAACTTCTACTCCAGAAGCCTCCCAATCTCAATCTCAACCTCACCATACACCTATACCCCATATAATACTTCATTCAACTCCTCAGTACTTTGGACACGATGTTCCCTCCTTGACCTCGCTCCCCTCTGCCCCCCAAGCTTCCTTTATAGATCCATCGCTTATATTGGCTGACATGCAAATTCAAGCCCAGCATGGTGTAGAATTCGATCCTTTTCTCCCGTGGTTGTATATGCTCCCGGGAACTTTGCTTACACCCATGCCAATAGCTCCCATGTTTATTACCCCTATGTCTTTGTCGGTCCCCTCTACAGATGAACTAACAACACATCCGGGTCCGGTTCTGCCCAAGACATCATCGAAACCGAAAACAAAGGCACCTAAGGTTAACCAAAAACCTACACTTTCCAAGCTACCTCACAGCCAACCTGTTCTCGAGAAACCCTTTACTATTCGAGCACTTCCACGAGGTACAGAGGGCTGGGCACAATCAGTGTCGTATCTTCCCATCGGAAAACCTGATCTACACTTCAAACATGGCATTTTCCCCATCATTCCTTCCATCATGCTTCCGTCTGGTTCCTCCGAGTCAGCATCAAGCTCGACCATGCGTCAGAATTCTTTCAAGCCCGATATCCTTTCAACACTTGTCCTTGAAAATTTACCAAAAGCGTCATGTAATGTTTCTTGGGTGAAGAAATGGTGCTTGAGTGCATCAGGTGTTCAGCCCAAACATGTTCTGATGGCACCAAGGAGAGCTCTTATCGAGTTTCAGAAATCTGGTGATGCAATTAGCGCTTGGGCCAGTCGTAAATCAGGTGTGGATAAGGTTAGCAATCATGCTTCTCAAGGTGAAAACGGGGACTTGTCGTCTATGCTAGCATATTGGTACAGACAGGATTTGGAACAGGAAAGAGGTTTACTAGAGCTTTGGCGTCATTCAAAGAAGATGTTGCCGGAATTTATCGGCGTGGCGGTCGTGAAGGATGGGAATGTCGTGCTTAGAGCGATAGAGGAGGCGCTCGAAGTCATTTGTGCCAAGCTCAGGTCTAAAGAGGGAGAAGTGGACGAGGCCGAGGATATCATTGTATTTAACGGGATGGATGTTGACTCTGTCAAGCAGAATTGGTTGGCTCCTGATGTGAAGAGTGAATTTAGGAACTTAGCGGAACGGATGGCGTTCTGGCAGAAGTATGACATGGCGGGAAAGGACGGGATGACCGAGGACCAATTGCTTATATGGGAACAGCAGGAAATTGCAAGAGTTGATAGAGTAAGATCAATTGCGTATGCGAAGCAGAAGGGAGGAAATACGCCACGAATGCGAAAGAGAACACTAGAAGAGGATATTGAAGGAAGGTTGAAGGAAGATGACCTGAGGAAAAAACGAGCACGGAAGACAGTTAGTGAAGATGTAGTCAAACGGCCCTCTGCTCCTGTTACGGCTGCATCCACCACCACAGTCCGCCTTGATCCTTATGTTCGAACATCTATCTTATCTGCTCGACAGGCTGCCCAGGAGGTAAAGTCAGTTGCCCCTGTGAGCTCTTGCAAGGCTGCTGGACCTACTGGCCGTTTGACTCTTTTATCTCCATTAGCAAAGCTCAAGGAGTCGTCACCCTCCTCGCGGAACACTCAAATCTCAAGTTCAATGCCTTCAAAAGTTCATGATGGTCCCATCACAATGCAGAACGTCCCTTCTGCATCTGTGACTTCATCAATGGTCAAAAAATTCTGCGATTTTGGTTTGTCTCTGACGATACCTTCCCTTGCATCATCCATGTCTGAAGACCGTTCAACTACGAGCCCAGCCTCTTTGTCTATACCATCATCTTCCTTTTCAGCTCTCCCCACTCGCAGAAACAGTAAGAAACAGCCCCAGGAGGATTTTATTGCTGAGTCGATTCAGGTTTCTTCCCCTCCTGTGCCTCCTGTTCACCGTTTCCCTTCGATCCTGATTGCGGTTGAAAATAAGGAAGATGTAGTGAAGACAGGTGCCCCGGAGTCCTCCAGTAGCAGTGGCGTCACAAGGGCTGTGGTGAAGGTAAAGGAAGATCAACGCATTGTACGGGCTTCCGAATCAACACAAATCGTGGAAAATATACAAGTTGTTCAGGAACGCACACTACGTGATAGCAATGAAGCAGGGATTGTTGGCCATTCGAATGCAATAGTCACCTCATTTCCTCGGAGGAACAGTAAAGAGATATCACAGGACCACTCTTCCCCAGTCTCGACTGCCCTCAATACTTCTTTCAAAGAGCCTGTTTCCAATGCTCATGCCAACCCCGAGCCTCACACCAAGCCAAATCCAGCACTTCCTAAATCTTTTTCAGTTTCTGAGCCCGCGATACCTGAAGTGAACCCCTTTCAAAGTTTGAATGATAAGAAAGATACGTCAGATGATATGGAAATATTGCCTGTCTCAGAAAAAATAGCGAACGTCCCGTTGTCGACCTCGGTGATCGAAACTGTCGTGCTGCCTAGAATTGCAACAAACCAAGAATCACAGCCCCAACAAGTTATAGCGAGAACAGTGCCATCCATTGTTTTACCATCAAATCAAGTTTCATCCACAATATCAATCAGCATGTCGTCCAAGGCTTTGATTGAACTCACGAGGATGCTAACCAAGTCAAAGGAAGAGAGACAAGCATTCCTTGACCGAGAGCTCAAGGCAACGAAGGTTCTGATGGATCAGCTCATGGTCACAACGTGTAAAGAGCAGAAAAAAGGGATCACTAGCCTATGGAAAGAGAAGATCCGGTGCGCTTCGTTCTTGATCAGGTTGATTGTTTTAGTCGCTGAAGTTCCTGTTTCTTCTTTTTGCTGGTAATCATTTTCACAATGTCTTTGTCTCAATCCCGCGACTGCCGGCCAGGATGATTGATGAGATCACCAAGAGCATTAGGAACGACGGAAGAGTATGGTATTCCCACGAAACTAGCACTTGGATAAGATTGCGATGGCCTGACACTCCTGAGGGTGCTGGGATTGTGGTGATTAATGATGAGTAATCCATCTAGTTGAATGACACCCACGGCAGGTATGTGATACATATGTTCAACTACTATAGCCGGGCGAACTTTTATCTGCGATTCAATACACGTCACCTGTCTATTTTCCCTCCGATCTCTTATATGTAGCCTTATCGCTTCATGTACGTCACGTTCCGCAGGAGCACACTTCTTTCTTGTAGCTTGAATGATTCATGCCTTAGGGTTCATTTAGTCACTCGTTACCGGCGAGTTACTCACTTTTTCTTTCCCCCTCGCTGATTGTCTCACCAAGAAAACAGTAGTCATCACTTTCGACGTCTTGTTTTTAAACAACCCGTTAACTGTGGATAATCGATCTCCAGCGTTTCGGGTGGTCTCTACCCGTGACTCGGCCCATGCTATATTATAGTTCCCTCCTTTGTGTTGTTTTTTTGTGGCTTTCTTAGTATCATCATATGCAATTCCTATTCGTTCATACTCGTAATGAGTCATAGGTTCTTGGTTCAAAATTTCTTACTCCGGTTGAAACAATGGTGACAATGGTGACGATGATACATCAATGACAAAATGGCCCTTTTTGTATTCTGCATTTTGATCCTGCTAACCTGTGTGATAATACATGACATGACAAGGGCAAGGTAGTCAGCCTACCAGAATCATGGAGCTAATTTGATCTACTGAGCACAAGTTAGCATACCAACGATTTTCACTATTGAAAAAAGAGTTAGCGTATAATTGTAGCAGATTATTTGTTTTCTGTACACATTGTCAATCAAAGGTCAAAAAATAACGTTAAATGATGTATTGATCAATTTCTGAACGGGGGAGATTCTCT
>Ga0157363_1001445_pt1 | contig 19821 bp, 13 predicted proteins | sample AttsexASBM1_FD_111477 | JGI IMG/M metagenome (GOLD analysis project Ga0157363, IMG submission 111477) | Fungus gardens microbial communities from leaf cutter ant in Ribeirão Preto, State of São Paulo, Brazil - Atta sexdens ASBM1 | ecosystem: Host-associated > Fungi > Mycelium > Unclassified ... | reverse complement strand
TTCAGTTTACAGTCTGTCTATATTATAATTGAGGACTTAGTGTTAAGCTGAAAAAGAAATCTTGTAATGACTTATCATAAGAGAACTTGATAGAGTTCATAGTATAATGTAGTCCACCTTATATACCCTGGGATGTGGCCTATGTGAAGTAAATACTAATGTACTCTAAAGGTTATATATTAGACATAAGACCAATATATGTACAACATGCTATATGACATTATTCTTTTAGAATTCTCTATATTCTTTCTTGTAACATATGATCCTGTGACTTGTGACTGTGACATGCATGACAGAGTGTAACATCACACTAACCCTAAGTCCAAAATTAAGAAAATGGGTGAAAGAAAAATAAAAATGAGGAATAAAATAAGGTCTACTGTCTTTATTTCTGACTATTTGTCTTTCTGCTTCTGTATGGTAAGCCTTAAATATCATATCTTGGGTATAATGTCTACTGATTTACTGTTCAGGAATGCTATGGTATGATAAAATAAAAATCTATCTGTTAATATCATGAAGTAGGTAGTATTTCTAGCTAATTATACCAGTATAAGTTCCAAGATATTGATATGTACCTGATTGAGAATTCCCAACTCTAGTAGCTTAGTGTCATTAAATAGGTGAGTTGTATGTTTTTCAAAAATACAATCTTTACATAGACTTTCAATGTCTAGGTCTCTATATATTCAACTTATTCACTAGCTTATTTGTTATGATCTTAAATCCTTAGAGTGGGATAAAAGAACAAACTCTTATATTAGAGTAAACACAAGAGAACTTGATAGAGAGCTCTTTACAAAATAGTCTACTTTATATACTCCTATAGATGGTCTGTGCTAGGTACTGTGCATCCTACCCTAAATGACCATGTGTCAAGCATGATGCCAACATGTAATGTCCATGTTGTATGACATTATTTTGTTCCAGAACCTTCTACTCTCTTCTCTTAAGCTTTATGATCAATATTGTAACCACACCATCAGATGTGACTAATGTGACAGTGTGACTGATCACTTCTGACCCTAGCCCCAGAGTTCTAAAAATAGGAAAATGAAAATAAATTAAATGAAAAATAAAATGAGAAAGAAAATGAATAAAAACTAAGTCCACATTTTTCAATCTTAATACTTTATATCTATTACTCTAGACATCTGCTGTAGTCCTTATAATGTTAATATCCAGTCTAATTGGACTCTTTGTGTTATAGATGAGTAAACCTTCAGTCCAGACATTTTAAATTTTCTATTCTGTAGTAGATAGGTTTAGTAAGTCTCATAGTGTTTTATTAGATAGTAATAGGATTGAAGTTGTGCTAAACTGGGTAGATATAGTACTGGCAGTAATTGTTTGGAGAAATATTGAGGAGATTACAACTACTACTAAATTCTGTATAGTTTTATTTAAGTATTTGTAGATGCCTCTGATCTATATGATAATGCAGATAAACTTGCTCCAGATTATTAAAACTGGTCTGTCAAATTTGTTTTTATTAGTAAAAATTAGTGGTGAGCTTTCTATGGATATTAAAATAGTATAAGTGTTTATATATAGTATATTTGAGTATATTAAAATAATGCTGTTAAGTTTTACAGCATAAAGCCTATAATCTAAAGGTAGTAAGTATCTTAGAGGATTTCAGAATGTAAAATACAACTTTACCTATCTAAATGCAGTGAGTATTTATGATATAACTATAAGTATAAGTAAGAATAAAGTAAACTAGTAAATTTACCTCAGAGAGTTCTAGAATGTAAAATGCAACTGAGGTAGGTATTGTTTAATATATAAATATATACTATTCATGTGAAATAATAATAAGAAAGAAAATTTAAGACAAGCAGTCCATGTATTAGTCTAAGTAGTTGTACTATAATATATTAATCTATGTTCAATATACCTGACTATCTAGACACTATTATTCCTTGCTTGATCAGCAATATTCTGCTAGATTGGAATGTCTTCTGGAGTATTTAGTATAGTTGCTACTTTTAGGTGATCTCATTCTTATCTAGTATATTATGTAGGTAATGAACTTAGATTTCTTTTAGAGCTTGAAGTACTAACTCTACATATTGTTGCCCTAATAAAATTGGAAAATATAATAAAAAATCAATTAAAAAATAAGTAAAAATAAGAAATATACTAAGTCCACTTCAGCAAATTCTGTATTATAAAAATGAATTACTTACTTATTTGTAATATATAAATCTTGGATAAGTTCTTAGATATTTAGAATCAATTTAGAAGTTGAATAATTATGATAAAAAAGATGGTAGAATAATATAACATGTATTTTTTTTTAAATCAACAATTTATTACACAGTGCATGATTGTTATAACTCAAAACCATTAGAGTTGGATTAAGAGGTAACCTTGTATTTGGTAACACAAGAGAACTTGATAGAGAGCTCTTTTACAAAATAGTCTACCTTATATACTCCTACAGATGGTCCATACTAAGTACTGTGCACCCTATTCTAAATGACCATGTGTAAAGCATGAGGTTAACATGTGGTATCTATGTTGTATGACATTACTTTGTTCCAGAACCTTTTACTTCTTTCTCTTAAGTTCCATAATCAATGTTGAGATCACACCATCAGATGTGACTGATGTGACAGCATGACCAATCACTTTTAACCCTAACCCCAAAGTTCTAAAAATAGAAAATAATAGAAAATAAATCAAGAGAAAATAAAAATAAAATAAAATAAAATAAAAAGAAACTAAGTCCACTTTCTGTGATCTTGACAATGATAATAAACTGTGGTAACTGCAACATAGTTATGTTACTTAGGAAAAAAAAAATATAAAGAAAGGAAAAAAGAAGTAAAATGAAAAGAGAAATAAAATAAATGAAAAAGCTAATAAATGTAAAAACTAATAAACTGAATGCATTAGGATTATGGTTAAGAAACATAACAAAATGATATAAAGAATCCCTTCTTAGATTCCAGTAATTGTTAAACCTTCTACACTCATGTAGAATGTGTTATCTAAACTTAATTGGATATCTATTGTAAGAGTATCTAAAGTCTTGACTTGGGAAAAATCTAAGCTGATATTCACCAATAGTGGTGTGATTTGTGATTGCTCTGGTACAAAGGAAATTTGAAAGGCCAAAATAGCTGAGCTAAGAGCTATCTTTGATATATAATAGGAGTAAAGGTTTAAGGTTATTATTAACAAGGTCAAGAAATTGTTTTCCTTTATGATCTATTAAATAGAATATGCTTTGCCAATTACTAATATATTTATCACTTTTTTTCTTGCTAAATTTCCACAACATCTTACAAGGGTATATTGGGTCAATTCTAAACTTTCTTGTATCCTAATCTACTAAAGCATAGAGTGACTAATTGGATTTGGATGGACAGTCCTCAAATTTAATAGAACTATCAAGTTTCTCTTCAAATAATTGCCTCAGCTCCTTTGATATGGCAATCAATTAGATTTGATAAGGAAGATTTAATGGATCAAAGATCTTTTGTGCTGTATAAATAGAATTTTTGATGACAATAATACAAGAGACTTTAGGGATTTGAAGGGCTTGATTAATCCCATATTTTAACACAAAGAGTTTAGCCTCTATACTCATGATATTAATAGTATAATAAATAGTCTTCCTGCTAGAATTGTTGCAAGAGTAGATGTGTGTAACTGAAGTAGTAATGTTGTTGCTTTTGACACTAACATTAGTGACAATGATAGCTGACTTGATATTTGATGAAGCCCTTAGAGTAATGGCATTGAGGTTGCACAAGTGGAAGGTAATGTTAGTATTGGTAATGTTAGTATTGTTCTTGTATTGTACCTTATGAAATAAAATGCAGTCTGAGAAGATGTTAATAAGCCTATGACCTGGAGATAACTCATCATTGAGTGGATCAAAAGCAGGGAATATAGCATTTAACTGATTGTTGGAGTCAACAATAAAGCTCTTAATTTTTTTCTTTTGTTTCAAAGTCATATTCTCCAAAGACAGATAATGTAAAGGCAAGTTGACAGCATGTCTAGCTTTGAGAAGGCATTTGATCATGTGATTTGACAGGAGAGAGACTGTTCTTAATTAAAATTTTCTGCTAAGTTTCTTTAAATATAGATATATGAGTATAAGCCTGATAAAGGGAATGTACAAAAGGTCTCTAGTATTACGATCTTAGCTTTAGAGCTTAGATTGCACTTAGGCAAAGACTTGAGAGAAAGTAAGTGATAGATTGCAAGTGGTAAAGCATAAATATACAGAAGTACATCTATACTATATATATGAATAAACCATGAGGATAATATCTACAGTACATGAGGTGAAACAAGACATACAATATGAGGTAAAAGTAAAGACATAGTACCTACTACATGAGGTGCTGACTAAGACTATTTTGGTGCAGCCAATCATGTCATCATTATCCTTTACCCTAGTTTATGCTGAAGATATAAGATATTGATTGTAACAATACCCCATTTTCAGCATTCATGTTCTTATGAATTAGATCAGGACTTCCAGTTCTCCAACTATATGCATTGCCACAATCTTTTTGTTTGGACCAATGATTGCTTGTCCTCAATTGTCAATAGAAATTAAATATGGTTCATGAGGAGGGCCTTCTTGATACATAGATATAGGATATCCATTTTGTGAGATTTCCATATTGTGTTTTTCTTCAACAAAAGCCACTACTATTTCCATCCAGAATTCAGAATCCTGTTCTCCTCTAGAGCAGAGCGATTGATAATGTAAATATAGCTTGAACAGTCTCATTTGCATTGGAGAATAGACAAACTTCATGTATTGTTCTAGGTTCTTAACTTTATCTTGTATGAAACTTGATTCTGTTGTCTTGGATGTGGTTGTCGATACCTTGTATGGCTTGATTAATATTACTTCTTCATCTCCTACTATTCCTCTTCTCAACTTCTTCTTCTGTTCTTCATTCCTGTATAAGTCTTGGATTTCTCTGATGTTGTCATCTATGTATTTGTTTCTTCATTCTTTATATGCATCCAATTCATTAGCTAACATCCTTTAAATTTGATATGCTCGATCTTCTATGTTACTTTGAATCAGATACTGTAGGTCTTCTGATATTCCAAGAATATTCATAGTATTCATTGTCCTGTTGTTAATGCTCACTTTTAGAATTGTTCCCTCTATCTCTGTGATTGTCATATTCATTTCTTCTGCTATCTTCATCATATTCTTCACCTATCTTTGTATATTGATCATCGCCTTCATTTTTTTCAATGTCTTGTAGTATAATTGACTCTAATCATTGTATTCTTTTTTAAATAATTTGGCTTCATTCATGTTGTTGAGCTTTTTGGTAATGTATGGGTTAAGAGATGTTAGTGCAGTCATATAGTTGTTAGTTATTTGAGAAGACATTGCTTTGAAATCGAGTTGTGTTGTGAATTGTTGAAATGGGATTTTACCCTCCCTCTTTATAGGTTTCAACTTGAAATCCTTGACTAATAGTCTTCTATCACCTCTTTTGTATGTAACAACCCTGTTTCTACAATCCATTGATTGTGTTTGTCTCTGTACACCTTCCAGTGTACCAGGTATTGTGTCTTTCTCTCTTATTTTCTATGCTTCTATACTTCTTCAACTTCATATTCTTCTTCTTTATTAATAATCATAGGTAGAGGTGCCAGTTCCATATGTTGTCCTTGATAATGGGGTTTCCTGCATCTTGTCAGCAGGTTGTTATAATCTTAAACCCTTAGAGCGAGGTAAAAGATCAAACTCTTGTATTAGAGTAAACATAAGAGAACTCAATAGAGAGCTCTTTACAAAGTAATCTACTTTATATACTCCTATAGATGGTCTATGCTAGGTACTGTGCACCCTACCCTAAATGACCATGTGTAAAGCATGAGGCCAACATGTGGTATCCATATTGTATGACATCATTTTGTTCTAGAACCTTCTACTTTCTTCTCTCAAGTCCCATGATCAATGTTGTGATCACACCATCAGATATGACTGATGTGACAGTGTGACTGATCACTTTAACCCTAACCCCAGAGTTCTAAAAATAGAAAATAGAAAATAAAAATAAAATAAAATAAAATTGAAGTCCATCATTCTTATTTCTTACATAGATTTTTATTGAACACATTGTATATTATCTATCCTTCTGGAAGTTTGAGTTGAAATGCTTCTTGATCAATCTTCTTCATGATCCTAAAGAGTCCATATCTTTTCTAGTCCAGCTTCTTTAAGAGTTTGTTCAAATGAATATTTTTGTTCTCCAGCCATATGTTGTCTCCAACCTTCAATCCTTGAGGATTCCTTCATTTCTTGTCATATTGCTTCTTCATATTCTTTTGAGCCACTTCCATTGACTTCATAGCTTTTTTCCAACTTCTTTGCAGTCTTGTAAGGAATTCTTCTAGTTTCAGAAACTCTGTCTGTATCATAAGGTTGCCTTTCTATGGGTGTCTTCCAAAATTGAGTTCAAATGGTGTCCATCCCATTACAGCATGTTTCTTGTCATTATATGAAAACTCTGCAACTGTTAACCATTCCGTCCAATCATTTTGTTAATAATTAACATAGTGTTATAAAAAGATCTCCACTTCTTGGTTAATTCTCTCTGTTTGTCCATCTGTCTAAAGATGGTATGCTGTTGATAGTTGTCTTATAGTTCCTAATACCTTTGTGAATTCCCTCATGAATTTTGATGCAAATTGTAGTCCTCTGTTACTTAAAATCTTTTTTGGTACTTCATGTAATTTCCATATCTCATCTCAATATATTTTTGTGATTTCTTCAGAAGAGACATTTGTTGTTGTTACCTTTAATCTGACTATCTTGGTAAATCTATCCACGATAACCATAATAGTATCTTTTTTGTTCGACTTTGGTAGTAGGCCAATAATATCAATATTGATTTTCTGCTAAGGTCCCTGTAGTATTTCCAATGAGTGTAATTCTTCTGCTTTCTTTTGATGCTGTATTTTGTTCTGTTAGCATTTGAAATATTCTTGAATGTATTCCTTGACATCTTTCTTGATTTCTGGCCACCAGTAGTTTTGTTTGATCAATTCCAACATTCTTGACTGTCCTAGATGGCTAATATCTGTAAGATCATGGTTTTTCTATAGTACTTGTTCCTGAATTTTCTTGTTGTTGGGTATGTAGATTCATCCATCTACATTCCATTGTCTTTCCAAGCTTGTTCATCTTTAACTCTTGTATCACTTTCTGTTTCTTTGTCCCATTTCACTGGATTTCCTTTAGAAACTCCGTTTTCTCTATTACACTGCTCCTTCTCAACATCATAATTTCAGCCATTGTTCTTATTTTCCATAGTTCTTCCTTCAGCATTTGAACGTCTTTGTTGTTGTCTTGAGTGTTCACCTGGTTCTTCCTTGATGGAATATCTGCTTTCATGTTTACTTTTCCAGGAATATGTTGTAATGTGAAATCATATCATATGTAAGTCCACCTGTCTGGAAATTATATCCCCATGGTGATATCATCCTCTAATTATTAAAGCTCATCTTCCATAGTGGCCATCTTTCTCACAATACACCTTGCGGCAGTGCTGTAACTATCTGGATATTCTGTCTTCTATGGTGGAGTTACTCCTGTCAGTGTCTCAACACTGAAACCTCTGCTTAGAATAATAAGGGCTTTATTAATGGAACCCCGAGTATCTCCTATAATATCTGTTTGTATATAAGACTAGTAGTTATACTGTAATTCGCTAGTCTGATAATCGACAAAGATAATTCTTATTAAACTTGATCTCTGGTATTCAACAGTGATACACCAAATCAGCACTCACTACCATCTCAGACTTCTCCCTATCATCTGAAGTTGTGACCATATGATAGACAGACAGTGCAGCACATAAGTTGAAACCAAGACTGTTTTACAAGTCCACACAACTCTGAGTCCATCTTGTAGACTTCTATTCTGATATGAACCATACCTGACAAATCATAGTCTTGTAGTTTTAGATACCATCTTGCTTGTTGTCTATTTAGCTTGTGAGGCTCTCTAAAGTACTTGAGGTTTTTATAGTCTGTCCAGATTTCAAATAGTTCCATCACATTCAGTAGATATTGCCTCTATTTTGTCAAGGCTTCTACAATTTCCAGTAGTTCCTTGTTGTAGATTTCATAATTTCTTTCTGCTGGTTGTATCATTCTGGATAGAAAGGCTATTGGTTTCCATTTTCCTTCCTATTCTTAAGACAATACTCCTCCAATGGCATATCCTGAAGCATCCATTTCTACCCTGAATTTACCTTCCCTTTTCAAAAGGGAAAGTACTGGTTAACTCGTTATCTTTTCCTTTAATTCTTCAAATACTTGTTGGTGTTCTTCTGTCCATGTCCATTCCTTCTTGCCTTTTAACTTGTTCAATGGTTTCACTGTATAACTGAAGTTCTGGATAAATCTCCTATAGAAATTTGCAACTCCTAGAAAGCTTTCTACTTTCTTGATTTTTATTGGAGTCTTCCATTTCTTGACTACTTTTACCTTGTCTTGTTCTATTTGAACTTGTTCTTTTCCAATGACTACTCCAAGTATTGGGATTTCCTCCATATTGAAGTCACACTTAGATCTTTTGAAACATAGGTTATGTTTTTCTGCAATTTTCAAGAATCAGATCTTTCTTTCTTTTAATTCCTTCATTGTTTTGGCCAGTATGACAAAATTGTCCATATAATTTGCTAATACTCCTTCATGAAGTAATTCTCAGAAAATGCTGTTCATCATCCTTTGAAATGTCCCTAGTGAGTTGCACAGTCCAAAGTACATAACTTGTGGTTCAAATAATCCCTTGTTTGTCAAGAAAGCCACTTTCCATTCATTGCCTTCTTTTATCTGCACATTGTTGTATCCCCAAATAAGATCAAGTTTATTGAGGTATTTTGCTTCTTTCAGTTTGTTAATAACTTCTCCTATTAATGGGAGTAGCATCTTGTTTTTGATAGTGACTTGATTGAGCTTTCTGTAATCTTGAACTAGCTATAGTGAATCGTTCTTCTTCAGAATATAAAAATATGGGCTGTATATCTCGATTTTGATTCTACTATCAACCCAGCTTTTAGTTGCTCATCCAGCCACTAGTTGAGAGCTTCTTCTTTCAATATCATTATATAGGTCTTTGCATTTAGTTCCTTGGGTGCTTCTTCCATGAGGTTTATTTTGTGATCTCATTCTCACTGTTCTAGTAGTTTCTTGAACTTCTTCTTATTGAACAAGTGTATGAATGGTCAAATGTACTTGGGTAAGTCTTTTAGGTTTGTCGTGTCAGGTTCTTTGTCAATTTTGCCATTGTCCTGTTCTTTGCTTTCCATTGCCTGTGTTCTTCTGGTTTTGAACTCAATATCTTGATGTTTCATCTTGCAGCTTCCTGGACATCTTGTAAACTATATCATTCCATTTTTCTAGTTGACTTCTAGGCTATGCTTAACCAACCAGTCATGTTCCAGAAACATGTCTATTCCATTTAAATCCATTACTGCAGCTTCCAGCTATTTCTTGTGTCTATTGATTTTGATTTCTAGAGGCACTATGCTGGTCACCTCCCTATTCTTTGTCCCATCTATGTTGAAAACTTCAAATGAAAAGTTTATTGGTTTTGTTTGTATTCTTTTGTTTTTGACTAGCTATTTGTCAATCTCTATATATGTACATTCAGAATCCACTAATGTCTTAACTTTGAGATTCTTTGTCTTCACATTTACTTACACATTTAATTCTCTTTTAACATTACTCCATTGATTTGGAATAACATATTTATTTTGAGAATTTACAGGGGAGATCTCTCATACTGTGCCTATTCGAGATCTTCTCCAAAACTTTGTTTCTTGTCCTTCTCTTCATCGTCTTTATCCTCTAATTCTTCCTGGTTCTTTCATTTCTTCATTAATTGCTTTTCTTTGCAATCCTTGGCTATGTGCTCTTCTTTGTCGTATTTGAAATATTTCCGAGTTTCCTTCTCTTTCTTCTTCTAGTATTCTTTGGCCATATACTCATATTTGTTGCAATTGAAGCACTTCAGCTTTCCATCTTTGAAATTGTCATTGCTATTTCCAATGTCCATGGGCTGTCCTCACCCTCCATATGTCATTCCTATTCCTGTTTTGTAATCATGTTGTCCTTCTGTGGGCTCATATCCCTGTTTTACTGAGATAATTGCTACTTTCTATTCTTTGAGTGATTCTAGTGCCATAATGGGCAGGTATCCTAGTATTGTCTTAATTATGTCTTGTCATACATCCTTCTTCAGCAAAAAGATGGTATGTAGCTCATCTGTATCTGCCTTCATTGCTAAGGCCTCGAACTCTATCATGAAGTCCACTGTATTTTGTTTTTCTTGTTTAAAGGTTTTGATCTACCATTTGGTATCTGCTGCCTTCATCTTGTCACTGAATGTAGTCTTGATTTCTTTAACAAATCCTTCCCAATCCTGGGTTCCTAATTCTTTATCTAGTTTATCTAGCTTTCTCTGAGTGTAAATACCCACTACATTTCTCCTAAGGTGAGCTAGGATCGCTGTGATCCTATTGTCAGTCTCTATAACCCTGTTGCTCTTGAGGAATAATTGAATTTCCCTCCACTAGTCTTCAAACTTTGTTTGGTCCCCATTGAACTATCCTAGATCTAAAACCATACTCTTTGATGTTATAGCTTGTACATTGTTGTTCATTGTTGCTGATGCTGGTGCTACAGACATTTCTTTGTCTGATCATTCATATGTTTCTTCTAAGGCTTTGTTTATGATCTACAAAGATCTTAGTCTTTCTGAAAATATCTCAATATTGTCTGTTCATCTTGAGCTCGTCTTAGTTCTTCTTGTGGTCTACACCACATGTGTTTTGTTCTTTGTCTGGCAGTTACTTTGCCTAATTTGTCTATGAACTAACCACTATGTACCTCTCTGTTATAGTACGAGAGTGTGGATAGACTTGGACTAAGGTTAGGGTTAAGTATTATAATTATTAGTCTACAACAGAAGAGAGATAGGAGATAGGCATGTGATCTGGAAGTCATGTGACAGAGGCTAGAATGGTCTAGAAGGACTTAGGGTCTAGAAGGATTGAGAGGAGTCTAGATAGGAGTTAGGGTTAGGAATGATGTCAAGGGATAAGGGTTCCTCATGGTACACACATGGTACACACATGTATGACGGAAATTAAGAGTGATGATGTAGGACAATAGAGTAAGGTAGAGGGTATGATATCAGGGCATATGTAGAAAGCATGGTGGCCTTATGGAAAACACATGTGGATGAGTAATAGGACATGAGGAAGACGCATGGACTTAAGGGCTGGATAGATATTGTTGTAGCATGGACCAGGAGCCATATATATATATAGTAAATGAATGCAGTGAGAGCTCCTTGTCGAGTTCTCTTGTAATCTCCACTACTAGATAGCTAACTGAGAGCTTTGCTGAAGTCAACATACTATGAGTGCCATTCCAGCGAGTGGTTGCTACAACACTCTCCTTTTTGCAAGGTAAGCTCATTGACGCTTTACTAAATGTTATGACCTTAGCTTTAGAGCTCAGATTGCACTTAGGTAAAGACTTGAGAGAAAGTAAGTGATAGATTGCAAGTGGTAAAGTATAAAGATACAGAAGTACATTTATGTTATATATATGAGTAAACCATGAGGATAATATCTACAGTACATGAGGTGAAACAAGGCATACAACATGAGATAAAAGCAAAGACATAGTATCTACTACATGAGGTGCTGACTGAGACTATTTTGGTACAGCCAATCATGTCATCATTACTCTTTACCCTAGTTTATGCTGAAGACATAAGATATTGATCATAACACACAATGTTTCAAGCTCCATATATATGCCAGATATCCTTGAAACAAAACAAGGTATAGCTACTCTAAGCAAATTCCTTGTGAATAGATGCATTCATCAAGAATGTGACAGATCTACCCAGATGGAAGCTACCTGTTATAGAACGCTTTGGACACTAACATTTTTCTTTTTCCTCTATCTATTTTCCTTGATTTTATATTTATTTTCTTTTGAATTTCTTTTTCTTTTTCCTTTTAGTGATGATGAAGAGGCACATGACATCACAGTCACATGACATGTCACATGATGTGATGTCATAAGCCTAGAATATAGTAGAAAAATCTAGAAGATGACATCAGGGTACATGTATACAACATGGTGGCCTTGAGTAAGAAATGAAGCAGACATGAGGTTGTAGTATGGACTAGGTGTATTTAGTATATATAGGACTCTAATTTAGCAGAGACTCCTTGTCGAGTTCTCTTGTGAACTTCCCACTTAATATCCAACTTAAGAGATTTACCGCTTGTGTAATTATTTGTCTTTGTGATAAGTGGTTGCCACAATACTACCCACTATTGAAGACTCTCTAACTGCTGAACATGATATAGAAGATCCTGAGGATAAGTAAGAATAGTCTTAAAACTAACACATCACATCAAGCCACAACCACTACTCCTTCACCATGTCTTTATACTCTCTCTTATATTTCTCTTTCAGCTTATATCTATTATTTACTATCATTGGCCTATACTCACTCCCACAGTGAACATTACTAACCTGATCTGCTCTAACATTCTTTTCAACCAGACATCTCTACATCGTACCTCTGAACTATTATTGGATTTTATCTTATAAATGTAGATACCACACTGCTAAGGGAGTATAATTACTTTGAATGCTCGCTATATCTCAGCACTAGTTTGCTTGTTACAGTATAAAAAATAGAAATAAACAACAATAACATTAGGCTACACATGAGAAAGTATGTTCAGAGTATGATTAAGGCAATGTCATCAAGTATAAGTGGCTGTGCATTGGCCCTTGTCAACCAACAACAACTGGTGAAAAAGACAGAGTAGATATGTGATTGGATAGGTCATACAACCATTGATGAAATATTTGACCAAATCCTGAATGATCATCCTGATTTTCATGATGTAGTTCAAGTCCAAGTAAGTGTCTCCTGTCAGTCATTGAAGTGGTTCACTAGATTATTCAGTCTAGTAGGGTTTTAGTGACATTTACAGTGGTATCGTCTTGTGAGTGAAGACAGAAGAGCTGTGATTGTTAATTCCTCCTAGTATGTTCTAATCTTGTATAGTACATTATTACAATCCTATTACCATAATGCGACAAGTGACATATTCCATTCCTAGTTGAGCCATGATGTTCTGTCTCTTAGCTTACCTTCATCCTATCTTGCAATCTATATAAATTGCAAATAGTCTCTGGCACTAAGTGTATAGGAATAGAAGAGATGCTGTAATTTTTTGTCAAGACAAGGAAAACTGGAACAATTGATCCTACCCTTGCCACTGTCAAGATTGCAAAAAGTAGACTTTGTTTCTTTTTATTTTTCTTCTTATTTTTATTTTATTTTTGATTTATTTTTCTTCTTTTCTATTTTTAAAACTATGAGGTTAGGGTTAGAAGTGATCAGTCACATCAGTCACACCTAATGATGTGGTCACAACATTGATCATAAGACTTGAGAGAAAGAAGTAGAAGACTCTGGAATAAAATAATGTCATACAACATGGACATCACATGTTGGCCTTATGCTTTCCACATGGTCATCTAGAGTAGGGTGCACAGTAGCTAGCACAGACCATCTATAGGAGTATATAAGGTAGACTATTTTGTAAAGAGCTCTTTATCGAGTTCTCTTGTGTCTTCTTAATACAAGATTTTGACCTCTGAATCCATTCTAAGGTTCTAAGGTTGTAACAGCTGCCTTGAAGTACTCAATATTTGGTGTCCATATTCAAATATGCACATTATTTCATATGTCAGAGACTTGCAGTCTTCTGGTTCTACAATTCAAGTGGCTGCATTGGATACTCATTTTTCAAAGACTGAAATCATTAAGGTATAGATCACTAGGCCTAGTACATGTTGTATTTACCAGAAACTCCACATATTCCTTTCCTTGATTGTTCTATTGATCTGATCATCTATTAGTTGTTGCAATTCATTGTGAAAAGATTTTCACTTTGAAGGACATCCTTATTGTGATAAGGAATTCACTTGTGAGTGACTACTGACCAGGTGCCTGTACATGCATTAATTTTGTTCTAGCTTCCACTTGGTTCTCCATTCTAGATGCCAGCAATACCTATCTCAGTCTGGGAAAATTACAAATATCAGCCTATGTTCCATGTCCACATTTGACGTATCTTATTCCACCTAAGCTCCTGTATCTACATCCAATGTATCTTCCACTTGAGCTCAAGCTTCTGTAGTTTATACAATTCTCTCTTCTACTATCACCAGTGGTGTGAATGATGCAATCCATGGGTTAAAAATAGGTAAAGGCCATCACTAAGGTATTCACTGTATAGAATGTAATAAACTGGCAGTATGGATAAGCTAACTTGACTTTAATTTTGTTCAGTTTATACTGCTTGTTCTATGATTGCTCTCTTTGCTAAATAAAACAAACACATTTTAATTTTTTGAAATGTGAGTGAGCAGCTGCCAGATGCCAAGATCTGGAATGAATACCAGTTATTAATGGCATGGTACAATGAAGACCATAGTGGCAACCTAGAGAGGTATTAACATGATGAAGATTAAGTATAGCTGATCAAGTAGCATAGCATTGAAACTGATCACTTTCAGTTTAACTTGAATGAGTTCCATATTCTCATCTGTATGGTATGAGTAATTTACAAAGGATCAGACAATAGACTGTTCATGATAACACATAAGTACTTTAATTCAGGATTACCATAAAATGGGCACCAGGAATAATTTATTGGTGATTGATTTACTTGCCTAGATAGCTAATCCTAATGTATGACAGTATGGTATTTCTGTACCCTTCACGGTTTTTCATTGACATGTTATGTTATCATTTTTTATAAGTCCAAGATGGCTATGTGACTTGTATGTTTAGTTGGATTCTGACTTTTATTCTTGGGATTGTCTGTTCACTTGCCCAATAAACATCACAATAATTCTGAATATTCATGGAATCCGAATGTATAAATTGTTTTACTTGGGGATGTTAAACATGGATCACTACATCACAGCATAACTGCTTGGACCAACACATAGACCATGTGCTGTAAATTTTCCTCCATATTTGAATAGTATATATATTTGCATAATTGGACAACATACATCTCAGTTGCATTCTATATTCTGGAATCCTCTGAGATACTCACCATCTTTAGGGGAGTACATACTGTATGTCATAAGAATTCTTGTTTTGATGCATGGCCATACAAGCATCAATTCCCCAGATCTTTCTGTAGATCATCACTGTCGTTTCTACAGTCTATCTTTTGGAACCATTCTCAATTTCAGATCATGTGAATGTTTGGCTTGTTCACAACTTCAAGTAGGATGAAAAATTTATCTTTTATGGACATTTTGATTACTCCTTGCTTTTCTTCTAGAAAAGAAATTCTATATCATCAGAATACTGACAACATATATGACAAAAATGAAGCTACATATGCCTGATGAGCTTGGAATACTTCAGGATATTTCTGAGTGGACAAGGACAATAAATCATTCATGATGCAGCATCAGTCATGTCTTGACTTTATGCTTTCTGTAGATGAATAATCATCCATTTCACCTGAAAAACTTATGTTAAGGCAAATGCTTGAGGCTCTTGATTTTATTCACAACTAATGCCACTTAATCCATACAGATAAACCATTCCAACCTCGCTAATTTGAACTGAGTATCAAAATCAGTTATCTAATTATGGCATGCAGCCAAGTAGTAATAATATGTCTTACTTACTTGCAGTCTTACTCACAGATGGATTTCACATGGATCAAATTTTATTCTGTCCTGTATTTCATGCTCTCCCAAGATTATACTTGGCAGAGAATAGGAAACGAGAGTTAATACTTAAAACTCAAATATTCATGACAAGTCAACTTCAATGTTGGGTGACTATGATACGAACAAATATGTACAATATTTTATCTGTAAGATAGCTATTGAGCCTATATGAAGGAGATATTACAATCAGAAAATGGGATTCTAAGACTATTTTCATGAAAATAAAGTCCCATAGACTTGATATATCCCATAGCAGTTACTTAAATTAGGACAACTATATGTTTGGGCCATCAATGTGATAAGCTTTGAAGTCTTCCTCAAATGATATGGTGTGGAAATAGTCTTGTTGAGATTTTTGGTTTTATGAATTTCCATCTTGTTTCAATGTATTATCCAATTTCCCAAAATTCATGATCAACAACTAAAGACAATTTATTTGTTATACGAGCTTATATATGATATGAAGATGGAAGAGTGTCATTGGTTTAAAAATGGGATGAGTGTTATGTGTAAGGGAATATCTTGTGATCATTTGCAATAGTCTTGAATGTGGATCAGACAATGGTAGATGTGCAATCAAAAAGGTTTAGTATAGACATTGACCATTGTAAAATTATTTGAGACTTTCCAAGGCTGCTGAAAAGTGTTCATAAATTCATACAACAGTTGTGATATTCAATTGCTATTCACCCCAACTCATGTTGCATTATAAAATTGTTCTATACAGTCATGAAAAATTGTATATGAGGGTATATATTTGCAAGAGACCATGTGAAAGCTAAAATTGAGTGGACATAAATCCAATAGATCAACAGTAAGACATTTGTATATATTTACTGCCCATTTATAATCTATGAAATTTGTTCCAGAAATGGAACTTCAGCAGGGGATACTAGAGCAGAGCTGGACATATGACTTATAACTCAAATAGTTTGTCTTTGTTTTTGTCTGCATCTTTATTGTTTGAAGATAATTATGGCCTAAGTTGATGTTAATACTCCTTAGTCACTATGTCCACTTTATGGATCCACATCTCTATTAGTAGCCATATCTACACATGAGTGCCCCGGGCTAAGCATAGAACTGTTGTGGCAACCACCAGTCACAAAGACCAATGACTACACAGTGAGCAAATCTCTTAGGTAGATATAATGTGGGAAGTTTACAAGAGAACTCGATAAGGAGTCTCTGCTAAATTAGAGCCCTATATATATGTTTTATATGTGGTCCATGCTAACAATAACTAAGCCTGCCCTATTGTCCATGCTCCAGCCTTATGTCTGTCTCATTTCCTACTCAAGGCCACTATATGGTATATATGTGCCCTGATATTATCTTCCAGATTCTTCCATCATGTTCTAGGCCTATGATGTCATCTCATGTGACCTGTCATGTGACTGTGGTATCATGTGCCTCTTCATCATCTAAAAGAAAAGAAAAAAGAAAAGAAACTCAATATAAAATCAGAAAAATAAAATAAAATAAAAGAAAAGAAAAATAAAATTGTTAGTATTCAAGTGTCCCATAACAAGAACCAGTTACAAAACCAATAATGATCATGAAACCACTGACATTGTATTCAGAACTGGTGATGAAAATAAGTATGCTAGGAACTAGGTACTCAAATTAATATGATCATTATTCCTTGAACCTAATTAAAGTAATGTGAATTGATAGGATCATTATTAAGAGATCAACATCCTAAAGATGTAAATTATATAGTAATTGGACCAATAGTTGTGATGAAAAACTATCCATCAAGCAGTGTACTAAGGTTTGATTATAGGTGAATTATTATTTTTTTCTTCAAGGCAACAGATGTTGATGTCACATGATTCTCTTCTGATGGTCAATTTCTATCTATGGAGAGGATGTATGAAGATTAAATTACAGAACTTGCTGATTTCTATATCCTCCTGGCAATCTTTTGTGTTCAAGTATAACATTTAGCATCTTATATTCAATTTGAGCAATACAGAGATTTGGTTGGCTTATTATCCCTTGTATAGGACTCAGATGGCTTGGGTGTAATCATGTCAGGAAGGTAGTGGGAGCAGTGGATGTAACAACTGAAATGTTTTTTGAACACAGTTTATGTACATATGCAACAACTTCAGGATATGTCAAATGAGCTAGCATAACCAGAGCATAACTTGGGGATTGAGGATGGCTGTAATGTGATTATAGGATGGCAATGTCAAGATAACATTCATATCCGAGAATTCCAACTTTTCAAAAGGACATTAGCCTCAGCTGAGAATGACAAGTGTTCTGAGTCGTATTCTCATTTGCTCACTACATATGTTTTTTAGTATAGTAGATGAATACTGAAGTTGTAGTTAAGAATAGAGAAAGTAATACTTGCCAAATTCATGGTAGATAGTTGAGCATTCCTAGTAGAGTAATCTATCAAGTTTTAGTAGATATCAATGACAACTAGATACATTTACACCATTAGCCAATGATCATGTGAATAACACTCATTTATGAATCTGGTAAGATTTTACCATACACACTCCTGAATCCTCTGATTTAATTATTCCAACAAATTTTCCTTCTATCAAAATGTTTATCTTCCTTCTTTCCCTCTAGAGGAAGGAAAATGTGAAGTAGTAATTACTCTTAAAAATGTTGAGTAGCAGTGATTGACAATGAAGATGGTAGGAACAATATTGGAGGGCATGATGAATTTGATATATAGGTCACCTAGTATTGTACATATCTCCAAGCATTTGGACACACATGTAATGGTTTACTTCCATACAGAAATTGTCTAATAATAAAATCACATCAATCACCTGGTGTAGAACCTCCATGCATAGACTTGACTTATTTCTACAGTTGGGTCCATGGTAGCACCTTCAAATAACCAGGTGCTTTGTTATTGTCTTGGACACTCCCACATAAACAATGAACATCAGCTAATGATTTGGGTAATGCTGCTTAAGTTTGTGACATCCTCAGAATAGAATCTGCAGACCTATTGAAGCGAAGCTCGCAAATGACAATGTTGCTATTCCTAATGATGCTGCTACTGCAAGTGGAAGTTGACGCTAACCAAAGAATAAAACCTGCCATGTACTGGATACAATTTCTTCAACAATTTGCTCTGGACACATTTCCTCATCTTTTTCCATGCTATCTATTTTCATCTCCAGATTCCAATCCTATCAGTGCTGATGTAGCTTAAATGTGAAGACAGAAGAGTGTTATATGTTTGGGAATATGTAGAATAATATCTTGGTGTCATTCGTGTTGGTCTCTAGTGTGGATTGTATAGTGGTATATGTATATTTAGAGCTTAGTCAGGGAGGAGTGGTATGTGGATATTGACCAGTCTAGGATCCTTTGAGTTTGGAGTAGAAAACAAAAGGAATTGTGAATTTGTTTCACATGGCTCATGAACGATTATGTATCAAGGTATATATTTGTGAGAAACCACCACATGGAAGAAAATCCATGAGATAGATAATAGAACCTGAACTTGACTGCTCATCCACATGTTTTTCCAGGAATATAACAAAGAGCATATCAACAGAGGGTATAACTAATGTTCTGATCCCAAATTTGACTATAGGAATCCTTGTTTGTGCATACTCAAATTCTTGTTGTTGTGTGACTGTGCAAATTCCTCAGTCAAAGACTCAGACTCAAGAAGTCAAAATTACATATGAACACTACTGCAATAGATGCCTGGGAATTGGATGGGATCGAAATTGAAATTGGTAATACAATGCTTGATTGTTGTCAGGCGCAGTTCACACCGGGGTAGAAGTCCGCAGAATGGACTCAGAGATGAGCGGACTTGTGGAACGACCTTGGCTTCAGCTTATGTGCTGCGCCATCTGTCTGCCGCGTGATCGCAACTTCAGATGAAGAAGAGGGAGTCCGAGGGGAAGTGAGTACTGATTGGTGTGTCGCCGTTGAACACCGGAGATCGAGTTCAATAAGAGTTTATCTTTGTCGATTATCAGACTAGCGAATTACAGTGTAACTACTAGT
>Ga0157363_1001443_pt1 | contig 19829 bp, 8 predicted proteins | sample AttsexASBM1_FD_111477 | JGI IMG/M metagenome (GOLD analysis project Ga0157363, IMG submission 111477) | Fungus gardens microbial communities from leaf cutter ant in Ribeirão Preto, State of São Paulo, Brazil - Atta sexdens ASBM1 | ecosystem: Host-associated > Fungi > Mycelium > Unclassified ... | reverse complement strand
TTTAGAAGGCCAAATGTTAACGCTTTAAAACCACAAAAAGGCGGGAAGATATATAAAATTTTAATTGTTATTTCGGTTGTATCAAATCTAAAGCTCAGAACTTTTTTGTACACCTAATAATTCCGATTGATCTTCTATCGTTAATGTCATATAAATAACTGTTAAGATTGTAATGTTTCACTATAGCCATGCTTATATAGGTAATTGTCAAAGTAGTGATATTTTGTTAGTTTTCTTCTTATGTCAGTAATTACAAGAAAAGATTTTAAGTTGATAACAGCGCACGCTGCTTAATGATATAGATTTTTTTCCTATTTCAGAAATAACGCACGCGGATATGTTACTGTATTAAATAATTATATCAAATACACATTGTTTAGCATATAAAAGGAATCTGACTATTGATTTTGTAATCACTTCGGATTACAAAATAATTACTTAATATAAAGGGTTATGAGCCCAGATTCAAAGGATTGATAAGGTAGAACCGAATAAAAATTCGAAATTCGAGATTATGTACTTTGCAATTATAACAAATAGTTATATAACATAAATAGTTATATAACAAGTATTAACAAGTATTAACGAAATGACTCAATATATAATACAATATGAAATACAATCATTATAACATTGACTCGCTAAATGGTAACTATGAAGCCTAGAAATTCAGAGCAAAAACAGTACTATTCGAGCAAAATGTATTAGGCATGATACAAATAGAATTTAAGGAAAAAACGTACACAGATAGTGAGAAAAGGCAAGAAAGAAAAACAATAAATGCAAATCTATAATTGTACAATGCATTGAGGACACACAAATAGACATCGTTTGAAACAAGGAAATGGCGTATAACATGTGGGGGAGTTTCAAGGATATCTATGAGAAAAAAGTTCATCCGGACAATTATTCGGAGGGAATTTATGTCAATGAAGATGGATGAAAATGAAAAGTTGAAAGAGTTTCTCTTGAAATTTAAATGTATCCTGTGCCAATTGAAGATGTCGGATGCTGAGATAAGAGATGAGGACATAATATGCATGTTACTTCTTGCCTTACCAAATTGAAACAGTGATAATATTTTTAGAGAACTTACCAGCTGAGTAAATTTAGACTTTGTAAAAGAGAACGAGACTGAGAATAGAAGCTGAGAAGAGGAAAGAAACTGATAAGAGAGAAAATCAACAGCATTTATGTCGAATAAGTCAATAGCTTGCTATAGATGAATATGGACACCTCAAGAGAAATTGTAGGAAATCTTTTCAAGATCTGAATAGTGCTGGAAATCGAGATAACATGAACCAAGAAGATGCAGCCTGAGACAAGGCAGGAATCGAGATGAAGTCGAGGTACCAGAGAAGTAGATATCGTCACTCATATTCCGGAAATGACACTCAAAAGACAAGAAAAGGAAATTACGTTGAAAATAAGGTTCAAGATAATAAAAAAACGTTTGCTTTATGATAGAGTTAATTTTGTCCAAAGTAGAGGTAACGACACTATTGCATTCTTTATTGATTCAGGGTGCACTGATCAGTTAATAAAGGAGAAAAATTATTTCTGCAGTTTAATGATATTAAAGAATTTGATTAAGATAGCAATTGTTTGAAAGATAAAAATTATATAGAAGCAGTCGATATCGGAGTTATTATGTCCTTGTTATGTTATATGGCAATACGTTAAATGTATCATGAGAATGTGTTCCAATTTGTATAGAAATTTGTTATCTGTTAAGAAATTGAAAATGTACAATATAAAGATAATATTTGAAAAGGGCAGAGTACTGTTTAATGGAAAAGACTTAATTGGAACAGGGCTTAGAAATAATCTATATGAAATATCTTTTAGTGTTGCGAGATGAGTGTTTGAGCATGGAAATAGAGGAAAGAACAAAACTGGCATAAAAGATACAGACAATAATAAGTTATACAAATTTAAAGAAATTGATAGAGTATAATATGGTTGATAGGATAGAAAAACTAAATTTGAATAAAATCGATTTTATGAATCGTGCATAAATGGAAAAATGACCAGATTACTTTTCAAACAAAAAGGAGCAATAGAATTTTAGAAATTGTTTATTCAGATGTTTGCGATCCAATAAGTCCAATAAATCATGACGACAACAAATATTTCGTAACATTCATTGATGATTATTCAAATTTCATTTATGTTTGTAATTAAAAAAGTAAAATTTTTAATTGTTTTAAAGAATATTCACAAAAGCTAAATTCAATGCAAGAATATCTATTCTAAGATGTGACAATAATAGAGTACATCTTTAATGAATGATTTCAAAAATTATTGCAGAGAACATTTATAGATTATACAATATCATATACATCCCAATGAGAAGCATGCATTTTACCATAGTCTAATAGAAAGGGCAAGAACTAGAATGGTTAAGTCGAAAGTTCCTAAGAAATTTTGGAATGAAGTTATTAGAACAGCAGCACTTTAAATCGTAGTCCAAGTACAAACTTAGACTCAATTATTCCGGCTGAATTGTGATATGATAAAAAACCAAACGTTAAAAATTAAAAAATTTTTGGATCTATTGCTCGCTCATATATACCAGAACAATTTAGAAATAAGTTTGATGAAAAATCCGAAAGATGCATAATGATGAAGTATGCACGAAGGTATATTGAATATTGAAAAGGGAAAAATTAAGATTTCTAGAAATATAGTATTTAATGAAAATAATTTTTATTATAAAAGACACTATAATACAATCAATAAATACAAAGAATGATGATTGCAACAAAACAATTGATATTGTCGTAGATAATGAGATAAAAGATGATAATAATAACTTATTACTATATATATTAATTATAACGTATTAAATAATTATTTCAATGATTGCTTACTATATAAAAGGAATCTGGCTATTGATTTTATAATTACTTCGGATTACCTAACATAACAATAACGAATATGTAAGTTACGCGTTGGAACTGATAAAATTTCTATCATGTATTTTATTTTTTAAATTTGATGATAGAAGATATTCGTGTAAAATGTCAAATAAGTTCTGAGTGATTTTCTATCAATGAATAACGAATATGAGTATAAATATTGTATACCTAAACCCATTTCTATTGATTTAGGATTAAAACCGGATATTGTCGGAAATCTATTCAAAACGATAGCAGTGTATCTAACTTAAAAAATACGATGGCTTCATAAATAACAATAAAATCTTATAAGAATTTAATCGTTTCTTATATATTTTTATCGGATTTTTTCAGGGATGGTACGCATTCGCCAAATTTCCTTTATTTATTCATTTTTCTGTTTATTTGTAGAAACGGTTTAATATAGGATAATTACTCCTAAAATATTTTTTTCATACCATCAGGAAGTCCCAAGAAAAGATAAAGAAGTGTCTCTATCACATTGCAATTAAATGTTCGATGAATACGCGGAACGTCCGAGAATAATCGCTCTGTCGCAAAAATGAAAAAAAAAAAACAAAAATAAACAAGAAAATAGCGCTGTATGTAGATGGGATGCAGTATGCTGGCCAGCAGAGCAAGCGAAAATTTCGCACTCGGTCCTTCGTATTTTCTTTCCTTCTCTCGAACGTCTTTTTCATTCTCCCTTTCGTCTCCCTATCGCTCGCAGCACACAGTGATATTCTACACAGTAGAATAATCCTTTCGGTCTTTCTTCTACCCGCTGACTTTGCCGCCTCGCTGCATGGTCGTCGCGCGTTTCCGCAGACTACCTTTCTCAATCCGCGATGCATCGCATTTTTCTCGCCCCACAAACTTTTCTTTGCTGAAATCGAAGCGGAAAGCGGCCGTCAGACACGAAATCAAAGTTTTTCATGCTTTCTCTCTCTCTTTCTCTCTCTCTCTCTCATAATATACGAGATATCTCTGATGTGTCCTCCTCTCTCACCCTTTTAGATAAAATTTAATAAAATTTTTTTATTTCTCTGCAATTATAAGTTGGGCAAGTCTAATAAAACTCTGACAAGTCTTTGGTACGCCAACTCGATCTTTTCGAAAAATCGCGCCTTTTTTTTTATCATCGTGCGAGTCTTCTTCGTGCAGTTATTTTTGTGTTTAATTCTTAAATCATTGCAAGCCTTTTTGCCTCGCTTTCTTCGACTTTGTCGCGAATGTAACTGCATATTATATTATAATTTATTCGATTCGATATGTGTGCATTTGTCACGTAAAAGTTCTTTTTATTCTGTCCGATAAAAGTATCACTATGTAGAAAAAAAATTAATCCTTTTTTTGTTTAACTGACGGAAATAATATAAGTAACTGTTGAAAAAATATGGAAAAAATTGTTTTTATATATTTTAAATTTATTATAATCATTTATATCCATATAAAACGTATATATAAGGTAAGATCGAGTATGATGAGCACTTTAAGGAAACATTTTGATATCTAGTATAATATGGAGAATAAAAAAATTTTACGCAACCTACTATGATAGATTTGTTAATGTTTTATGTATTTTAGAATTGAAATTAATTATTTTAATGTAAATGTTGAAATGATGGCGGTTGCTCTTATTACCCATCTAGTGTCCTACCCTTTGGGTAGGCTAATATAAGCATCCTTAGGAATAATGAGCACAGGAAATTTTTTGTAAGAAATTAAGCAGAAATGAAAGATTGAAAAAAAAAATATATATATATATATATATATATATATATAAAACATTTTATCAGAACAAATGTCAATCAAATGTTTGTTTAATATAATCAAAAAGTACTGTCACATTTACAAATATTTAGTAAGTATTATCAAATGATAACAATTTGGTAATAACTTATTAAATATTTGTAAAAGTGATATTATTTTTTTGGTTATATTAATATTTATTACATTAACCAAACATTTGATTGGCATTATTTTATCATACATTTAATAGCTATTATCAAAGAGTCCACCACTGTTAAAAAAAATCTATAATACAGTAATTGCTAATTATATTTAAGGGTAATACCCTTTATTGCTATTATATTGTTAATATTGTTAGTCTATATATTGTCATTATTGTGCGCAATAGTATTGTTGCCAAGTATTGTTTATGTATTGCTATGTACTACATATGTATTATCGCTAGCACATTGCTAGCGATTGCTACTGCTAGCATTGCCTGTTTTATTACTATACTGTCGCAATACATTTCTAAAGAAATGTATACTGATTGTTATAATGGTTGACTTTTCATCAGACACTCTTTTTTCAGTGTATTATATGGAATAATGAAGATGCTCATAATATCACCAATCATGCATACCTATCCGAAAAACTCCCGTGTCTAATAAATCAATAATGGTCTCGGGATTTTATGAAGCTAGAATGGCTCAATATTGTTTCCTTTACAAATATTAACATACAGAACAAAATATCTTATCTCACTGTAGATTGAGAACTTTATGAAGTTACAAGAAAAAATGTAAGAACTAAAAAAAATACGTATTTATTTATTATACTATAAACTATAGAACTATAAAAAAACGTATTTATTTATTTTATACCAAATATCTGAAGTACATAATTTAGATTAAACTTCACAACATATTAAAATGTCGCGAAGACAGATGCATCTTTCTACACTTGGCACTACTAGTACCAACCGTTACAGAAATATAAAGTGTGCTCATATTATCTGCAGTGCCCGATCCTACTCAATATATAGTTAATAATTAATTTAAAATATGTATGTTTCAAGAATATTAAAAAATTGTTTTTTTTCTTGATTATCAAATGATGTACATCCATGAAAATTTACTACACGTGTAAACTGTCATGGCAGTAACTATAGGACATATTGCTTTAAATGCTTTCTCCTTTTCACCCTTTCCTTCGTTGTCTCGGTTAACATTCTTTCGTATTCGTTTTGCTTCCACGAATAGAAGAATACTCTGAGAAGATAACTCTGAGCGGTTTTTCTCCTCTTCCTCCTTTTTCTTCTTTTTTCTCGAATCTACGCCTATTCTGTTTTCGTTCTTTCCCACCTTTCTTTTTCTTCTTCGTATCGCGCTTAGATGGTTACTGTTCACACTCCATTGCTTTTTTTCACTCTCGAATCTTGCACATCCGTTTTCGTCACACACGTCAACTTGTTTTCTATCTTCTCTCTTTCATCCCCTTTTTCGTTCGCCTCGAGCACCCTCGGTCCTCGTCGATCATGCGCTCATGCGCTTTTACTTTCTCTCACCCGCGCAGAATACTTCTCACCCTACAAATTCTCGCGACTGGCGCTCACTTCAGTTAGTTGAGTTGCTTCAGTCTACGCCGAGTCGGCACGCGCGTTGGAAGTGTCTCGTCGGTTTCGAATCATCGCATTGTGCTGTGTCGTGTCGTCGTATCGTGTCTTACAAGTTTGTTCACTTATTTCCTGCGAAGTAAAAACGATCACGAAAACATTTTTCCTTTGATCGAAAAACGCGTTCGATTTTGAAGCGAAATCTGTCACAGGTGGCAGCAAATCTGCGAGGCAGTAAATCTGCGAGGTGGTTATCCGGTGTATTCTGCGTGAAGTGTGTCGCTGTCGATTTAGTCAGATCGGCGAACAAGTGAGATTGTCAGTGATTGTCAGTGACGAGTGTCGTGCGCTTGATCGCTCCTCTTTCATTGCATTATTGTTGATTGTTTTTGTTCTGTTTCGTTCTATCGTGTATTTTATTGTGCTCACAATTCATCCTGTGAAACGGATATTCTGGATCATCAGTTATCGGATAGGACCCATTGATTAGCTGCCGGAGCCGTACGACATGGATTTCATAATATTAAAGGTAAGATCTCTGTTCAGTTTTCATTCAGTTCGTGGAAGTGCGGCATATGTGCAAGCAACCTTGCGTTGCTGCTATGTATAAAAAAATTTATTTTTTTCTATTTAGGATACTCTGGACAATATTCATAGTTGATTCTTATATTTAAAACCGTCTTATATAGTTTTAAAATGTAATAAGTCAATTAGAAGGCTATATTAATACATTAATTATAAGATATTATTTGAGACTGTCTTAAAATAAAAACTGTGAATATCGGTCTCTGATTATTATGGCATACATTTTATCACATCTTTATCACATCCTACTAACACTAAACTAATTTTGAAATATTGCTGCGTGTCATTTATTTTATTCGGGATATTATTGCAATATACGTATATTCCTTTCTTCTCTTCAAATACTTTGATAAATTACATATAAGGTCTGTGATTGAACTAGTGTACACTTGTGGAATTTCAGATTTAGTTTAATCACAAGTTAACTAGAAAATGAAATGAGAAAACTTTAAAATGAGATAAATATATGTTTGATATTAGGCGAAAGCAAAAAGGAGAGTTCTAATGCAGTCTAGTATAGGAATAAAAAACAGACCCACTAATAACTTTGGCTAATACTGCAGCGCGTAAAAATTTTGGTCATTCTATTTAATATATTCTTACTTATCGTAGCAATATCGCGACATTTCTTCACATCGCTGTAATAATAAATAAATATATCATTTCATAATATCATATGATATTATAAAATATCACCACGCACAAATAATTCTTTTGACCGTTTGTAACATTCTTTTATCGCAATATATCCATTTTCCATCGCTTTTCATTAGTCTAACTACATTAACAAAAACTTTCTTCAAATTTTTGTTCGCGCATAAAAAATTTGCTATATCGAATGAATATTTTTTAATTCATCAATCGCATTATGCGCAAATGCAACTTTTACAGAACAAAATTACATTTGTCTACAACGTGACTGATCGATCTATGAATTAAAAAATTCGTCATTATATATTTTATTATCATACTTTACTAAAATAAAAATGAATTCCGAAGCAAAGAATTTATTAACTTTTGTTTAGTCTATTCAGGATATTTCTCTCTCATTGAGATATATAGTTCGACTCTCCAATTAATAAAATAATTTTTACTTTAGTACTATCATGTATAAAAACTTGTCTTTGTCTTTTTAAGAGAATATTCATCACAATAGTTTAAACCTGAGTTTTAACTCAGGAGTTACCTGTGATTGTTACATTCCAGAGCAGCATGAAAATAATTTGGATTTCCGATGGTAATGGGTCCAGGTTAATGAGGGTAGAAAATAAAACTTGTTAGTCACTGTAATTTTCTTTATCGAGGTACGTCTATTTTTTATTTCTTTTTCTAGAAAATATTAATTATGTCTGTATACATATGTGTATATATTTGTATGCATGTGTGAACGCAATGATCTCAAATACTAATAAATTATAGAACAATCAATATATGTATGATATTATACATAGTTAATATTATTGTTACTTTTAATCGAAGGGCAAACAATTCTCCAGGTGAATATGCAAAATAAAAATTAGATAGTTATTTTTGGCTGAAATTTTTTACTATTTCCGCAACACATATCAAAACGAAAATCGCCTCGTCTTGCAAAATTTGCGAAATATCGTGATTTCTCAACGAATATATGGACAAAAACGCGGTTTGTCCTTTGAGAGTTAAGTGCGTTGTACTCTCAAGTATTCATTGCGCCTAACGTGCCTCCTGTGTTTGTATCGTGGCATTCGAAATAATTCATGCGCTGTATAGAAAGTTATATGAACACGATGCGCGAACGAAGCAATCCGCCCGTTAACTTCGTTTCGTTCATACTGCGATATTGAGCTCAGTCGATTATTATCAAAATGATCAGAGACGAATTTATTTACTCAAACTAGTTCATTCCTTTGTACGACTTTATTAGAATTTGTATAATGCATTCTCATTCTACTCGTTTGTTTTTGAAAAAAGAAAAATTTTGAAGTAATTCAGAAATGTATTGAATATGAATATCGCAAAAAGGTTTCAATAAGTTGAAAGTGGACAAGAAGTTTGTAATCGAGAGTGAATTTGCGAGTTTATTTCAAAGAAAAGAATATAGACAATTTTATTCATTTTGTTATTTAATACAATATTTGAGATGTAGAAAATTAGTTTATACTACGAAACTTATCAAAAATACATATAGGTATGTATAGGACTTTTTCGTTACTCAAGAAGATCCAAAAATTTTGTCTCTCGCGTTTTTCCATGATTCTATTTAAGAACTTTTAAGAAAATAATTTGGTATTTTTTAGTATGCAGATTGAATCTTAAAATAAACCATAAATAGAAAAATTATAACAAACGGAATAATAGAATAAATATAAATATAAAACTCTAATTTTTATATTATTTAATCGTTATTATTTTATATGTATGTAATGACATACATAAACATTTTTTTTAACAGTCTATTTTAAATTTAATCTGTAAACCAGTTTTGAGGAAAACTAGGCTAGAAAATAGTGGATTGTGTTTTTAGAATTGTGATGAAACACGAGGCACTTAAAATTTTCGGTTTGTCTTCAATAATATCATACATATGTAAAGAAAAATTCTACATTTTTAATGAATTTTACAATTTAATTTTTTCTCATATCTCAAATATATTAACAACAATAAAATAGACAATCGTGTCCACTTATTTCCTTCTCTGAAATAAATTCGAATGATCTCGCAATTTTTGTGAAAATTGGGTCCCAGTCAAATTGGCTGAAATTTGATATGATCTAGATTTTGATTCACTGATAAAAAATCTTAATCACCAGGTTGAACAATCAATAATTTTAAAGTTATGGCGGCTCAAATATCCAAAATTTAGGTGGTACTCCATTGTCAGGTGGTATGATGTAATGTTAGACACGTGAGATAAAAAAATCTCAATGGTCACCAGGCTGAATAATTAATAGTTTTAAAGTTATGGTGGCTCAAACTAAATTTTATCTCCATCATCAGGCGGTATGACGTGATGTGTTTAATGTGTTTCATCCCCTTAAAAATCTTCATCTAGTCGATGAAAGCGAGATCGGCCTCCTCTTCTCTCTTGTCTGTATTACATCTTGTTTGTATTACAAAGAAATTCCAAACAGTGTGCGTGCGTATATGTATGTGTGTATGTATTCGTATGTGTGAGCATGTAAATATATATCTACATAATCGTATCTACATAAAAATAAAAATGTGAATAAAGATTTTTAAGGAGATGAAACACATTAAAAGCCTAACATCATACCGCCTGATGGTGGAGATAAAATTTAGATGTTTGAGCCATAACTTCAAAACTATTAATTATTCGGCCTGGTGATCATTGAGATTTTTTATCAGTGAGTCAAAATCTAGATTATATCAAAATTCAATCAATTTGATCGGGACCCCATTTCCATAAGAATTGTTACTGTGTTCCTTTCACATTTAATTTGATCATATAAATCTTTTATTGCCCTTAACACAAAGAAAAAGTGTATGTGGTAAAATATTGGAAAAGTTGCATTAGTTAATTTTATATATATTTTATGTGTATTTTATCATTTTGATGTTAAAATAACATTAAAAACGTCATTTCATCGCCGAAATGATGACAAATAACATTACCTTGTTTGTTGGAATATTTCTAAATCCTGATGTGAAACTGCTTAATGCTTTGTCAGTTTTTATCCAGAACTAATCAAATCTAGTCAGATTTTTGTCCAGAACTATCCGAAAATAAAAACTTCCCAGACTTGATCCAGAACTGACCAGATGCTGATTAGTAAAATTGCCCAGTTCTCTGAAAGGCCAGTCATAATTTTTATAGCTGGAACCACATCTGCTTGCCCTGTCAGTTCCTGTCTAAACATCAGGAGAAACTGCATGGAAATTTATCAATTCGTCATTATAATTTCCTCTCGGGTATATAGAAGTGTTGCATTAATTAATTTTATATATAGAAGAGAATAATAAACTGTGTACCATACTTACTTTTTCTTTTATATGTAAAAACTACTCGCAATAAAAATGTGTATTTCTGCGACTGACATGAACGAGAAGCGAATATATTACGGTGTGTCCTATCGCATTAGGCAGTAGTGATTTAACGCTATTGTTTCGGCAGTGTATTAAAGGTCGACTGGGCGCATTGTAGACAAGGACGAAATCATGCTTATTACATTCATTTCCGTTCTCGGCCGCATCACAATTTGAATAACGGTTATTCAGTGATAATTCGTCTATTTCGGCAAGATTACGTTTTACACGGTGTAAAACGCGCGTGCGCGCCTCAATGTTCCGGCGCACTGTACCGCATTACGATGCATTTATATCGCGAATAATAATACACATGACGTTTATAGATCCGCGATCCAGACGTAAATACCGCACCATTAAGCGATCCGATGCCATTGGCGCGTATAAGAACTCCCGAAAGCGCATCGATATATAATGAATATTAGTATAATGTATTGCACAAGTACAGATCGGGAGCGGTGACGTTCCGCGAATTATATATCGAATTCAATATACTCATCTACCGTGTAACGTGTCGAGAAAAGACTCGTACTTATTTACCTTTCTCCAACTGGAAATTGACATAGCCTGTCAGAAAACTATCGTACTGTACAGTGATATCAGTGGTTATGATGGTGCATGCTTATGTCTGCAATAGAAATATATTGAACGAAATTCCTGTAAGATTGATACACTCAACGAAAACCGCCTGAGACAAGATAACTTTGGTGACTTGCGCAGTAATTGAAAATTTCTATTCTGTAAACAGCTATATATTTTCGGCGGATGGGAAGGAATTGTCATTCATTTCGCTTAATCCTTTACTAGCGTGATTTCTTTTTGCGTAATTATTCGTAGATTGTATTTTATACCTCAATATTATATCTTAATTTTTATTTATTTTTTTATTTATAATTAAATAAAGCTGAAAAAAATAAAAAAAACAAATTAAGAGTTTACGCGATTGTGATGTGCAAAAGTTATTTATCTACTCATCGAAAATAATCACGTTTTATAAATTAGCGGAACAAAGTGAGTAGAATCACATTTCTAATTCAGAATCACAATTCTAATTAACATTTTCATTTGTTGGTAAAATGTTGTCAAAGAAAAAAATTTTTTGCTCTGCCATTTTTTTTTAAATGATTCCATTAAAGGAAGATTAAATAAGCGGAACAATAAATATAACAAAGCCAATATACTTCAAATAATGTAGGAATTTGTTGCTAATTTGTTGCTGTCGAAATATCCTAGTTTTGAAATCCATTATCTATGAAATAAGTAGGGATAAATATGCCACACGGCACACTTAAGCGAAATTAAATTTTTGAGTATTATTTATTCAATTTATAATAAAATAATTTTACATACTCATCTTTTTCTTCCATCCTTTATCTGTTATTTATATGTGATTAAAATCGAATATTTTCATTTTTTATTATTAAAAATAAAGAAATACGAAAATGCTGAAAATGGATAATATGTCACCATGCGGATAACATGCCACATACAAAAAAAAACCAAGTATAACATTTATTTTGTTTTTTTATTGCAAGAACACATTATTAATCATTTTTATGATGAAAATAAACATTTGTAACATAATATACGTAATATAAACAATATAAGGATATAAGTAATAACTTCGATAGATTCGGTTATACAATATAACTTTACTAAAAGTAAAATAAACTTTGAGACACGTTTTTAACAGCATAAATACAATATATCTTTCTACGAACAGTCCTCGTGAATCCGTCTACTGCAACAATTAGATATTATCCAATTACATTTTGGGCCATTTTTAAAAGTAAAAATACGTAATGTGTAAGTATGAAAAGTATAAATATTTACGAGTAGTCTAAGCTAATCGGTATCATTGTTAAACACAACGAGTATATTCCTCCAACTGGCATATTACCCGCAATTACCCTAAATAACGAAAAACTTCAGCGAGCTAGTGAAATAAGAGTAAAGCATTAGTAAAAAATGTGTTGCTTAAAATTGATACTGATGTCGTCTGAATTTATTGTTCTTGAAATATGCAAGTTACGAATTTGTTGTTTGCAAAATAAGTATAAATAACAATGAAAAACTTCAGCGTGCTGGCAGAAAATATTAATAAAAAATTTGTTGTTCGCTTAAAGCTGATATTGAGATGTTACGTAATGTTTATATCGAACTATCACAGTGTTGATTTAATATCATAGATGCGTAATTTAAAATACATTCGTATTATTAAATCCATATGAATTTGTTGTCCTTAAAATCCATGTTTAGAGTTTGTTCGCTGTAAAGTGTTAATAAAAGATAGTCTTTTAACGATATGATCTTTATACGACACAAGTTATTTATTACCACGTAGGTTAGCAGAAAAATTAGTTGCTAATGTGATTCTACTAAATTATTGTATAATATAATATTTTATAATATAACTTTTGAGAAGTGTCCGAGTCCGATTTTATTGTTTATTTTAAAACATCAGAAAAAGTAGAGAAAAATCATCGATATCAACATATCACTTTGTTTTTAAACAATATTATTTAAATAAAAGATAAAAATAAAATTTTAGTAGGACAAGATGGAAGTTATCTTCCATCAGATATAAGCAGTATAAGCAGTTTTTATAATACTGTTTGCAATAATTAATTTTTTTCGTAAGCAAAAATGAGCGTCCGACAAAATGGGCTCCAAAACTGACAAATAGACAGTAATGCTATATATTCCTATTTTTTTTCTTTTACAGGGATTATCAGTGTAAAGTACCTAATGAATGTATTCCAGAATCTTTTCATTTCGTTATAAAATATTTTTATTGAATTATATGCATATTTATGTTGTTCTGCAACATATTTTAGAGCAACAAATTCAGACTCAGTATCAATTTTAAGCGAGCAACAAATTTTTTACTAATGCTTTATTCTTGTTCTGCCAGTTCGCTTTTTCGTTATTATTTACATTTATTTCGTAAGTAATGAATTCAAAACTAGGATATTTAAACAGCAACAAATTAACAACAAATTAATAGCAAATTCCTATGTTATTTTGAAGTAGATTGGTTTTATTATATGTATATTGTTCCGTTAACTTAATCTTCCTTTAGCGGAACATCATTAAAAAAAAACTGGCAGAGCAACAAATAAAAATGTTAATTAGAATTGATTCTGCTCACTTTGTTCCACTAACTTATAAGAAAAATAATCTGCATATATTTCAACTAACATTTTTGGTGCGAAAAGATTCTTCTCAATACGAAAAACATTAATTAATTAAATAATAAATTAAACTATAAATTACGGTATACATAATATTTAAATCATTTTGTCACATCAAATTAAAATACAAACAACACGAAATTAAATAAAGATTAAATATTTTGTATACTCTAAAAATGTCAGTATGGATTTAATATCCGTCATTCATTCATATAATTCTTATCATGCTGGTGTCAAATTAATACTAACATGATGTGGATTTTAAACTCTTGTAATAGTTTATATCATAAATGTTTATATCGAATTATCATGCTGTTGATTTAACATCATGAATACGTAATTTAAAATACATTCGTATTAAATCCATATTAAATCCACATATTGGTTTTAATTTAACACCAACGCAGTGAAAATTATAAAGACATCAGTGATAAGTTTACATCGCTATTTTTGAGTATATATGTTAGATAAATTCATGCGTTACATAAAGATAAATATAAAAATTTTTTAATTGTGAAACAATGATATATATATATATATATATATATATATTAGAGGCGCAAGAGGAGCTTGCAGAATCATTGGGGGTAATTCAACAAGCCGCTTTTGATTGGGAATGATTCAAAAACAAGGAAATTGGGTGCCTTATGAACTGAAACCGAGAGACGCTGAGGGAATTACGGGGCATTATAGTTGAATTTTTATGTAATTCCCACAGTAATGCCCTAGTAGTGCCCTGTGTTGTGTGAATATGACAGATTTCCTAACTTCAAATACTCCACCTAGATATTTGACTAGAATGATAAAGTAATTCCCCAGTAATGCCCCAAATTTGTACAAATACTTGATTGCTAATATATAATAAATATATAGCATATATAGTATTATAATTGAATAATTAATATTCAACAGTTTTAACTTAAAGAATGACAATGAAATTAATTAATGGCTAGTAAGACATAATAATAGTAATGTCTACTACTTGATAATTCCTATTGATTCTTAAGTAATGTCTCAAATAATTCCCTCAGCGGTTTATTCTTCAGTTAGATAGTTACATAAATATTATGTAAAATTTTGTTGTATTATGTAAATTCACATTTTATTATACTCTTGAATATGTTAAAAAATTCAACACATAATGATAACAAGGACTTGAATGGATTGTGTTTTCAACATAAATATAAAACGATTTTTATTATTGTGCACAGGTGCACAATACAGATAATTTAAAAATAATAATATTTAATGCATATTTAGCATTTGTGTATTTATCCATATTTAAAATATGTTACAACATATAACATATATATATATGTATATATATATATATATATATATATATATATATATATATTTTTTAAATATACATATATTTAATACACATATATTATATATATATATATACACAAATACTATATATATATATATATATATATATATATATATATATTGGGATACAAATTAGTTCGGTCCGTTTTTTTGTGCATTTATTTCAAAACAAAATGAATGAACAGATTAATTAAAGTATTGTTCATGGCTGCCTGCTACTTTTTCCCATCTCTCAGGCAATTTTCGAATTCCATCTCGAAAAAATGACTCGTCTTTGGAGGCGATCCAATTTTGGAACCAATTTTCGATTTCTGCGAAAGAAGTGAATTAGTGACTTGCTGCATCCTTCGGAACAATCAGAAGAAGCAATGTCCGGAGAATACGGCTCAACATCCCATTTGAGTGTTTCCAAATATTTTTTATTTTAGCGACATGAAGCCGAGCATTGTCATGAAGAAGAATAATTTTATCATGTCTTTGCTGGTATTCCGGCCGTTTTTCTCGCAATAGACGGCTCAAACGAATTAATTATAGCCGATACTGAATGGATCGCCAGATTTCAACAGCTTATAGTAAAGACCTTTTTGGTCCCACCAGATACAGAGCATGATCTTCGAATCATGAACGTTCGGCCGTGGTATTGATGTTGACCGGGCTCAGCGTAATATTTTTTCTTCTTGGAGTTGTCATAGAATATCCACTTCTCATCTCCAGTCACAATCGGATGCAGAAAACCTTTTCTCTGTTGTCTTTGAATCAGCTGTTCGCAAGCAAGTGAAAAATCGCCTTTCAACGTCTCTCGGTTTCAGTTCGTAAGGCACTCAATTTCCTTGTTTTTGAATCATTTCCATGGCTCTCAATTGTACAGAAACGGCTTGTTGAGTTACCTCCAATGATTCTGCAAGCTTCTCTTGCGTTTGATTCTGATCTTCTTCGAGTAATGCCTCTAATTCTTTGTCTTCGAATTTTTTTGGCTGCCCAGAGCAAGGCTTGTCTTCAACGCTAAAATCTCTATCCTTGAAACGTCGAAACCATTCCCTATGATTTATCAGTTGGAGTATCACCATAAACTTCGACAAGCATTCGATGGGCTTCAGCCGCATTTTTTTTCCAATTAAAGCAGAAAATCAAGACCTCCTGCAAATGCTGCTTGGTTAACACAAAATTCGACATTTCAAACACAATAAAAATCAAGGTTTTTGAAACTCAAAGCGATAGAAACTGAATATCATAGCAGATATTTAACCTCTCTGAAACCTCCAAAATCAGCTGAACCATTCATAACAGCTGGAGCCATCTTTAGGGAAACGGACCGAACTAATTTGTACTCCCAATATATACAAGGAAATAATCGCCAAATATTTCATGGAATGATAGAGCGGACTAAACTAAGTCGAAAAGTCCTCTACCATTTTGTAAATTTCCCCAATGAGATATTAATGAGATATTAATCTTTTATCTGCCTATGAAATATTTGGCAATTATTTCCAAACACTCTGTATGCAAGGTGTTCGGAAAGTGCCGGGACACCTAAATAATTTTTGAACAGATAAGGATAATTGAATGAAACTTGAGAGGATACTTATTACATCAGAAGGATTATCATTTGACATAAGGAGTAACAACTCCCCCCCCCTCCCTCCAGGGATGCGGGAGTGAAACACATTAAAAAAATGGAGTCAAATGATGGCTCGTATGAAAGCTCTCGAAAAGACCTTTCCAACGAGATGTCTTGCGACCTCCTCTCCTTCCTCCAGGGATGCGGGGGTAAAACACATTCAAAAGTCTTAAATGGCAAGGAGTCAAGTGATAGCTCTTTCGAATAACCTCGGAAAGAATTGTTGAATGAGACCTAGCATAATCCGGCATCCTAGTTAGCTTTTATTAAAATTGTGCGCATGTTTCCATCATCTGCTCTTAGCGTAACCCAGGATTAACGACGTAGGCATGGCAAATAACTGAGCTCTTTTTGCTTGATTATCATGAGTCCCCTAGCCTCTTATGTTTGGGATGTTTTTACAACAAATGTTCAAAATGCTCCCTCTGAATGGCCAGAGAATGAGCTAATCGATTGTAAAAACTTGACCGCCTTCTTATTGTATTCCCGTGGTATGTATTTCGTCTCATCAATTATTTGGCCACGCAAATCATCAACATTGTTAGGTTTAGTGATGTAGACCTTATTTTTTAAATATCCCCAAAAGAAATAATCAAGAAGCATCAAATCAGGTGACCGGAATGACCACTCAATTGGATTTCTTCTTCCTATCTATCTATTGGGGAAAAATTTGTCCAAGCGTCGTCGTGTTTGTAAAGCGTAGTGAGCCGGTGCCCCATTCTGTTGGAACCAAACATTGTTAAAGTTTGGACCAACGATGGTCTTAGATGATTGAAGCACATTTGCAACATCTGATGACGATGTTTGGACGAATTTTTCCCCAACAGATGAATAGGAAGGAGAGATCCATTAAGTGACTATCCCGGTCACCTGACCGAGGCGCCTCTTGACTATTTCTTTTGGGGATATTTAAAAAGTAAGATTCTACCTTAGCAAACCTAACGATCTTGATGATTTGCGTCGTCAAAGTAGTTGACGAGACGAGATACATACCATGGAAATACAATAAGAAGGCAGTCTCAAGTTTTTACAACCGATCAGCTCATTGTCAGGGGGAGCATTTAGAACATTCGTTGTAAACATCTCAAATGTAAAAGGCGAGGGAACTCACGATAATTAAGCATCCCAATAGAGGTCAATTATCTGTTCACGTCGTTAATTTTGGATTACGCTAAGAGCAGACGACGGAAACATGCACACAATTTTAATAAAAGGTGCTATAACTAGGGTGCCGGATTACGCTATGTCTCATTCAACAGTTTTTTCTAAGGTTATTTGAAAGAACCATCACTTGATCTCTTAGTGATCTCTATCTCTGTCATTTAGGACTTTTAAACGTGTTTCCAGGAGAGTTGTTATCCTTTATGTCAAATTACCTCTTCTAATGTAATAATTGTCCTCTCAAGTTTCATTCAATTATCTTTATCCGTTCAAAAGTTATTTAGGTGTCCCGACACTTTCCAAACACCGTGTGTGTGTGTGTGTGTGTGTGTGTGTGTGTGTGTGTGTGTATGTGTGTGTGTATATATATACATATATATATCTATATAGGGTAGGTTCAAAACTACTTGGAAACACTCAACTGGTGCTACCCCATCCCGCTTACCCACCAGACCTGGCACCTTCTGACTATCACCTGTTTTCGTCACTGTGGCATGGGCCACGCGCTCGCTGAGCGGCATTTCGATTCTTACGAAGACGTCCGAAAATGGCTTGATGAGTAGTTTGCCTCGAAAGACGAGGAATTTTTTTGGCGTGATATACACAAATTGCCCGAAAGATGGGACAAATGTATAGTTAGCGAGGGCAAGTACTTTGAATAAATTTGTTTTTGCTTCCTAGAAAAAGAAAATGTATTTTTTTGACTAAAAAACAGCGGATTTAAGCTTATACACCAAATAAACACAATATCCGAACTATCTTCAAACCACCCAAAAAGATAGGACAAATCTTAAAAAATCCTAAAGATTAAAGACTTACACTCAACTCCGCAGGAATATACAAAATATCTTGTTCCTGCGGGCAAGTATAAGTTTAAATCCGCTGTTTTTTAATCAGAAAAACACATTTTTTTTTCCTAGGAAGGAAAATCAGCTTGTCATGTCTTTTTCGATAATGCGGCCTTTTTTCACGCAAAGCATGGTGCAATTTGATCAGTTGTTGGTAGCGGTGAGCATTAATAGTTTCACCAGGTTTTAACAGCTCGTAGTAGATGACACCCTCCTGATCCCACCAAACGCATCGTCTTCCGTCCGAAGTGATTCGGTCTTGAGGAAGATATTGATGGTTGGACGGGATCAACCCAAGATTTCTTCCGTTTAGGATTCTGAAAATAGATCCACTTTTCATCGCCTGTCACAATCCGATGCAGGAACGACTTTCTTTTTTGTCTGGCAAGTAGAATTTGGCATGTGTTTTGGCGTCGCTCCATCTACCTATCATTCATGCGGCATTCATTTTCCGATCTTTTGAACCTTCCCCATGTCATGGTAACCGCATGGAAATGGCTGCTTGAGAAACATCAATTACTCGGCAAGCATTTTTTGCGATTGGGTATCGTTCTCGTCCAAAAGAGGCAATTGACAGTCCTCAACCTTCCTGAGCCGATTTTCACGCTTGTTGTCACTCAGGTCAAAATTGTCGTCATTGAACCGGCGAAATCAATCACTGCACGTTGTTTCCGATAAAGCATTGTCGCCATAGGCTTCCACAAGCATTCGATGCGATTCGGCAGCCGATTTCTTCAAATTGAAACAGAAAAGCAAAGCTTCCCGCATATGCTTTTTTTTTTTAGCAAAAAACTAGACATGATTACGAAAGAAAAAATGTAT
>Ga0157363_1001442_pt1 | contig 19829 bp, 7 predicted proteins | sample AttsexASBM1_FD_111477 | JGI IMG/M metagenome (GOLD analysis project Ga0157363, IMG submission 111477) | Fungus gardens microbial communities from leaf cutter ant in Ribeirão Preto, State of São Paulo, Brazil - Atta sexdens ASBM1 | ecosystem: Host-associated > Fungi > Mycelium > Unclassified ... | reverse complement strand
GGCTAGAGTGAATCGCGCGAACAAGAGCGATCTTTATTTAGCTATTGTTTCAAGCGTAATTATGCCGATCGTAAAAAATGCAAAGAGACAGAAATGCTGAAGACAGAATACAATAGTTGGGTGTTGTCACCTAGAAGCATTTGTCTTTGTGCTCATATTTTTTTCAGATTCATCGTCTGCACTTCTGCGTCGCATTCCAGATCAAAAATCTTAGAAACGGCGTCGAAAATATTTCATAGTCGAAAAATTTAAAAGTCTGTCTATCTTGGAGCGATATTTCATAAATCGTAATTGTACCTATTCTTATGCAAAATTTAAATGAATCTTTGTTATCGTCATCTAAATAAACTACCTTTGATATATGCATGTTTATTACATGAATTTTTCATAAAAAAGCGGAATTGAGGGAAAAAAAGATATATCTACTATAAAGCAAATATTGACCATTTCTTTTAGCTGCTATGAAAAATATAGACGTCAATGTCAACACTTTTTTGAACATACATGAAATAAAAAATATTCTATTTGACTGAATAACCAAAATCATTAATTCTATGATGTGAAAAGTGAAATAATATTGTAAAATTAAATACATAAGATATTTTTATAACAAAGTAACATGATATTTGTATAATAGGATGACGGATTTTTATTCACGACAATTCAATTATTAAACGAAACTGCGCTATTGTACATCATAAGATATAATATATCAAGAGTTTCGAAAGTCTCCTCGTGGGAAACTTTCTATTTACGTTCATATTTTCACTGAACGGTTTGCCGATCGAATATTCGATCTCGATAACGAGCACAATTGAAGCTTACACTCAATTGCAATGCACAGTCCGATCCCGTTTCTAAAACATAGTTCGCAGAAACAACTTTGGAACTCGCTCTATCAGATCTCGATTCTTGCCCGCCTCCAAATGATCGAAAAACGATATTCAATAGACACATAGACATTCATACTCAATATATTCTTAGTCTATTCAGTCTAAGAGAAATGATTTTGTTATAGGAACAAATCAAGGGAAGGCAAATGTGATATTTGTAAAAAAAAACGATCGATTTGTTACGATTGCAAATTAATTTGTCAATGTAACAAATAATCAATAACAAATAACAATAATCAAATATTGCTAGTAAATAAGAGGCTCATATATATATATATATATATATATATATATATGTCGTAGACGGTTGCAGGATCTCAAATCATAAGAAATTGACCAATTCTCCTTATATTTGAGTGCTTAGTCGGTTTCCTACGACTTAAAACTCCACGGTCATCTACTATTCTATGTAAACGAAGCTAAAGTCTATCCAAAAGATAGATTGCTTTGTTACTAATAATTGATTAGTATAGCAGACTTGCAGCAATCACAACAACAAAATTTGTTGTCACATATTTACTGATCACCAATTAAAAGTATTGGCTTGCTAAATTAACAAAATCCTTTTTCTCAGTTTAACCTTGTTTAAAATACAAATCCAGGAAAATGGAATTTAATTCGAAAAATGCCTTTAATCCTTTGAAAAATGCTGATCAGTTTGATAAATGTTTTGATAAATAGCTGATCAATTCGGGACATAAATACTTTTTTAAAATCGATTACATCAACCATTTAAATTTTTCAAAAGATTAAAGGCATTTTTTGGATTAAATTCCATTGTCGTGGATTCGTACTTTGAACAATGTGAATAAACTAAGAGTATATCTGATTGTTATAGATACATTAAAGATAAAAATATATATTGAAATATATAATATATGTAAAATAATATGCGCAGCAGTATAAATACGTGTAACTTATCGCAATAAAAATTATAATCTTGAATCATATTTTCCTGTAAATATCTCGACACATTTTACTGCTATACCTTTCTACGCATGAAATAAATTATGAGAACAGAATCTTGCCATACGATTATCATGTCAGCATATTTTTTGAGTCTGCAATTACGATCGCCCGTTTGAACAAAACGCATACATCATAAACTGTATAATCCTGCAAGAGTGATTATCCCCTTTTCCTCCCCACAGCTCTGTCATCGTGTTATTACGAAACGGACGATGTCGCGGAGGGCGTGAAGTGCTCCGGTTAGTATGATTTATGCTCTTCCTAATCACCAGTTGTCGCCGCAGGCTATTTTTTAGCGCTGTCAGAATGCCCGTCAACGATAACTTTGTTGCCGCGCAGCCACCGTGTGTATCCAGTAGCCGATGCACTTAAATGCTCGCACGTAGTACAATAACTTAAATCTTATCGGCGTGCTGTCGCGCAAAACTGGTTTTTCGGGCCATAACATCAATCGGCGAATTTACGAACGAAGTCCCGCGAATGCTTAACTCTTTTACACCTGGTGTGATCGTTAAGAGAAACATATTTTCTGTATGTTTAGTTTTAGAAACTAAATTTTAGTCATTAATTAAATAACAAACACTTAATTTATTAAAAGTAATTCTTATCTAATGTTTTCCCACACATTCGTTTAATCAAATATATAAAATTACCTAAACTTGTTATAAGATTCTAGAACTATTTATAAAAACTCTCTGGATTTATCTTTCAATCAAAAATGACTCGAGCTCTCAAGGTTAAAACGCGTCAACCGTCAAGCGATGATGAATCGTTGGATCGCGTGCGTTGTTTGCATTTGAAATAAGCGGGATGATGAGATGATTCACCAAAGCAGTTTCTCTATTTCTCTCGCATTTTCTGAAATATTTTCGCTCGTGTCGAGAATAGATTCGAGCGGCTCGCGAGAGCACACATCGCTCATCCGACGCGGCGGTTAAATTAAATAGGATAAATTAAATGAACATCCGCAAACGGGTCATCATTAGTCGTAATTACGATTTTAATTGCCACGTTCCCGCTCCGTTTATGACCGAAAACGATTACGTCCACCGTCCAATTATTCTCACCGGCATGAAGTAGCGCGGCCATAATCGAGATTCGGAACCGATAATTATAGGTATTACAATAAAACCGTAATAGTAAACATCAAACCCTCAAATTATGCTTGACCTATCTTCGCATGAAATTTCTCGGTGCAGCCAAAATATAGCAAAAAGCTGCTAAATTTGCTAATATTTCATTGTTCTCAAAAAATTAAGATATTATACATATTATTAAGATATTATATATATTAATATAAATTATATTATGTACAAATTATCATGTATATTATCATGTAAATCAATTTAATGATTTGGCAAAATAAAATTGTTGGAAAATTATTTGCCATCACCTTAGGAAGGATATATATATATTGTTAGTTATCAAAGAAGCAATGGTAACTCAATTCCTTGAGTTAAATAACATTTTTATTTCTATGTGTGTCAAAATATAAATCAATCCATTTCACGCAAATATATAGGTAGTTTTGATTAGTAAGCGTATACATTTAAAAGTTTTAAAGTTAACACTTTGACTGTGACATATATATATATATAAACTAAATATAGGACAATAATTATATATATGTGTGTGTTTATGATTGTAAAAACATAACTTCCAAAAAAACATCATTCCTTAATGAAGATGTACAACTACATTCTAATAACCTTTAATAATAGTAACTTCAGCTTCGCAATCAATGCATCTGACATGTAAATAAACGAGTGTCTGGAAAACACGCGTGATTGCTCGCGCACGACTGCACAATTATCGTAACAAACGAGTTCCGTAATGGCCCTCAATAAAATGATTATTAACGGGTTGTCTATGCACTAGCGCCGACGAGTTCGCATGTCTATTAACACGTCGATGGTTATTGTATTACCTGTCCCATTTTTCCGACGACTCGGATGTTATTGCTGCAGTCTTAATAGTCCATCACTCGCTCGTTCGTTCGTTGTAAGCGCGAATACGAACGTGAGGATATCTTCATTATCGCGGGAAGAAAAAGAGGAAAAGTCCCCGGTTAGTACTTAAAGCAGAGACGCTCGTCGGCTCTCAATTAACGATCGCTAATGAGACGTATGCAAATATCGGCCGGCCATTAAAGGTGTGCTCCACGTTTTTTCGAGGTAACGCACATCGATATTCATATCACGCCATACATACATACATACATACGCATTCACATGGGAGATAACTTTTGAATGTTTTGCGCGAGATACGACAACCGTTCGTCGTCCGGTGTCATCGATGATAACGATTCAAAATCGAATGGAATTTACGAAGCGTGTCAGCCGGCTACCTGATGTCGCGTCGTCGGATAAAAATGTCACCTGATGTCTTTTTCGTGTTACTTTATCGTTATAGTCTGTCGCTTTTTAAAACATGTAACGCAAAAATATAAAGCACTTAAAAATAGAATCTAGAAATAATCCTTGTTTTCTATCCAAACTTGTCGCAATTAAGATTTATTGATATACTTTATTAAAGTACTACTACAAATCTTTCCAAAAAATAATCTACGAGAATTATATAAAGAATATTATAAAAAATATATATTACAAAAAAAATATTATAAAAAAATAACAAGAAATGTTAAAATTAAACTGATCATTTCATTATTTTATTCCATTGTTTATTAATAAGAAGCAAGAAACTAGAAATTTGTATAGCAATAATAAAATAGAAACAACAATTTGACATGCTAATGGACTGTAAGCTATTATTTATCGTAGCCGTTATTATCTAGAGTAGAGATACAACATGACAAGTATATCGCCATCGCGCAAAGACGCACTTTACAACGCCATCCGATCGAGGCGCATTTATTGGCTAACGCGTCTTAATAAACAATCCGGTAGCGGAGAAATAAAAGATCGATAGATACAGATTTTCCTGTCAATACGCAAGCGTATCGCCGAGAGGGTGTCCATTCACAATCAGTACCGGAAAGCTGCTTTATTAGACGATAAACGGGACGGCCGACGTGGTGAGATAGAAATGAAACGGTACCGGCCACTGATATAATTCATACTCAAATTGACTATATGCACTGTGTGGGCCTTAGGTAACTCCGAACATGGCATGATGCACAACGTTCGTTCCGCCCTGTTTCGTGCGCGGACTATAATTTATGGGAGGAGCACCAAGCACATACAGGCCGCGCGATTGACCCGAACGGGGTTCAACGATTACGCCCGCGGACATAACTTCGGTACGGATGTGCCGCGCGGAGGAAAAATTCGCATTGTGCATTGATCGGATCTCTAGCTCACTGGAAGAGTCAACGTCAACGTCCTCATTATTTCTTATCTTTTCCTACAACTCTGGTGGCCAATTAATTTCTTTCTCTTAAAATAGTTTACAAAAATCTTACGGATATCTATATATCTTTCTGAATAGTTAAAACGATATATTAAATATATTTTGAGACTATGTTATATTTTATACATAAAATATTGTGAGATTGAACAAAATATCATAATATATTGATTTTAAACACTGTAAAATAGATTCTTTAAGCATTACAAAAAATAGAAAAAGTAAACAACGTGATTTAAAATAAATCAAGTAACAGATTAAATAAGCTATCTTATGTAATACTGTAAAATTAAAGGAAATATCGCATAATTAATATATTGATTTTAAATCTAACTACAAAATAAATACTTTAAAAGAGTATTTTAAATAATTTAGGAATCAGAGAAGTAAGCAAACGTTTAAAACAGATTAAGTAAGCTGATAACACGTATTTCTAAAAAATTTAGAGATACCTTTAATTAAAATGTTGATTGAGAAAACAGCGTGTTAAAATTCGGCGAGGAGTATGTATTGTACTTTACAATACATTTTGCAGTATATATATGTTACGCGAGCTACTCGTGTACAATAACCCAATTTAATGACTTAAACCTAGTTTAGAGTTACGGTGGATATTCTGAAAGCTCGTTCTGTCTAATTGATATAGAACATTCTATCATTTAATTGATACGGTCACAGATTGATTGAATACATTGAAACAAATGGAGGTAATAGTTACAATCATATAGCAATTATGAACTCTTGATTTCCGGAGAAATATCGACTTACAGTATTAATTAATATATTTTATTGAAATAGTTTAATTGAATAAATCTTTATTAAACAAGAAATTTTTTAATATTAATGTAATTAATGATATAAAATATTATTCATTTTTTAATAATTAATTGTTATTTATCGTTAATTCGTATGTTTTATATTATATATTGCATATTTCTCATTGAGCGTTATCACGCAAGATGAAATAAAAACTTCAACGTTCAAAATTGTCTACGGAATCAGAAAATAACAGACACATTCTACGGGATTATATCGACTCCTGAATGCGTTGGCGAAAGAGTTCAAGTCCGGCCGCTCTCGACGCGAAACAATTTTCAAGCGAATTTTATCGCGGCGACGAGCGATGCGCGCGGGCTCGATTTCGTTAAATGCAACGGAGCGAAGTAGAAACGAGGGAAAAAGCTGGTGAGAAAAAAGAAATTGGAGCTGCAAGCGGAATGGACTCCGTACTCGACCGAATGGAAATTCACTTTGCGCTCTTTGCTCAGGATATCGACACACGACGGCCGTTACTTAAAGACACCACTGTCTGGAATTTCGTTCCGGGAGAAATAGGAAAGAGAAAAGGAATTAGATAGTCCAACGGAATCCCATTATGGGGGCATAGAGACACACGATTGTCGAATAGTGTTTGGAATCGAATAGATAGCATGTGGGAGCAGCTGTGAGAAGCAAGATGTGTGTATCGCTTTCGATATTGCGGTGTAAATTCGGCTTGTGTAAATTCTCTCTTACATAATATTGGCTTTTAGTTGCGACCCATTATGTAAATATAACACGTTTATTTTTATACAGTCAATGGGAGTAATTGCAAGGGTGAGGCGATGAGATAATATCCTTCAACGATAAATTAGCTGCATTGGAGAAATTGTGGAGAACAACAAATGTTAATTAAACAAAACTGCAAACTAACTCATAATATTATAATATGAAAAAATAATTATTATTAATTGCAATAGAGAACTATTATTGCGCTTATTGACTCATGTATTGTTTGTGATATATATTATATCTCTAAATATGTAAAATAAATTAATATATATGTGAATATGTTATATATAAATATGTAAAATCATTTTAATATTGTATACTTATATTTTTAATGTTGTATGTTAAAATAAAATATAATTGTATAATTATTCAAATAATGTCCGAGATAAATATCGTATAAATATCGAATTAAGTATAATTTAGTTAATTAATCCAATATAATCCAATATAAAATATAATTTAGTTAATTAATCCTTAGTTAATTTAAGCTCTGTAAAAATTCCACAGGTATATGATAAATATTGAATTTTATGAGATAAGATAACAATCAAGAGAGTGTATTCAAGAGATATTAACACGATTTTTTTTGTATGAGAGGGGATGAACAGAATATTCGCCCAAGTCGTGGAATCTAAAGAATTTGAAATCTCTTTTTACGCTTTTACAGACGGAGTGTGTCGAGCTCGTTGCGTAGCGCCAGAAGATTAATCGTTTTGATTCGGCGACACGGAATTGAATTACGAGCTGTGCGCACGAAGGCACGGAAAGGTCGGCTCACGTTACATGGTAGATTCCTTGCGGGTGTAGCAATCGCATGTTGTGTAAAATTCGGGACATTTATTACAGCCATTTTGTGACCCGTATTCACAGTTCAGGACAATTCAATGGCGCAGAATTTCCATCTGTTCGCAAAACTGCAATCGCTATGCATTTACGAGATTTATATTTAAATGGCCTCGTGTCAGTATTCACGAACAAGATATTAGAATTCTTAAATATCACCGGTTTCACATCTTCCAATGAGCAAAAATAATACGCAAAATTTTATTTGTATAGTCAAATTTGTTAATTTTATAATTTGAGGTCCAAAATGTAAAACTGATAATACTCTATTCATTATAATATAATTTATAAAAACTGGATTAATAAATGACAAGTTTTTGTAAAATACGTAAAAAATATAGAATAAAAATTGATAAACTGTACTGTATTTTGTAAAATGATGATAAAATATAATTTTTTTTTAAAAGAGTCTTTTTTATACTGCATTCATCTATATGTAATTTCATATCTAAATATCTTATATACTAATAGTTTTTTAAGATTATTAGAATCAAACTTACAGGTTTTTAAAACATTAGCATCATATTAGCATCATTATCATAAATTGCTTGTCAATTTAATTTGTAATATTATTATTGCACTTTAGTTTAAAATTGCGTATCAAGACGGAAAATTTCGGCGTATAGTTTTACATGAAAAAAAAAACTACTAGAACTGTCGTTTTTTTATATTAACAGAATGTCGTGCTAACATCATTCGTCCACTATGGACAAGTGCATGATCCTTCGCCAATTAATTGGAGTGGTTTAGTTAACAAGTCGAATCGTATTACGGTAGCGCAGTATCTTGTCGTCAAGACTTTCGAGGATCCAATGAATCGATGGCTAACGAGGGACAAAGTTTCTTGTCGTTTTTCTAAATCAAATACTATCAAGGCGAAACTCGCATATTTATGATGGGATAAATTCGCGTAATGAAATGTCGTTTTAATAGTCAAATTTATATCGTGAAGATTGGACGAGTAAAGTCACATGACATGAGTCACCTATATAATAATCAAATTTATTATTTGTTTTTTAACAAATATAAATTGCACATAAGCAGAATCAGACTACGCATTGAACATTGAGATTGAAAATTGAAAGATTGAATTATTGAAAATTGACCAATGAGGACAAAGAAATTTTCGCTTTTGTTTTGATTGATTAAATTTCAATATTTATTATTTCAATCTTTAATGCATAATTTGATATCGATTTTATACATTCGATTCATATTATAATTTGATGTGTGTGCTGCAGCTGCTATATTTAATAAAATATAGAACAACTTATGTAAATGTACGAAACTAACAGAAACGAAAAACTTCAAGAAATAAACAAGTTCCCTGATAGCGAAAAGTTGATTTTCCGTTATATAACATTCCGAGTTTAATTGCATCTTTACTCTGCCACGAACGAGTTGTACAAAAAGAAAAATAATTTGAGCGTGGAATTTCTCAGTTGAAACTGTGCACATTCTTGTGTGCGTGAGAAACTTCCGAGTTTGCTCGGAGTTTTCACGTAATTCTTTATATCTTTTTTTAAACGGAAAACCAAGCGAGTTAATGCAACTTCAAATAAAAGACAATGATGTAAGAGGTTTCAATTAATCACTCTGTTAAGATCAAAATCTGCTCTCGGGAAAATACTTTCTTGTAAACATACAAAAACTTTTAAGAAATGAAATAAGTGAAGCTAAAATATTATTTCATACACTCACTCATATCAGATTTCTATTAAATGTATCTAAAATAAAATAATTACATAAAAAATAAGTAAAGGACGTACTCTAACATCAATCATTTTAAAAACAATTTTTTAAAAATTCCATTTATATTTAAATAACGCAACAATTTTTTATTTTTTTCAAACAAATCAATTAATTAAATTCTTGAAAAAAGTTCTCTCACGATTAGAGATTACATAAAATCGTTTATTTTCTCGCAATCTAGCAGAAATGGCTGAATGAAAAATTCGTGGTAATTCCATAAGCGATTTGTCGGACAAAAGTTCGGGAAGTACACTTTAAATTGCTCTTTAAACGTGACTAACGTTTCGTCGTGGAGAATGACAATCGACGCTTCTTAAAGCGTCGCGAGAATTACAGGGTCATAACGTCGTCGGATAGAAGCGTAACAATGGCGAAAGTTAATTCGCCGCCGTTGGCACGAAGCAAAGACCAGCCGGGCGCGCAGGATCCAGACGATCATTCTACGTGGATCCCTGAAAGTACGATCCTGGGTTATCTTCGCAGGACCGTACGAGAAAATGATCGTTTAGATAACGATCGAGAAGTCTGAATTGCGTTCTTGGATGAGAGCGACACGAGGGAGGATCAACCCCTGACAAAAAATGCCCGACAACGAGGGAGACAGAGTGGCATGACGTTAACGTAACTCGGTAGATAAGCCTCGAAATGGTCGTCGCGAGATTTCTTTCACTGCTTTGCCCAGCAACGAGTGGCGCTCATGCGAGAGGAACTATGCGAATCCATAAAAACAGATATTACTTTGGGCGGTGAAGAATTGCTTGTAGCAACCCTTTGCTTGGCAGTTATACACGATGATCCATCATCTGAGCTGGAAATATTTAATAACGGATTTTTTTCTTGAAAAATTTGATATTGATTTATTCTTAGTGAGATTTGAATGAGCGACATTTATTTGTTGGATATGCATTTTACTTGTATCGTAATATATTAATTTTAATTTACGAATTAAAGATTAAAATTCTGTGTAAAATTAACTGGTAAGAAGTTATCTCTTTTAAATAATGAGTGTTTAACACGTAGAGAATATTTTTTTGTTCAACTGTCAACAATCTGCAGCTCGAGAAATACAAATACGTTGTGCAACAAATCTTCTCAGTTTGAGAGATCACCTCACATATGAGTAACAAAAAGATATACGCACGCGTATAAGATACGTCCGCGAAAATTTATGGACGTAGTTATTCATACTCGTAGCTCACGCTCTATGACTAATTATTATAAATTCATAACCGTAGACCTGGCTTTCTTGTAAATCCGCCGCAATAAATGGAATACTTGAGGAAGATATCAAGTTATAATAAGATTGAACGCAAGATTTCACCGACAAGCTTATTTAAACTAAGAGATTAATTAAGAAAATTCTGAAAGAACAGAATATTATGGAGAAAAAAATTCGTGTAAAATAATAAAAAATATACGTTCATATAAAATATACGTTAATAGAAAATATACGTTCTTATTGTCATAACGGCGTAAATTACAGGAAAAAGAAATTTCCGATATAAGAAAAACTTGATCGTTTAGATCATAATTTCCGTTTCTAGGCGAGCTTTATATTACATCGCGGCAGCAATAACCTCTCTCTCTCTCTCTCTCTCTCTCTCTCTCTCCTCCTTTTCTCTCTTTCTCTCTCTTTTCTCACGGAGATACTTCGTACAAAAATTTCTTTCGCTTTTCCGTTCATCGAACCGACGAGGAAAGAAAGAATGTAGCGACAGAAGATGTCGGAAGAAAGCGGAGGTGAGAGTAGAAGTGCAACGACGAGCGACGTCTATCCTCAAGGGTGGTAGACGATACCACGTGCAAGCACTTCGTGCCAATACGCCGCGCGTCAGGATTACGCTTCGCCGCCTTGGAATTGTTTAACTTTAATAAAGCTATATCCTACCAACATCCTTCCCCTCGTAGCCGTGATGTTGTCCTCCACGCCGCGACTAGACCGGGGGATACCGTCGAGATTGCCTAGATGGCTGTGTGCTTCTCTTGGCTTAAGCGCCTCCTCAGAGGCGAGCTCACGAGATTATGGCGGCTTCGAGACCGATAAGAAAACGAAAGAACGATAAAGAAAACTACCGTTTATGAAATTATTCCTTCATTCACTGAGATACATTTTATTTTTGATCGACATATAATAATCGGATTTGCAATAAGAGTGAGCAAAAATAATTTAAATTACTTAAATTTTTTGCTAATTACCAGTAGAATTAGAGATTAATATGATAGTGATATACATATGTATACATATTTTACTATATAATAAGTAATGTTTGTCTTAGATGATTGATAAAAGAAGTGACCATTCTCATAATTAAGTCGTGAGACGGTATCACAATCACAACGAAATATTCATCGAGTGATAAATCCGCCGTCGAAGCAACAGGTTAACGTCGAAAGTTCCACCTCTGAGTGCATGAAGCTCGTACCTTTGACAGGATAAATGCAACGATAAATGATTGGCTCGTTACACCAACATAATTCGTCCACTTTCAATAGCCAAGCGCTTCCTGAAATAATTACTCAGCAAATTGCTGAGAATATTCTCTTTGATCGAAGTAACGCGCAATATTCTCCACAGAGTACGAAATTGCGCAAGTTGAACGACAAATCAACTCGATATCGTCATTCCTGTCGTGCGTACGAAGCAGGATAGCCATCGGAAATGAGGTATGATACGGACGCGTGGGATCCGAGATAATTTGTCGCTTGATTGCCGATTCGTGATGCCCGCGGGATTTCGTTGATGGCTTCGAAATCGGCTAACGCAGAATACTCCGCAGAGTTCAATGTGATTAATAGTGATCGCGCGTGTTTCTCGCTCATACGTTTATCGCATATCCATTGTGAATGCAACATTAACTCTGTGTGAGAGAGAGAGAGAGAGAGAGAGAGAGAGAAGAAAGAAACATGCTTTCTATAATAAACCAAGAATGAATCAATACTATTAAATTCATAATATCAAGTATTGTATTCAATTGAGAGATTTTAATTATATCGCTATTGCTTTAATTCAATATATAATTTAATGAACATAATGAAGTTAAACAATTTAAATCAAGAAAATATATTAAATTTGACTCTTTAGTTTATTATTTATACTAAATGCTTACGCTAAAGCGAACGTTATTTATGTTAAAACTACGCACATATGGAAATAAATTATTTATACTTTGATACATACAAAGATTAAAAATAAATAAATATTATTTAATGCAAGAAATTAGATTACTGTTACTTCTTCTAACAGTATCATATCTAACAGTAAATAAAATGCTAATTAAATTTAAAAAGTAAAGAATATTTTAATTTAATTACTTTTATCTACTTTCCCTTCAAAACATATCGATTTCCGCTTTTCTACGGCGACGAAGTTCAGCGGAATTCGCAAACTACAAACTCATAACGATTTAGATTTGCACGTGTTCACTGGCGAGTGTTCTACAGCAATCATGAAAGCTACCAGCCAGGTTTACCGCCGACTCAGATTTTCACGGAGAATACACAACCCTCGTTCGTAACAACAACGATCCCGTCGACGATAACAGACTTATCTCTATCACGTTTTCCGCTCACAGTATGGGCAAAATTCGAGATCGCCGCGATTGCTCAGCGGCGTTTCGGTGGAAAGGGTGGTGGACAGTACCTACCTACCAAGTAGCTTCGTTTCTTCGTTCCCGGCCCCATGGTACACCAGCTCTGTAATTCGATAGTTTCGCTGGTTTCACCAGTTCCGTAATCCTAGATTTTCCGAGCCATCTGCCACTCCGCTCGTTACGCAGCGGAGATCGCACCATTGAATCCGCCGAGTTAATTCTCGCGATTTCTCCTGGGTTGCGCTTCAAGAAACCAGTTAACTGATATGTTCGTGACGATTATATACACGCGCGTATGCGACGACAGAAAAGCAATTGTCCTGATCGGTTGAGCTGATTAAAGAAAAGAGGGTGAGCTTCTGAGCAAAGGTTGTCACCACGAAAGAATTCAGCGCGTTGTATTTCGGAATACATCGATAACTTGGATTGGTTGGATTTTCTAATACCTTTAATAATAATGACGATCGAATTGTCTTATATATTGTGTTATTAGCGTTAAGATTAATTTGAATTAAAAGCGTATAATTTAAACCTGTAGAAGCAAATGTACAAATCAACATATAATTCAGAAGATAATATCAAATTAGATAAAATTAATAAATACAATTATAATATGACAAATATAAGTTTAACATAAATATAAATACAATTTTTTAATATAATATAATAAAATATTATTTTTAATTATAGCTCTGTTAATTATAATCTTTTTTTATAAATAACGGTCCACAGAAAAATCACATTAAAAAATAAAAATTCTGAATATTTTCTGTTGTATTTGTTTGATATATTTTCTTCATGTTTTTATTACAAGTGATTTTAAATTCACTTCTTATCTTTCGCAAAATTCAAGATTAAGATTTCCTGTATGTGTCGCAGAGTAGTTTCACGAATTCCAAAGAGAGTGTGGAGCAAAGAGCATAAATCACGATCTGAGCGTCTATCAAAAGCATCGCCCAACGAAATCTTCTTAGAGCAATTTGTAGCACAAACGAGCCGCGGGCAAGCGAAGGGGTAGATGTTTATGAAACGCGACGAAGCAAAATTGCCGTAACTGCAGAGCGAAAGACAAGATAAAAGGGAGGCAACGGGAGAGCTTGGTCTATCTGTTTCGGGAGGCAATGAGACGAGCCGACGTAGGAGAGAGGATTAATGACGAAGACGCAGATGTTCGAAACGCTCTAAGCGCATTTCCTTAATAGCACTAACTGCTATATAAAGCCGTGCGCTCGGGCAGAAACCGAGGACGATAAAAAGGTAATTTGGAATAGTCTCATACATTAACCATCCTTTTAGAGAAGATATTAAATAATACGTCGTTATAATATAGATAAAGTTTTTATCAGTTATCAAACCCAACAATCATTCACATCTGAACCTTAAAGCACATAAAAAATTTTTTTAATCTGTAAAAATATTATCGTAATAAATCCGTAAATAATCTATATATAATAATCTACATATAATGGATGATCAAATTATTAGAGCCACCAGCATAAATTAACGATTTTATGTTAAAATAATTAATTTTTAAATGGAAACACAGACATTATTATTTTTTATAAAATGCTGATGTTTACAAATTTTAAATATATCTTATCTGGCATTATTTTAGATAACTATATCTCTCATACAATTAAATATAAATGTCATCAATAGCCATTTGAAAGTATCTCATGTTTCACTTGTTGTTGACAACTTTTGAGATTATTCATTTTAATTATTTTTGGAGTGTTTTATATTATTTTAATAAGTAGTTTATTTTATGCCATAGTAGTTTGTAAGTGTTAAATTATAATTTATAAATATCTTATTTACAGAAGACTTTTTTAATATAGGTAGGAGTAAAGATTTTTCTAAAGAAAATTTCCGAAATAATAAACGCTAATAATAAATGCTAAACATTATCATACAAATCTTCATGTTCGATTTGATTTCTACATAAATTAAAAACACTAAAAAAACACATTTTTCGAACACTGTGGCTCTAATAATTCGATCACCTACTGTATATATATCAAAGATACTCTTTATATACAGATATTATTCTAGTACAATAATAGAAATTAAATTAAAAAATATATTTAATCAAATATTTTTTATTGCATTTGAGGGCATGAATGATTTTAATCCTGATCACACTGACATCCTATAAACCTCAATCAATTAATAGATGTGCAGTAATTAATTAAATATTTTTCTATTTATGTCACTTTGTCAATATTAATCATAAATATCGACAAATAAAATTGAAGTAACGTGAATTCAGCGGAACCAATAAAAAATACATATATAATGATGATTGAATCGACACGTGAAAACATTTAATGGGAATTGCAGATTCCCAGGTGTAAACGAACATGGGGTGACGTGTTGATGCGGCAAACGCGATTCTTCATCAATACATCCGAATTTGGGGACCGGGAAGGAGGTGTGAGTAATTTTACACACTCGATTTATGGGCAAACTCAGCTGCCTCCGTACGCGTCGACTGTATCCTCGAAATATATATCTCGCGCCCGTGAAAGAGGGATAGAAAGGTAGGTGGAGATACGGCGGTCGCGGCCGCCTACGTCGCTTTCAGAGTTCTTGAACTCGGTTGACAAGGGCCAACAGGATTTAGGATCAGCGAAGGTATAGAGTATAGTAAGAGCTCGGAGCTAAGCTCTCTTGCCACGTATAATCTGACCTGGCGCATCGAGTCACGCGATGTAATCGCCCGTTTTGCCATTCTTGGAGTTAGGCGCGACTGTTCGGCTTATAAAGATCCGATGTGATGCAAACTCCCAGATTAGCGGGCATGCGTCGAAAGTAATATAAAATCACAAATGTATAGAATAAACACGAGCATATGCGCATGAACAAAATAATATTGATTAATTTGTGAGAATAATCTGAGAGGAAAAAACAATCACATTAAATTCTTCTTTCCTATAATTTATGTAAGTATAATAACAAATAATTAATTAATTAATTAATTTTGACTAATCACGTATCGTACAAAAATATACATAAATGAAATGCACAAAAACTTCGTAGACAGAAGAGGAGATAGCGAGAGAAAAGTATTATCCAATAATCCATCTTCTTCGCGTAATAAATTGACGGAAAATAGCATTTCCGTGCGTAAGTAAATGTCGAAAACTTTTCTTATTCTTCCGATCACATAATTTCACTTTAATTATGCGATATTGTGATTTTACGCGAGACAAACTATGACGGCGTGTAATTTAATGGATGATGGATGGATCTGCACGACCTCAAAAATAAGTTTTATTAATGAAGATGCTTGCTCCATGATGCAATTGTGTCAACGGCTGCTGTATAAGTTTCACAATTTCCTCAACAGGAGATCAATCATTACTTTCCACAGTGGTAAATGCGATGTTTTACAACACATTGTTATATAACTTATTAGCGATATTAGTTTATAAAATCTTTATGGATAAATGATATAACGAGAAATTGTTAAAGTTTTATTAAATAGTCATTTTATTAAATAAAAATTCATAGACATAACAAATTTTGAATGTTAACATCAGAGATTATTTTTATCATTACTTTAAAAATTTAAAGATGCCAGTAAAAAAAATTAATGTAATTTAAGTAAAATTTTACTTTAAATAAAGTAGCTTTTGCTTTTGGATCATTATTTTAAAAGATTAAGCAACTAATTGCTTTTTATTAATTAAAACGATACGTAATACAATTACTCTGAGACGAGATTCTAGATTTTTCTTTTTATATACTTAACCGTAAAGGAAAATATAATAATAGTGGAGAAATATTTTACTTTACGAGCGTGTGATTAAAAATATATCTACTACGGTTTCGACTTCAATTTGCTCTACGTTCAGTCTGATATATATAAAACTGAAACGTAAAGCAAGCTTCCGCAATGAAACCTGACGTTTCGCGCTGTCTGGCGCTAAACTAGCCTATTTTACAGACGATAAATGGCCAAAGTGAAACGTATAGCATCGTTTAGAATCTTATATGGCATAAACGCATCCTGTTGGCGTGCACCCAGTATGCCAACCGTTAACGTGGTTTAACGAGCTTTGAAATACGATCAACCAGAGAAAGCTCACGACTTGCATCGATTCAGAATGATAAAAAAGAGCCGCTACGTAAAAATGCCTATACCTATATAAATAAATGCGGATACATCCGCCAAACGGCGAGCAAAGCGACGAAACTAAAGGACGAGATATGAATTTCGATCAATCATTTTAATGAAAAAAGGAAAACTCTGATTCACGCAGTACGATCTGATCCGAATTTACGACTATCGTTATTTGCGCTTGCATCGATATTGTTTCGACAAGCTAATGGCATATGTGTAATCGTTAAAATGTTTAAATCATTTTCTTGCAAATAAAAAATTCTTTTTGCAGCATAAATTTTTTTAAATAAATTTTAAATAATCATAAATATGACAGTCACAAATTATTTAACATTAATGAAAATTAGAAAAATTTGTATCCTAGACACAGGAAGATTTAAAACAAATTTAACATATTCTATTAATATAAAATAAAATTTTGCAACGTGCGTATAAATATGGATTATTTATATAATTATAATATCAATAACTCTGAATAATCGCAAAATAAATATTCCCGACCTCTCTTCTGTTAAAAATGTTAAAATGTTAAAGCGATTTATTTTATCGTGCCTACAGCAGACAGTATATTGTTTCCGCCGAATAAGAATTAGCTGGCAATTAAATTGCGGTTTAATATCTCCTGTGCGCGACGTTATATCCTATTGCCCGAGGTTATGGAGAGAGTATCAACTAAACAAAAAAAAATTACCGGGAATGGCGCATATTACCTCAAAGTTTAATTAACTCGATGAATCTGCTCGACGTACGAGTATAGGCGAACATTGCGTTTCTACGTGTGCAGGACGGACGCATATTGCGCCAAAGTCATAGCGCGAGTAATTCTCTCACAACTATGCTCACGCTGACCATGCAATTTATTTTCCATACAGTTTTCATGGGCTCTTAACGAGCCCCGTCGCTTGCCCTCTCTCCCTCTAGTCAATTTTTTCTCCCTTTTTCTCTTCCTTTCCTTTTTTTTTTGTAGTTTTACATGTGTGTATGGTGTGCTGATTTTCGCGTATTGTGCATAGTGACGCGCCGCGGCGAGGAGCAGACGATACGGGCCCGACAAAGGGAAATGCAATTTACTTTGAAAGCGTTGCTCGTGTACTTGCGTCTGCGTAAATTAGATCCGCACGCATAGTTCGTTTCTATACATGGCCTGGTTGTAACCCGGTTGCACTTCCTCTCCTCCTCCCTCTCCTTAACTCTTTTCCGTTTGCCGTGTCATATATTACCCGCTCGTTTCAGAATAACTTTGAGTTTGACTTTAAAATTGTTGAGTTTATATACGCAATATATGAAATTTATAATTAACTTCGCGTCGCGCCCGAACGAGAAAAGTTATGTCCATTATTCTGTAGTACGATACATATAAATTCTACAATAAATTTATTAACTGTTTGTATAAAAGTGCATGAGCTTATTAAAATTTTTAGAATTTACCATTTTAATATACATTTATACACACAACTCTGAACAAAAATCATAAGAAAAATTGATATTGTGAAATGTATTGATACATTCAATGCAAAAATTAAATATTTCAACGAGAATATAATAAAGAATATAATAATAAGAATATATTAAATTTATCAAACATTCTTAGAACTTGTACAGAATTCATGCCCATCAGCGATTTATGTCATGAATTCAAAGAAACATTATTTTAAATTTTACGAGAGAGGCAGCGTGACATTGGTGAAACGTCAATCGAGAAACAGTGTCGGAAGATATGTCGATTGGACATCACTACTGTCGGGATTCGCGAAGGTTCTCGATAGGATTCCAAGAACCTTGGTCGTCGATTTACGACTTCTTTGATCCTCTCGAAATCCCCAGGGCATTTACGGAGTTAAGAAAGATACGATTCGAAGCATGGTAAAGCCATATGTGCGGACACAAAAAAGCGACTGATATCGTAAAATTCGGAAGCAGATAAACCACGAAACATGATTGGATTTGACAAGATCTAAACTAATCAACAATATTAAGGCTAACTATACGTACACTGAAAACAAAATATATTAAATTTTAATAAATAATTATTTACATAGTAAATAATATAACATTTATTTACGAAAAATTAATATTTGCTAAGTAAAAAATAATAATAGTTAAATTAATAGTCATTGCCTCAAATAAATATATGTTTACATTTATCTAGTAAATATTTAATTTGTATTATTCAAACAAACATTTATTAAAATTTAATGCACTTTTTCTCAGTATTGTATAAATTATTCATCATATTATCTTTATTATCTAGATATTCTTAAAATCTCCAATTTTGAGAGCTATAGCAATATAAAAATTTTTTTATAAGTTGTAAAGAACACACATCAATATATTAAAGTGTATTTCGATAATTATATAAGAAGCTTAACCTTTAAACTACGGAAACAATGTATGTTATATGGCATAATTAATCCATTCGATTGCTTATTCTTTCATAAAAATGAATATATATGTGTGTGTATATATATATATATATATATATATATATATATATATATCATAAAAAATTTTTTTTAATCGAAGTGTCAAACATTAACTCATTTCTTCCCACCATTCTATTTATAAGACCATTCTATTTATCTTTTTAATTTTTTTTTCAATATGTATGTGTATATAATCTGTATAATATATATATATAATATATATATATATATATATATATATATATATATATATAAAATTAAAAAGATGCTGTCCTATAAATATTATAGAATGGTATAGCGAAATGTGGATTAGAGG
>Ga0157363_1001441_pt1 | contig 19831 bp, 10 predicted proteins | sample AttsexASBM1_FD_111477 | JGI IMG/M metagenome (GOLD analysis project Ga0157363, IMG submission 111477) | Fungus gardens microbial communities from leaf cutter ant in Ribeirão Preto, State of São Paulo, Brazil - Atta sexdens ASBM1 | ecosystem: Host-associated > Fungi > Mycelium > Unclassified ... | reverse complement strand
GAGAGGGAGAGAGAGAGAGAGAGAGAGAGAGAGAGAGAGAGGGAGAGAGAGAGAGAGAGAGAGGGAGAGAGAGGGAGAGGGGGAGAGAGAGAGGGGGAGAGAGAGGGGGAGAGAGAGAGAGAGAGAGAGAGAGAGAGAGAGAGAGAGAGAATTTAAATGCGCACTCGGGTATGTTGGAAACGGCCCGATAAACTTCACGCTAGACAGGTCGTTTATGCCATCAGATTGGGCACGTTCAACAGGCACCATAGAGGCAGCCAAGATACGATCGCTTTCGCCTATAAGGAAGTGAAAATGCTAGGACGAGAGGAAGACGAAATTCCTAATTTGGATGTCGTTCGTGATCGTCTTTTGGTACCGTCGTCGGTGACATCAAAAGACTCTAAATATCCTGCCGAAGGTATCGAACCTGAAATGTTTCAACGCTTTCCTCTTAAAATTCGCACAAGCGAATTTGTATTTTCGAAAATTATTGTACAAAATGGAAGGCAAAATAATTATAGGTATAATCTGAATAAAAGAGTAATTTCACATTTTTTCTCCGTAATTAAAAAGATCAAATGCATTTAATTTAAGATATGCCAAAAATGTAAAGTTACAATTTCATTTGAATTTTAATTAATTTTTCTTATTAAAAATTTAATTAAGATTTTCAAACAGCGAATCAAATATTAAAAAATATGGAGTTATAAAATGTGTATTATAATGTATGGAAAAATTTCAATTCCAATTATTATGTCAGTTTAATAAAATTTAATAATATATAATTATAATAACATAATAAATATAATAAATAATATAATACAATAAAATTTGCCGTAAGCATTTTAAAATTTTAACATTTGTAAAATAATAATTACACAGAAAAAATGATTTTGTTAAAGTATTAAAAAATTTAAGATACAGATCTGAGAATAATTTTGCCAGAATATCAATATAATTATGAATACTTAAACATTAACAATACTGCAAAAATTTTAATATTCTAACAATTGATTTGAACATTCTACATAATTATTTTGATAATTTAAACAAAATTATTTTCGGATATAATTAAATTTTTATATACTTTAATAAAATCGTCCTTACTGTGCAACTATTTATAACTTAATCTTATTACGTTACTAATTAGTTGACTTTGCAATCAAGTTAAAAAGCTTGAGTAATTATATATTCAATATGAGATACTTTATCAAATGATATTTTGATGTTCAACGTAGGCGAATATCTCATGATACCAGCGAGCAGCATCAACGAGAGTGGAAACGAGTGCGACAAAGCGGGTGTGGGATTCGCGGCGTTCGCGAGGCAACCGGACCGGTGCGAACGTGTCAGAGGAACCTGTTTGAAAAATCAGCCCCTGGCCTATCGTAGGCGCGACGCGGTACGTATGACAGGTGCAATAAATGAAACAACGCTGAAAATGGCCTGTCCTCGAGCTATCCGCGGCCGTCGCGTTGAGCTTCGTGTGAGCGAGCGCGAGACGCTTTAAGTGCGGCGCTCGCCGTGTAACATGATTTATCGCGCACGAATTTAATACTTATACTCGTATAAAACGTTGCGAGGGGAGATTTGTCCCAGCGACGGGAACGGACAGTCGCATACAAATCGGTCGTCGGTAGAGGGACAACGTGGATTTTTGTATGTCGGCTCTGTGATACGCGAGACGAGGAATTCGAGCCGTCTCGTTTGGGCGAAATATCGAATCTGTCTCGCGTTCATAAATGTCCACAGCGACTATGTCACTGCGAATGCATCCCGTTGTTACGTTTCGAATCATTGTATTCCGAATTCACGTTTTTCTCCTGAATTCTATTGTGAAACGACGCATTCTACGTTACATGAGTTTTACAACATGCAAATTTTGAGATTCATCTAAGATTTTTTTATAGCTTTAGGTTTTTTAATCAATATTGAGCAGTTTTTACTTCTTAAGCATAAAAGAGTTTATGAATAATTTGACACTTCGCTATATTGGGTCTTTAAAATGGGAAAACTAAAATTTTAGCAAGAATCTGCGAAACACGGAAAGAACAGTTTTGCTGAAGCATCTAAAAAGTTAGCTAGATACAGATCTAAAAAAAAATTTTGTTGGATCGTCAAAATAATTATGTACGACGCTCAAACTGATTACTAGAATGTCAAAATTTTTTGCAGCATGCTTATTTTCTACATAATTATATATTTTAATAGTACAACAAAATTATTTTCAGATCTGTATTTAAATTTTTTAATATTTTAGCAAAATCGTTCTTTTCGTGAATATTAAAATATTGAAGATTAATAAACAAAAGATTGTAAGTAGCAATACTTTTATTGGAAAAGGGCAAGATCTATCTATCGATTAGATCTCGCAATTTTAACAAGAGAGATTATATTAATATCAAAGTATTAAAGATCATAAACGAAAGATTAAATAGTTTTCACCGGGAAAGGGTAAGATCTATCGATTAGATTTCAAGCTTGTCAAACTCCAAAACTGCGTCAAAACTGTACGTCATCGCGAGGTTTATCGGCGAAAGCAGACGACGGTCGTGCGTCACGAACATATGCCGGAAACCACCTAGCATACCCGCGAACATTTCCGCCAACCGGCTGTCGAAGGTCGGGCCGCTGTTCGATCTAGTGTCACATGTCGACAGGAAGCTCGCGCGGCCGGGCGACCTGGTTGCTACTTCTTGAGCAATTTCGCATCCGTGCCGAGCGAGCCCATCAAGTACAGCGCGAACGGAAGCGGAAGTCACGAGTTCCTCGCTCTGGAGTACCATTCGCCGCACGTGTCTGCGATCGACATCGAAATCGAGGCGAGTTACAATGCCGCGCTCATGGAAGGGTGAGTTGAGTCTTGAGAGAAACGATATCTATCTACCCATAGACGACTAACTAGAGATTACCAACTAACCAGTTCGCTTACACTTCGTGCGCTAATTCCTTCGTAATCCGATTTTGTAATTACTCCGAATAGCTCAGAGTTGGTTGCTGGGAATTTCTTCTTTGAAAGAAGTTTACGTTACGAGAATATAACGAACAGAAATGCGTTAATAAATTCCTTTAATGTCAAAAGATAATCTATGTTAAAATGTTAACAAATGTTTAGAATTTTTGATATCGTATAATGATATTTTATAAATAGACAGTTTTTAATGATAAAATCTAAGAGTGCTTTATTGTACACAGATAAAAAGTTTAGTTACAAAGTTTTGTGTTTATTAAATAACTAGTAATGCATATTAAAAAAAAACTCTGGAATGTCAATTATATTTTATTAAATATAAAGAATAATTAACATTAAAAAATGGTCATTTTTAATTTTGATGTAATTTCTTCAAGATGTTTCGGGAACGCATCAACGATTCTGCGGATAAATTTTCTCACGCAATTTTCAATTAATCAATGAAAATCTTTTGCAGAGACTTTTCGATATTTAATAATAAAATATAATCAATATTCCAGAATTTGTTTTTTTAAATGTACGTATTTAAATTATCCAGATAGCAATTAAGCTGACATTATTTATCATTATTTTGATATTGAAATGATAACAAATATAATGTTAGTTTGCTACTTGGATAATAATTTGATTAAATTCAAACTTTATGATCAAACTTTTTTGTCACTCTGTAATTTTCCAAATTTTTCAGATCATAGATGTTTTGCAGATTAAGGCAAATTAATATTTGACGAAAATGTTAAAGATATTCTAATACAACTTTTGATGAATTATGATTGTTAAAATTTGTCAATCTTAGACCCTTAGGTTGCATCAGCAAAGTATACGTGGACAGCAGAGCACTTAATCACACTGTAGTAACAATAGTGATAACCAATACGGGACTGACTTCGATGTTCTATCAATCAAGAATCGCGAAATGTTCCAACTATCTTCCAGAGTCTTGGATGAACGCTACGTTTCCTAAGAAATTAATTCAACCTCGACACTATCAATCAATAAGCTTGGATCTCTATGGCGAGCTGCCCATAAACAAATTTCATTGTTCTGGTAAATCTAACGATCTAATAAGAATGATATACTATAATCATTTCTAAAGTTCCGTATGTTTAAATATTTAAACAACATATAAATTGACTTTCAAATGCACATCCAATTTTATATTCATTTAACTTGAAGCAATTTTTTTCAATCTGACAAAAAAAAGAAAAAAACTGATTTAACTTTCCATAAAGTTATCGCAGAATATTGCAGGCGACATTTATTGTCGTAGCGTACAAAATATATATAAAAAAATTGTGCGTATTCGAGCAAACATTGAATGGTTTCTAGTGCAATTGTTGAATCGTCTCGGAGGACTAGTAGCTACCAGAAGAATAAAAGTACGGAAAATGGATCATTGTTCCTGCATGTTGCACTGCTTATGTGTGTGCGTAGGCGATGCGCGTAGCACTACCTGCAAACCTATGTCACTGGAGCTTTATCACGCCGCTGGATTTCGCGGTCCTGTTCCTGTCTCCCACAAAGCCTCCCACAAAATTTTCGTAGTAACTGTAGACATCCTATTTTTCATTGTCTTGTCGATACTGCTCCTGCTTTTCATGGGTTAGTAATCGTGTAATCGTTTCACTTAATAGCTTCTGAATTTACCTATTGATTCTCAAAGATATATTTACGATTTGTAATTTTTTTCTAAGTAATAAATTATTTTTGACACATTATATTTTTTATTTTTCCTAACAAAATTCCTAACAAGACTTTCCTAACTCATATTTAATGCATAATATCCTAACAATTATTTTTCCTCAGAGTATTATATAAATTTAATTCATTAATATTTAATTTATTATATATTTTATAAATAGAATATGTTTCTCATGAAATTAAGTCTTTTTCTAATTTATTTTTTAAATAAAATAGAAACGAATTTTAAAGTATACGTTTCTCCCAGGTTTTCTAAAATGGTCGATCGGCTTGTATATACCAGTGATAAGTCGTTGGGGTTTGGATTCTCTGTTGGAAACTAGCGGAATGTCTGAGTACTTCGAACGAGAATTAAAATATAAATGCGTGGTGATGGATGAGCATGGTGCACCGGTGCATCCGGATACGCGCAAGAGAACGGTTAGAATATGCAGCAGGTACAATAGGATAACTAGTTATAATAGTACAATAAAATATAAATATACAGTTCAGTGCATAAAATGTGACATGGTACGATGAATGTCTGCAGGAAAGCGGAATTCTTTTTGAACGTGATGTTCTTTTTTATTTTCCCATTTGCAATTTGTTACATTCATCTTAAGAAGACTTTTTGTCGACCCGCCCATAGACGCTGTTGTTCGGATGGATCTAAAGTAAGAACTCCTTTTCGTCTTTACGTCGCATATTAAATGAAACAGAATTTTGCGACATAACAATCTTCATGCCTTTCCTTGCGGCATGCAATGCGTCTCTCTCTCTCTCTCTCTCTCTCTCGCTCTTTCTCGCTCTCTCTCTCTTCTAGATCAGTTTGATGAACGACAGGAGCGAACGTCCGAGAATAATCTGCGTAAATACTTATGGCGATAGTCGAGATTCGCGGATGGAAATCGAGGATACCAAGTATGTGATAGACGAGTTGAAGAAATCTGAGGAATCGTTACGCAGTCGTATTAGAAGTAAGAAACAAAAAATATAATGAATAATAATAGTAATAAAAGAGACAAGAAGATATGTAGACAATATATCTACTTGTATAAACAAAATGTAGACAACAAAATGTATATCTGCAATAAATCTACAATTTTTTTGTATGCTTTTTATAAAAATTTATAAAAAGAGAGAGAAAGAAAGAGAGCCATTTATTGCTAAAAACCGCATATATTAAATATTTTGTTTTATTAAATTATTATTAGGAAAGGAAGAATAATTTTAATTAAGATTTATGATATTCAATGTTACATACAATACATTTAATTGTAATTCATATTTTGCAACTTATTTTCCGTGTTTTTTTGTAAAAAAAAGGAAGAATAAAATTCTCTTTTGTATGTTAATTCATGAGTTTTACATGAGAATAATCACGTATTAGTTTTGATTACTTAGAATTAAAAACATCCCATGGACCATATTTGGGAATCCAATTTATCGTTATATACCAAAAGTAGAATGTATGAGTACACATAGGGAGATTAAAGAGATTAGAGTGCAGAGAGATTAGAACACCGGATACGTGTAAAATATAGCAAGAACATAAATGCTAAAACGCGCACCAGCGAATAGGGTAGTACGTGACCCCAAAATGGCAAATGGGGGAGGCTACGTCGACGATTGGCCCGATAAAAGCGATATTTCATTCGTGCATACGTGTAATCCGCCATTCGTCATAAATGCGACAATAAAGTAGATGTTATTTGTCATAAACTGTCGTTGGAATTTTGGAAAAGCGAAAGATCCGTCATACTTATTTGAAATCGGCGTTGCATTTTTTTTTTATATTCAAGATACTTTTGAATTTGTTATCCTTTAAGGATATTAAATGTATTATTTATCAAACTAGAGATGTTGAGCAGAGAATACTGTTGTGATTTTATTCTTTCAGAGAAACAGTTCCACAAAAGAATACCGTTCGCGCCATTAACAAGAACTTAAAATAAGTAAGTTTGACGTAACTGTCACACAAACTTCAAAAATCGTCTTGATGGTTTTAAGTTGAAGACATTTCTTCTTTATATAACTATCACTAATATATTAATATTAAAATAATATTGTAGTGTATGAAATATTATAGTCAATAAATGTAATAACAATTAATCATTTAATCCTATAACATTAACTCCTTTCGTCTGCAATCTACTTTTTACAAGTCTAGGTTTTCAAAGAATATTCAAGAAGAATTCAACATTACCTGTCAACTTTTCTTTCTCTCTATTACGTTACCAAATTTGTAATAAAATATTTTAAGAGAGAAAATCGGACTTCTCTTTATTTCGGAAAAATTTGTGAGTAAAATTTCCCTTGTGCTAAAAAAATTTATTATAAACGAAAGAATGGTTAAAAATGGTGCGTTTAATCAATATTAAATTTGGAAAAAACTATAAAACTTTGGAGTAAAACTGTAATATCCATCCTATGTGCAATTGTACTATGTCATTATTATTATTATTGTTATTATCATTGCTTATATTATGATGATGTATCGCCAGCTTTTAATTTTAGAAGTATCAACCATAATGAAAATAATTCACATATACAAGAGTACAGCTGCAGGCTGAAAGAGCGAAGAAGAGAGAAGGCGCAGGAGCACGAGAGGAAGGAGGACATTCACGAAAGTTATGCGCATTGCGGTTGTGCCGCGAGACTCGGAGAATTTGTGACCGCTTCCGGCGGATATCTACGGTGCGGGTGGGTGTATCCCCGGGTCTAACCCATTTTTTCGTTGAGTACTATTTATGTACACCATCTGGATGTAAATATTCATGCGGGACGCGCGCGCATATTTGCCGTGGGCCGCGTTCCTAGCCGCGGCGAATCGAAATAAATGCCCGTATTGCGGAAACTGAAATTTCAACCCGCAAGATGTGCGTCCGCTATACAACTCCAACTCTCTTCAATCGGACACTTGCTGATGTTTTATTCTTGTCTTCAATACTTCAGTACAATGGAAACTGTGTTATCGTAACTCACATTTGTCTACTTTCGCGGTCGGATTTGTCGATTTTTATACTCTGCGACGAACAGTCCTAACAAAGCTCTGCAAAAATTGACGTGACAGAAAAATAATTTCAAAAAGGATTGATTCAGTTACTATTTGCGGAGAGATAACTTAAGATCGATCAGAATATTATCTGAAGAAAGAGAAAATTTTACAACAAGAAAAGAAAGTCTGTAAAATGTATTTGCGGTTTATATTCTTAATAAAAATAATCGAATTATTATTTTACTCACTAATTGATTATACTATAAATGTTTAATATTGTCAATTAATTATTTCTAAATTATGTTTAATGATTATATTAATTTAAATAATGAGTTTGACGGTGTTATAAAATCTACAATATTTAGATATTTAGGTATATTTTATGGGACCAATATAAGCCACTTACAGATCAAAATACAAATTAATATCAATTAATGTTAAAATTAGCACTATTATTATAACAGGAATATTAATATAGTAATTAAAAATTAAATTATATTTCCATTAAATCTTAAATATATAAAAAAAAATAGTCATATTTAATTACAGAAGTATCTAATTGCTCATAAATATAAGAATACGTAAATAGACTGATGACGCATTCAAGAATTAATTTAAAGTATTCAATTAAACGTCGACAATCATCATGAGATTGGTCGATCTAAGAATAAAAAGGTCGGCTCACTTTCCTGCTGAGTTTTCATGTAAAATTGCGCGTATGCTCATAATGCATAACTATCCCACAAAGCCTATGCAAATGTACACACCTGCGCCGACTTCCGCGTTCTTGTGTACGGGGCGGCGCAGAGAAAGGCCGATCTTTTGCCATTGTAATTCGGTAGCCTCCAGGCGCTCTTTCTCTCTGGATCAGCCATACTCCACTGACCACAAGAGAACGGTAAATAGATGATACAGGCGAAACAACGAGAGAATAATGTTAGAAGAAGGATGCATCGTTTTCATGATTAAATTCATGTTTCATGTAGATTGAATGGAAAAAAGTCGGGCAGGGAGCAAGCAAACGAGTCTTATTAAAGATCTTATCGCGCGCGAATATAGAGGTAACTCCGCTAGTAGCATTGTCTAAATGCAGAATTCAATCGATTGATCTAATCAAACTTCCTCACGTGCTACATAATAAATATTAGATTGACAAATATTTGTCTTTAAACAGAAATTATTTTTCGAGAAACAGAAATTATTTTTTCACAAGAATAATTATAAACTTCCATAAATATTAATGAACATTCATAAAAAAAACTGAGCTGTCTGTCATAAAAAAGAACTTGTATTCTATAAATTATATTATCTTATGTAAAAGATGGATTCTCGATGGTCTATTAATTGCAGGAAGCAAATATTTTAACAAAAGAAGCGAAAGTTCTGTAACGAGGCATAAAATTCACGTGTGAAATGTATTCTATCACAGAGATCGTTTAATATCTTTGGAACAGAAACTCGTGGAAAAATATAAATATAAGTGTAGTTAGATCATTGCATTTGTTATAATTCATAGTCGAGTTCGTAGCCGACCATTTGAGACTTGAGAATTTCGTTAATGAACTCGCGGGACCGACAGGAATTAATGGCGCGCTTCCGAGGTGTCGACGTTCAAGGTTATTCACAAGATAACGCGAGGTTTCCGTCGTACGAAAAGCAACCGTGCACATACCAAATATTTATACCTGCGATTACATGAGGAAACCCCCGAGAATAAAAGCAACTTTGGTTCTAAGAAAGCAGTAGCGGCTGCAGCTCTGCATCTCTTCTATATATGCCGGAAATAAATAAACTGACTTTCCTTCCCGTTGAAGATATCATGGTTCTTAGCGGCTCCGGGGCTACGGATGTTGATGTTTCGTACCTCGCGAGAAGCCTGAAACATGACAGGAAACCCTTGGGGCATCGCCGGTGCTCTTGGAAGTTCTATTCCTCGCGTGCGTTGCTTTGTTTTAATACGGCGAAGTAATGAGATTGTTGCGAGCAGCTCGTCTGTTGTTGCCGTTACAGAGTATCTAGTGAAAATGAGGATAACAGTGTAGTGTTATATACAGCGCGACTTTGACCGCGTGAGCTCTTGCAGTACAATGAAAAGTAGAGCAGTGTCCTACCTGTAATGCGTGATTGGAATGAATGCATTTTATGATTGTGTGTCGTTTACGCAGAGTCCTCTCTTTCTCATTTATCTATCCGAATGTTGTAAAGATATGATCAATATGTATAATTAATGTATGTCAAATATAATTTCTGTATAAAATATAAGTTATATTATATAAGTATGTATTATGTTAAATTTATGTTGTATTTATATTATACGAGTATTGTAAAAATATAAGTTTCAAATATAAAGAGAAGAAAAATAAATATATCTATCAAATGTAAATTGATTGTTAAAATACAGATTAATTGAAAATACATTTACTAAATATATCACTATTTTAAATAAAAATTGTTACATATTTTTTAAATAAAAACTAGGAAGGGGGAATTTGTTATTATATAAAATTATAAATTCTTATTATCGTATATATTTTTGTTGTTATAAAATTTATGAAAAGGGTTGATAAAGAATTTTTAATTTACATATTCGAATTTTTCTTAGCAAAAATTTGTGACTAATAAATTCTATTCGCATTAAATGTAGTCAAAATAAATTTAGACATGTATAAAAACGGACATATTGTTAAGAGAAATTTCATATAGAGAATAAATAAATTATGATTTTTTTTTCTTGTATAATAATATTGTGATAACAAAGTAAATAAACTGATATAATAACGTTCAATCGCAAATAATTTTATGTAAGGACCAACATAGTCATCCCTTTTAGAGGACCTTCCCTTTCAGACGTTCCTTCGGTAAACACGTCGAAATGCATAGGAGACATTGCATTCGTCTCCGTCGTTGACGGAAGTAAGTCACGTTCGAATGATAAATACGACGAGTTTACAGAAGCGGTATGAATTGTACCATATCAATTTCGTTTGTTGAAATTTAACGTCTCAAAAAGTCAATGTTTAGATCAGTAACAGTAAATACATTTTACAATAATCTCGACAATAATCACGAAAAACGAACTGCCGCTTATTTCCTTTCTATGGACTTGCGCTCTGTTTTCTTTATTCATTTGCGTATTTTATTACATTTGTGTAAAAATCGAACTTTTCCCTGCCGGGAATATGTTTTGCAACATTGCACAAGCACGTTAAGATAAGATCGTACGGTCGCATCCTACGTTACCGCGCACATCCTACGTTAGTAAAGATATCGCGTTCGTATAAATAATTCTACTGCGCCGAGTTTCGCGAATAAAACTTTCCCGAGCGATTTATGTGATACATAATACGCGCGCGGCTAAAAACGTTTTCGATCGCGCCGAGAGTTCGTGCGATTGCGATGTTTTTCCGTACACGCGTCCGTACTACCATGATAAGCTGAAATTAAAGAAAACCGCACAAACCGGTTCGATTCGCGATGCAGCGAGATGCAACAGCCGCGCGCACATCTGCCGCTGAACGAATGCGCTGCATCTGAGAGCGCACAAATGGTGATTACGAGAACAAAAGGGCGAACACTGTGAATATATATCCTTCGTAGTGTGCCACCCTGGTGCGCGGCCGATCTCTTTCTTTCCTCACTTCACTCCCTTTTCCCCTTCCTCACCGCCCTTTTTCACAATTCGCGATCTTTTGTCTTCCTTTCGTTGACTCTCCGAACTTTTTGCTCTTTGCCTTTCGTCTATAATTCCTATCGTTTTTAGCACTCCTCCCGTATTTTTACTTGCTGAATTTCAACGTCAATGGCTTATTGTGAACCGAATAAAAGGCGTACTCAAAATAGTCGTACAATGACGTCGCATAATGTCCGGATAATGAACGTTCGCAATGATGAAACGAAACTTTCGAATCGCATAAAATAATTACGACTGCACAAACGGAAGCAGTTGTGTAAAAGCTCGATATAATTTATCTTCATAAATTAGTATGCATGACATTATTTTAATTAGAAAAATTTATTTTATACAAATTTTGTTTTGACCATCAAAATAGTTCTTTTTAATTTGTAAACTAACCTGTAACAAAAAATACAAATATTAAAACTAATTAAAATAATCGAAAGAACAAATTATTATATTATAATAGTATGAAAAATCTCTTTTAACTACTTCTAATCTCGGTGAAATTCTTGCCGATATTTGACCGAATAACTTCCTTTCCGAGCAGCACACTTTCTGCAGTTCCATTTTTTATTAGAATTTCTCCAGGCATTAGATATCGGTATCAAAAGTTTAAGATTGTAAATTACTGTGCTGCAGAGGTTAAAGAAAAATTTTACTGGTACCGCGAGTATACACACGATTGCATCGTAAATTCAGGAGCAATTTTGCTACTTCGGCCGGTCTGCGCAGCGGTAAGTATGAAACAGCCTTGGTACGACACGATGGCGCATTGTTCTCCCCCGAGTAGCGTACGCTGAATTTCGAAACGACCGACTGCGAAACTGCGGCGAAAGTCAGACGATTTAGCGAGCTGGGCATCCGCTCGTATTCGGAATAATTCGACGCGACTGGGGAGGATTGCACACAAATCTCAGTTGCCGAAAATGGTCGCGCTCTCCTCCAAGTTATTTATCGGAGAATCGTAGATTATCGCCTGTGCGGACAGGACCATTGTGCCGGACAGAGGAATCTGCCGTGTTATTAACTCAGGTTTATCGTCCTTTCTCGACTGGCTTAATTTGATCTGGTTTGCGGTTTGGTAACATAACATATCCGAAACATGGAAAATCGCTACCTAATTAAACGGCGTTTATATGAAGAGATAGGAAGTATAGGTATCCACGTTAGAAATGAGAGAAAGACAAATGAGACGCTGAAAATATTTCTCTAGAGGAAATTACAGAAAACAAATTTCAAATTCGGGATACATGTCGTAAGAAGTCTAAAAGATATCTAATGTCCGTTTCAATGTAGATTAACTTTAACCTCAACTTGCTTTTCATTTTTTCCAAGATAAGGAGTAAGTTGACCAAGATTAATATTACATTACATTAATAGAAATGGGATTTAAGTTAATCTTACATTGATAGAACCGGATCTAAATCGTAGTTAATTAGTGTTGTGAGTCCATTGAACTCGTATCAAATTTTGTTAGTAGAAGGTTTATTAATTATGCTTTAAATAAAGACTAAATAAAATAAATAAAGATCTGTGCAAGACTGATTATTAATTTCCTCCCATATTTTATATTATTAGTTTTGCTTACAAAATAAATAAATGAGAATCAAAAAGATACAATAAAAATATTTTCAAGATTTTAATGAGTTTTATTTTATTAACCGAAAAATCAAGATCCAGTGAATCCACATTTGAAGAATAATATTTTTTTCACGACATTAAAGGGTAAAAGACATTTTTGCAAAAAAAAAAAACGTTCAAAATTTGAACTTTGTTATTTGGACATTGCCGCGCTACCCATTTATTTCATCACAATTTGCCGTATCGTAATTTTATCTTTACTTAATGTATTATAATTATTTTTACTTGATACGTTCGAACTTCATTCGTGTAATGGTTGCTACATAATAATTTCATAATTCATGGTCGATAATTTTATCTCGGTGGCCTATAATCAGTCGCTCGAAAAAGATTTTATCTCAGAGCATAATAAAATATTGTCACTCACATGCTTATCGCAGCGGCGCGGCGGTAAAATAAAGCTGGTATTCACGAGGCTGCTGACGACGAATGTTTTTATGTCGATGCTGATCACGACTGAGTTACCCACTTCCGTTATCGCGCAGTTGTTCTAATCTCTACTACCATTATCCATATAACGAATCGAGAGTGTATGGTCGGCTTCCTATAACCCGTTAACGCTCGTGATCCCGGCGATGCGAGAAATTATTCAGGGATATCAGGGCGCTCTACCGAAAGGATGACGTCGTGCCATGCCGTTCCGCGACTTCTTCTGCGACTCGTAAAGATATAGAACGCAATTCCCCTCATTTTGCATGTCCCAATAAATCGCGATTTGCGCCGTGTGCTTTATCCAGTTTTTCCTTGGACTTGAATCACGGTTTTTGCGCAGCACACCTAAATTACCATCTCGTGAGTAATCCAAGTAGATAAACGATAAGAAATAGCCGTTGCTTCTCATCGTTCGTCTTAGATTAACCATAAATCGATCGTTTAGATTTTCCATAAAGCCGCATTGCATTTTGCGGTTTACGCGCATGAAAAATATCGAAACTTGTAGTCCTAGATTTCACATGACCAAGATATGTGTAACTTAGAATTATAGTTATTTTATCAATGTTAAACATAATCACGTTAGAGAAAATGTGTTTGGAAATCGTTTATGTGCATTTATGTACTCATTTACTTCTGTAGAAAAACATGACAATTAAATCATAATCGCTTACATTAAAATTGTCGGCAAAGTTGTTCGTCCATTCTGAAAGTTGTATATGACGAAATTATAAAGTTACGACTGCAATGCTTGAATTAAGAATTTCACGGAGATTACATCGTTGATATCGAAAAACATACGGCATGAAATACTAACCGCCTTCGGTTGTGTGACCGCGAGAGAGGTCCCTTCACGACCGAAAAGATTTGAGCGCGTCGAAACCGGTTTGAGTAAATACACATCACTAGCATGTTCTTTCCCTATAATTTACAACGAAATTATAAAGTTATCTAGATATTGCTCGTCTTTGCCGGACAATGAAATATGATTGAGACAAATAGGTTACACTATAATTCTTCTCTCTTTCTTTGCTACTTTCACGATGTTTCAGATTTGTTTGTTATAACAATTTAAATAATTCATTATGTTAATCAATTTTATGAACCATTAAATAAAATAATCAATTAATGATGATTGATTAGAAAAGACAATTTTGTTGAAATATCTAAAAATAGCTATGTACAGTCTAAAAATAATTTTGATATTTAGACTATCAAAATAATTATGTAGAATACTCAAACTAGTTGCTGGAAGGTCACTTTTTGCAACATTGTTTATCATGCTTGAAATTCCTATATAATTATTTTTAGATCCATATCTATACTAAAAAAATAATGTTATACAACTGCATTATTTTAATTAAAAATTGTGTTATCAGTGACACTGTTAATAAAACAAATGAAATTTTATTAAAACAAGAGCATGGCATATTTGTTTCATTAACAATGTTATTGAAACAATAACATTATTTTCAATTAATAAAATAATGCTGTTGAAATAATATTATTTTTTACAGTGTAGCTAAATTTTTAGATACTTCAATAAAATCTTTTTTCTATGTATATTTTTGCTTTAATTTTAGAAAGATGTCAATATTGACTAGTAAAATAATATAAGAAAACACATTATATATAGATATAGATGTTTCTTTAAAAATATATTTGATAAAATATCTGGTTTTTTATAATTTCTCATTGGACAAATAAAGTTCGGCATCGCTGGTAATCGCAAATTTGAGCGTCCTCTGTTTGGCACGAAATATACGCAATGCGGTTACAAATACGCATGTATATTACAACTACATATGCGACATGCAATGAACCGGTTAACACATTACGAATTACGCACACGAGTTGCCATAAATAATGTTGCGTGCAAATCTTGGTGTTAAAGTGTCTAATGAGGTTGCTGTCATGAATTAAATCAAACACAGTACACCTGACAAAATGCATATAACATTAAACGCAATGTCCTAACACTCGTAAACTCAATTTTATATAACAATCTAATAAGTTTGCTAAAACTTGAACTTACTATTAAAAGTTTATATACCGTTATTTTTATCTCTTAATTTTCAAAATTCGACATTAAATATCTTGGTTGTAAAAACTGAAATTACAAAATTTTCTGAAGAAGTGAAAGTTTTCTTGGAATAATTAAAAAAAATAAAATTTCATCATTTTATATATAAAAACTTATATTAACGATTTAAATGACTTTAATTTTAAATGACTTTGATTTTCGTCCATGAAAAATTTCTTACAAATTCTTTAAAGATACACTGTATGAATTTTTAAATTAAGTTTTAAATTAAGTTTTATATATAATTTTATGTATAATTTGCAGCTTCATGTCTTCTAAATTACGAAAGCTAGCTGGATAAAATTACTTTATCTCGCTAAAAATAGGGAAATAGAACTTGAAAAGGTCTCGAGAACGAAGGAGCAACTGGTACGATGATTCGTTCTAATGCTGGTGCCAGCGGAAACTCGTTACGGTGAGAGCCAAAAGTCGTTGACGATACGACACATCCGCTGCCGACGAAGAACGATGCTACAGGGGACATCATGAAGAAACATCAGCGAACGGAAGTATCTCTCGCTTAGACATTCGGTATCCGCACAATACGGCGTCATCGTTCCCAAACGACACGGCAACCCCTGATCCAGCCAGCAAAACGATATTCCACTTCTCCGTACCTGCGTAACATGCTACAACTGCTGCAACTGCTGCGATAGTTAAACTCCCGCATCCTTCTGCGAATGTAACATGTCTGCGGACAGATATGTAGGTACATCTTGACTATATATGTTATAAGTTTGAATATGCATCCTGATAGTGTTATATTGGATAAATGTTATTAATGTTATTATGAACAATATTATTCAATTAATAATGTTAGAATATTATGTAACAAATAAATTTAGAATTAATAAAATTTCAAATAAAGTAGATTACAAAGAAATAAAGACGTGTAATTTTTAGAATATACATATTATATCTAGTTTTACAAATGTATTAATATTTATTAAATAAACTTTAAATAAACTATATACATATAACATTTTTCTAACATTAAATTTTTCTTAAATAACATGTTGTTTATTTTAGTTGTTATTATTTTTATCATTATAAATTAAAATTGAAAAATAACACAAAAATTTTAATCTTTTAATGTAAATACTTTAAATATTCAGAATAATTTATGTAAAATTTCAGTGGGATTTAAAGATTAGTTACAAAGATTTAGAAGAAATAAATACTTTGTTTATTTAAATATGTGATCTAAAATGATCTGTAACATTTTCATTATTTTGAGAGTATACATTATACATCCTTAAATCTTGTTGTATAAGTTAAATGAAAAGCCTCATATGTGGTACTATATTTTTTTAAATTTAATAAAAAAAAACCTTGAAAAGGGATTAATTTGAATAATACGTCTCTCCTAAACGACCATTTTTCTCGTGCCGTGATTCCTTTCATAATTCCATCCCTTTAAGTATTTATAACGTTTTCATTACTTTGAGGATATATGTAATACATATCCTTAAATCTCTTTGTATAAATTAAATAAAAAGCCTCATATGTGGTACTATATTTTCTCAAACTTAATAAAAAAAAGACCTCGAAAAGGGGTTAATTTGCATAATGCTCTCTTAAGCGGCTACTTTTCGCGTTGTGATTCCTTTCATAATTTCGTTCCTTTAATTAAACATATTCACGGAGTGTCACGATCCATTGTTAATGAACCGTGTGAAAATAAAGGGATTAAATACGAATGATCACGTGAGGAAGGTCTTGCGAGAGTTGTAACGCGCTTGTGTACCTGCCACTTTCGCGTACCGTGCATGTGCGCGAAAAGCATCGTGTACGCGCCGTGGGCTAAACCAGTCGAGTACCTTAATGAGGGAGAGATGCTCGTATTTATATACGTGCGTGTGCATCTCGGCATGGCGTGCTTGTGGTGATGATGGTAGTGGTGCGGGTACCACGCATACCGCGGGAACAGGTACGTGCCCATGTGGGCACGCGGCTAGGGCGTCCACAGAGAACCACAGGGCACCCAGCCTCGTTGCATTCTCTCATCACAACTTGAGAACTTTGCTTTTGTATCTTTGAGCTCAAACGATTCTCTGCTCTCGTCGTCGAGAATTCCAAGTTTGCTCACAATTTACACAATAAACATTGAACAACAATAAACATTAAACGTTAACGACTCTTTTATGTTTGTTAATAGGATGCTTTTATAAAAGATTTCTGTATCCTCCTCAAATTTTAATAATTGACAAATTAAAGTATAAATCGTTAGATTTAAATTTTACGAATTTAAAAAGATATAATTAAATTATACTGAAAAAGAGTAAAATTTGAGATATTTGTACTTATAATTACATGTTATAATTACATATTTTATGATAATAATAATTATAATTATTTTTAATTACTAACCGTATATATTTGTTGACAGAACTAAATATACATAATTATTATTACTAATATTATAGTAATAATTATAATTATGGAAACATTATATATAACATATGATTATATAACAAATAAAATTATCAAAAAATTTTCTCTCAATGTTACGAAGATGTTAAAAAAATAAAAGAATAAAGCGTATTCATATTAGATAATCAATGTAAGTTCTGATTAATGTTTCTATCAATGTAGATTAGCTTTAACCTCAATACAATTCTTAAAACTAGAAAAAGATGAAGAGTATAATAAATTAAACCTGTATTAAAAGTAATTTACATTAGTGGACATAAGTTTCATTTTTTTAAATCTTTGCAATATATTATTTATAATATACTTTATAGATATCTTCTTTTAAGATATATTTTAACAATATCTCTCTGTAGATATCATGCATGTATTTTTACTCGATAAATTTGTTCAGTCTCTTTTCTCTATAACGATATATTTTGTTTCATAAAAAATTTGCTCAATGGAAAAATTATAGCATGCGCGTTATGTATAATTATTAATCCGTGTAAAATCTGAACTTTTTGTAAGATTGGTTACGGAATTTGTATGTCGCGTACATTTCCGATTCTTTCTCTTCCATCAATGCGCACATCTTCATATGCAATATGAGTTACGAAACACGAATTCACAAAGAACACAGAAAAAAGATAGAAATCATGTCATAATAAATTAATACTGCGATAACACGCATCGGATATTTCTGTTTCTCATCATTAAAATTAATTTTGAAGATTAAATTTTCAGCTGCATTGGAAAAATTATTTAAATTATATTTTTAATTAATGTTTGGATTGAAAATTAATTAATTTTCTTTCTAAATAAATCTTTGTTTTTTCGGACAAAGTCTAAATCCAGATTTACAAAATTGTCCAACTTTATAATTTAAGATTTTGTTACAGAATTTGTGTGATCTCTTTGTAACTTATATAAGGTAACTTCTATAAATTTATGCATCACATTTGCACGAAATTAGTTCGTTCTAAAATTTACAGCGTTAAATCGATACAATATATACTTTTTCGATATAACTCATTTAAACTTTCGGAAAGCTCGGAATTAAATTCCGAGGTCAATGTAAAATAATCGAATACAGTTTAAACATCTTTTGAGCAGTATATTATTCATGAATCGCTAGTATTTTCATCCCTGAACCCTATCTTATGCCGCCCCTGGTCGTTGTCCCTCGATCAAGATCCTGATCCATGGCGGCCAGTCTTGCCGCGCCAGCGCGATCGAGAGGATCGATGCTACATAATAGTTCTGGTACATCGGTGCTCCGATTCGAGAAATCGAATGTACAGTGATTCTCAATAGAATTAACAGAGATCAATAATAAAGTGGATTCGACAGTGATGCGTATCTCCATTTGTGCTATTACTTGCTGGATGTGTCACGTAGATCCGCTGCAATCTGCCGGAGGTTCGCGAATTAATAAATTCACTACTGCGACGGAACTCGTTCATTTATCTCAAATGAATTAAACCCCTCGAGCAAATTCGTGAAATTTTTCCATTTTTCCCCATCGTATATTTTTGCGCCAAGAATCTGTCAAACGATTCGGTGCTTACATTTTCATTCTGGCGGTGAATTTATTCAGGTATATTTTTTCAAGCATAGTGACAAAGTACACAAAGCTCTCTCTTGTCATTAATTCGAGATTAGATTAATGAGCGCCGATTATGGGCTTCCTTCTTCTTCTCGAGATCATGGCTCGTATTGCCTTGAACGATTACTTAGTACACTCGATTTAGAGTGTAATTTCAATTGATCGCGTAATTCGCACGTATCTGCACGATATTCCATTAAATGTATCGCTCGAATTGACTTATCTTTATCTTCTTTCGACTTATCTTTATCTTTCTATTGAGTCATGCTACGCCATGCTTGTATGACAAGTAATTCATGTAACTTTTTTTTTTCACCTTTTTCGTTCACTTATGAAATTTTTTTATAAAT
>Ga0157363_1001440_pt1 | contig 19835 bp, 9 predicted proteins | sample AttsexASBM1_FD_111477 | JGI IMG/M metagenome (GOLD analysis project Ga0157363, IMG submission 111477) | Fungus gardens microbial communities from leaf cutter ant in Ribeirão Preto, State of São Paulo, Brazil - Atta sexdens ASBM1 | ecosystem: Host-associated > Fungi > Mycelium > Unclassified ... | reverse complement strand
ATCATTTTCTTAGTCTTCAATAAAACTTTATAAACGCATTTTATAAGTTATTGTGTCATTTTACATCTTATTTATATGCATCATTTGTAAATTTTTTATGAGCCATACATGCCCCTCCCCCCTCCCTCCTTCTATGAGTATATTCCACCTCTATGGGATATACGGTAAAAATAGGAAAGTTAAAAAAGTTCATTTTTTAATACAAAATATAAATATTTCGAATTTCTAATATTTTTTTCATAATATTGTAGTAGACAGTATAAAATTTTTACTGATATAGTTCGTTTACTTTAAACATAGTAAATAATACTTAATAAATTAAGTTTTTGACAGGTGCAGCGTATACAAGGTAAGGAAAAAGTATGGAAAATCCTGAAAAATCTCAAAAAATATAAGTTTTACAGAAAAATGTTTCAAACAAAAGTTGTAGGATTTAAAAAGTCTCATCAGTTTGATCCTGGCTGGCGTCGTTAAGATCAAGTCACCTTGAATTTTTTAAATGGAACACCCTATTTTTTTATTGCATATTCTTATAGTCCTTCTCAATACCTTTTCAAAGCACTATAATTTTATTCATTTTGAGTCAAGACAAAGTCGGAGGATGATCTAAGCTCTTAGATCATCCTTCGATCTTTCCTTAGTTGACCGGATCATATTCACTATTTAGTTGTTTTCACTGCTACTTACTCTCAGTTGTTTTCATAGTTACTCATTATTAGTTGCTTTTAAAATGCTGCACCTTACTGAACGTGAACGAATAACTCTTTCGATGATGATAAGATGGGGAGACAGACTAAGGTCGTACAATGATGATGTTAAGCAGCTCTTCAATGCAACATTTCGGAATGAAAATACAAGTATCTCAAAATCTACGATTCACAAAACTATCACACGTTTCGAAGAAATTGGTATTAAAAATCGTTCAAAAACAAGGAGAGCAGCAACAGCAACAGATTCCGAAAAGTCATTGGATGTTTTGCAAATCTTTTGTGAAGAATCCACATATTTTCACTCATAGAACAGCTCAAAAATATCAAATAGATCAGAAGTCGGTGTGTAAAATATTAAAACAGAATAAGTTCCATATAAAATTTATCTAGTGCAAGAGCTAAATGAAGATAATTTTGATCGACGTCTAGAGTTTTGTGAATTAATAAAAAAAAATAGATGCAGAACCTGATTTTGTTTACAACATTATTTTTTCAGACGCAATAACGTTTCAACTTAACGGTAATGTTAATCGACAATTGTAGATTTTGGTCGGATACAAATCCTCATTGAGCACTGGAATTTCGTACTCAATATCAAGAAAATAAACATTTGGGCAAGCATCTTAAATAATACTTTGATAGGTCCATTCTTTATTAAAGGGAATTTAAATGCTGCAATATACGAGGATATGTTGAGAAATTAAATAGTTCCTATGAGGACCATAGTTAATAAAAATATTGAGAACACTTGGTTCCAACAGGATAGTGCTGCGCATTATGGAAGAAATGTCCGTTATTATTTAAACAAAGTCTTCGTTGAACGATGGATAGGGAGAAGAGGTCCAATTGAATGGTGAGCTTGATCGCCAGACCTCTCACCTCTCGATTATTTTCTATGGGGTTACTTGAAAAGTAAAGTTTAAACAAAACCATAAAATATACATAATTTATATCGTCGAATCCTTGATGAAGCTACACTCATTCCCAGGGATTACATCAGAAACACTGTTTCAGGATTTTACAATCGGCTAGCACACTCAAACTGTGAATGGTGAATATTTTGAAAATTTACTATAAATTTTTATTATAAATTTAAAGATAGATCATCCTCCGACTTTGCCTTAGTTGGCTGGATCATCCTCCGACTTTGCCTTAGTTGCTTGGATCATCCTCCGACCTTGCCTTAATTGACTGGATCATCCTCCGATCTTGCCTTAGTTGGCTGAAGCATCCTCCGATCTTGTCTTAGTTGGCTGGATCATATTCCGACCTTGTCTTTGGGTCTATTATTTCTTATTGTAAAATATTCAATAACTTTGAAATGGCTGATCCAAAATGAATAAAATTATAATGCTTTGAAAAGGTATTAAGAAGGATTATAAGAATATACAATAAAAAATATGTTCCATTTAAAAAATTCAAGGTGACTTTGACTTGACCTCAACGACGCCAGCCAGGGTCAAACTGATGAGACTATTGAACAGACCTTTTTAACCTACAATTTTTATTTGAAATATTTTTCTGTAAAACTTATATATTTTTTGAGATTTTTCAGAATTTCCATACTCACCCTGTATATCGGAATTACCCTAATGAGTTTAAGATTTCTAATATTATATTCATACTACCTAGTGGAATCGCCAAAATGTCATCCAACGGAAATTGAACATAATATACTATATTATATTATAATTATAGTATATATAGTTATAAGGCTTTTTAATGCATTTGGGATTGAATATAATAATTTACAATTACATTTATATGCTATAGGCAAAAAACTTTCAGAGATAGATTTTATATATGGAATTCTCTGTAAAAAGAATTTCTCTTTAATATGAATATTATGTTTTATATAATATTATTGTTCTGTGAGTGTATTTATTCTTCTACTTCTGTTATGTGGATGACATCATTTTGGCGATCGTCTCCACTAGATAGTACGAATATAAGATAGTGCGAATATAATAATATACTAAAAATCTTTAACTTATTATATGTTAGACTGCAATTTACTATGGAGATCGGCACTGAGGGAAAATTAAGTTTTTTGGACACTATGGTTGATAACATAAGATTATTTTTGACAGATACAAGAAAGTCACTTGTTCAGGCAGATTTTGTAATTTTCACTCACATCATCCTTTGTGTCACAAAGGGAATGTATTATCTTTGGTTTCGTTGATAAATTAAATTGTCTCATCCTCGTTTCCACGAAAAGAACTTGATTGATATAATTATATCAACCATTATTATAATTATATCAACTTATTTATATATTTTTCTAAATAATAGTTATTCTTTTTTGCAACAATTGAAAAAAGATTAAAATATCACACACAGAACAATAATATAAAACGTAATAAATCCATGTTAAAGAGAAATTCTTTACAGTTTTATATATAAAATCTATCTCTGAAAGTTTTTTATCTTTAGCATATAATTGTAAATTATCATATTCAATCCCAAATACATTAAAAAGCTTTATAACTAGAAATAAAGATAGACTACATCATTTAGCCAATCAAAATGTTGTATATAAAATTTCTTGTGATAACTGAGAAGTTAGTTATGCAGAACAAACCAAAAGAAAATTAAAAACAAAACTAAATGAACATATTGTATTTCGGACATTAATAAAAAAATTGGTTTTCCATCAGTGACCATCGTATTAACTATAACCTATAATTTTAATTGAAAAGATGTAAAGATCATAGACAAGGAACTGTCGTACAATTTATTTAAAGATTGATCTCCGAAATGATTTCATATTACAATAAAAAACAAAAATTGGGATTGAACAAACAAAACGACACGGAAGCATTACCTAATTCTTATCTACAAATTTTGCAGTTTCCTTTTACTTCCTAATCTTTTCTTCCTTTCGTATCTCTATTCTCCTTCCCATTTCATCCTCTCTCTTAGCAAGATAATATAAAACAACAGAATATCGCTCATATTTGATAATACAATACAAACAATTTGACTGAACTGGTTTCATTCAATTTTTATCTCTGATCGCATTTTCTTCTTGTGAATTAAATTGATTCATTGTTTCAATTATTGATTATATTCTGGTTTACCAATCGCAGTTGAGGTACATGTACAATAATTTTATTTATTAACACATACTTTAATATAGTTGTCTATTAACATAAGGATTGTATACTAATAATTTTGAAATATAACAATCATTTATTTATTTTTTTTTAATTTTTATAATCTTTTTTATTATAACAGAATGATAACAAAATGTAAGCTGGTACATTTTTATTTAATGACTCGTTCAATATTTTTATTATGGACATATTATGATTGTTACAATAAAAGAATATAACCGATAATATTACTAAAACGAAAAGCATTGCATTGTGTGAAAGATATATAGAATAAATACTATCAACTTTTGCGTAACTATAAATTGTATAATTTTAATTGTATTTTATTGATTTCAAATTTACGTTTAATTTCTTTATACTGAGGATGACCTAATAATAAAATCAAAACATATGTTCTAAGAATTTGAAATACATAAAAATCTGGCTTGTAGCCTCTTCTTGTGATTTATTGTTTATTATTATTGAGCCATTATAAGATTATTTCTATTTAAATTGTTTATTTACTTCTTATAGAACTCTAAGAATTTTTTCAGAATTTTTTTTAGTACCGTATTTTCTCACGTTGGTAAACATAAGAAAATACAGTACTAAAAAGTTCTGAAAAAATTCTGAAAAAATTCTAGAGGACTTTTCGAGTTTAGTCCGCTCTATTTATCTATTTGGCGATTATTTTGGAACACTCTGTATATGAGGACCTACAATTTAAAATGTCGTTTCCGAACAGCAATTGTTGATATGGAGATTTTCTGGACAAGTACTCGGTGGTTTGCCTTTCCAGAAGAGCTTATAATAAATTTTCGGTTCTGCCGGGAATCGAATCCTGGATCTCTAGCATAGCAGACGAGTAATGTGTTGTCTACTATACTAGACGCTCGCGCGCTCAATCGCGGTTTAAAAATTGTGTCGCTTAAAAAAACAGGAAAAAAAAGAATAGATAATTTGGTAAGGGCATATATTAACCTTCCATTGGGTGAAAAGTTAATCTGAGTGATACATAACACGACGGTTTTTCAGAGGAAAATTAATGTTTCAATTTTATATAATGTTTCAGTTTTATAGTACAGTTTTAATAAAATGGTTAATGCGACCGATTTGATACACCGCGCTCGATCATACTAAAAGTCAAACCGACAGAAGGTTAAGAGGGGAACCTGGTTTAGAGAGTCAAAATTTTCGTTTTTTTTTTTGTTTTAATCGATAATATTACTCTTTAAAAATATATTCGTAAAGTTTTAGACGAAATACTTTTGTAGTTATATAGTCTGAGAGACAGGTGCATCGCGCAGATATACAGCGATATCTGCATGATATCGAAAACTTCAAACGCGTTTTTCTCAAAATCACTTTTTCGAAATTGGCAAGATAACTCTAAAAAAACTATTTGACCAATCAATTTCGTCCAAAGTTTTTTAGTTACACAAGTGTAAACCATCCTAAAAGAACTAAAAACATTTGTTAAAAAAATTATAAAAATTATAATTTATAGTATAAATAATTATTTCTGCATAAAAAAGTCGAAATTTTATGTTCAAAATCGTAATAACTTTTCTTTCAAAGTTCCACAATTTTTACAATTTGATACTTTTCTCCTATTTTTTTTAGTTCATTTAAGATAAAATATTATCTAATTTCAAAAAAATTTTTCGTTTTTTGATTCTGGCAAGAATGACAGGCTCCACATTGTACGCCAATTAATAACGTTTGTGTCGAAGTATAATAATAATGATAATATACAACTTATTATTGTATTCATTATTTTCATATTAAAAAATTATATTGTATTATTGTATATATTGTATATATTGTATTATTGAAATACATAACAAATCATCTCTAAAATTTTAAAAAGATCGGTTTCATAGCTTCATAAGAAATTTGCAAAAAACAGCTACTTTTATAGAAAGAATTTTCTTTATTTTTTTCTTGATTTTCTAAAATATCATCTCATATAAAGAAACCCTTGTGTTAGAGAGATATTAAGAAATCTTTTTTTCAATGAACAAAATTGGCACTTTTGATAAAAAATTTTATACAAAGTATAAAGCTATTATCGATTGCTAACTTTTGGAAATAAAACTTGAATATATTTGTCTCTCGAGAGATCTGAGCTCTTGTCATTAGAACATCTCAATTTTCCGTTTGTTCTAACTCTCAAATACAGTTTCCGTTTGTTGTTACTCTCAAATACAATAGTTCACAATTAGTTATGAGATACTTTTTATTTTATTTTATATTTTGACCATTCGATGTGTAATTTTAATCTTAATTAATAATTAATGTGTAATTTTTGCTAATATTTGATTTTCAAATTACAATATATTATATCTTTTTATTTTTTGATATACAACTTTATATAGATAATTTTTAGTTTTAATTTTATAACCGTATATTTACATTTTTGAAAATTATTTTTATAATTTTATTTCTCCATAACTTTGAAGATTTGTAACTTGACAATGTATTATATTGTATTTCACGACATATATTTATATTTATATTTATTTTTATTTTTGTTAAATCATTATTTTTATGTGCTATTGTAATTATGATTTTAGACTAAAACATTATGTTCAGTGGTTTATCAATTGTCTGTAATTCCAAACTTTTGCGACTGTGCTTTTTAAGAACTACTATACAAGAACCGTTAACGACTATTAAGCGTTCATTATGCATTGTCATATTCATATAGTAATGCTGCTTTAGTGTTTTCACGTTTTTATATTGAGAAATTTTCATAACCAACTACAATGATAGATGTACATACATTACGATGAAACTTTTATATTATTAGAATTCATGTTTTAGATTATGTTACATTATTTTGTATCAAGATCATTATTCGAATGAGTGTTTGATTTTTATACTGTTTATATCAAGGTTAACATTGAAATGACTCAATTAGGGTCGGAATGTTTGTTAATAAATTATTTTGTTTTTTGATAACTTAGCATTAAGACCTTGATTGGCTCGTAGCTTTATTTTTATTATATTAATTTTATAAAATTATTTCAGCTTTAATTCTTATATTATTTTTGAATATATTTTCCATAAATTTGACATTAAAATAGGAGTTAAGGAGTTACAAATTAAATAAATTATAAATTTTAAAAAAGGTATCTCATAATAGATAACTTTATCCTTCCACAATCAAAATGTTAATTTAGTAAATGTAGTCACAAATAATGAAATTTAAACTTTTACTACTAAATTTGTATATATTTTTACTAATTTAATAAAAGTATGTATAAATAAAAATATGTCAATTGATCACATATCAATTTATATGCTAACATGAATATATAGGGATGCTTCCGATATCTACAGATCAGTAAATCGGGTTGTCTATCTGCCTATGGGTAGAGGCATGCTTTATTGGTAATGCAGAATAAGATTAGATCGCAAATCCGGCGGAGAATGACACAAGAGAAATTGAATTTTACATTATGATATAATATAAAATTCAATAATATAATATAAAATATGTATTTAATAATACAAATAATATCTGATTTAATCTAACATAAATGAAATTTAATAAATTTAATTAACATTTTAAAAATATGTAATTATAAATTATAATTATATAATTTTAAATATAATTATAAATTATAAGACGGAATGTAAAATTTCTTTTCTATCAGTAAAGCGTGCCTCTGCCTATAGGCAATCCGATTTACTGATCTGTAGATATCAGAAGAGCAGTACATGTTGAGGTTACATGTTTATGCTCTGTAGTGACAAGTATATGCATTTTATGTATTAAATATTTGCCTTACTAAATGAATGAATTTACAACATTAAAAATAATGAAAATTGAAAAAATTAGACAGATTAGACTTCTACGCAAGATAGGTATCATATACCATAAACAAAGTTATAACATTATATGTTGCTGCCAATAATAAACATTCAATCATATTCATTTTAAATCACAATGCATTTTAATATTTAATTCCTCAATGTTTCTTCTCAATGTTTCTTCTCAATTAGAACTTATTATTATGATATGCGCGGAAGGAGTTCCTGTTATATAGATGTCACAAATTTCGTAATTTCATTAGTGATAAACATCTACGCTTATCTCGGTTCACGGAGCAGAATGATGCTTTTTTATGCCAAATTTGTTCGTTCCGAAAAAAAAACCGCTTTAAATAAATATATCATTCATTTTTGACTAAAGAGAATAATTATCATATGCATTAAAACTTTTTTATTATAATAACTGACAACTCGCAATATGTTTGTACTAACGTATTGTAGCAAATGAATACATCGAATTGTCTAATATAATAAATAAATAAATTTATTAGGAGTAACAGACATTTTTATATACAGTTAATACATTTTATAACAAAAAACAAAATTGCAAAAATTGCCGGTTTATGAATCAATCATATGCATCAATTATATTACAATATAATAAACATACAAAAGAACATATAATATGCTGCAAGCGCTGCAGTTTATAAAATCGAAATTACAGTCCATAAAATCGAAACTATTGTATATTATTATTATATTGTATATTATATTATGTGCATACTTTTATTTTTAAGATCTTAAGAAATATGCTGCTCAAACAATTAAGAGATGAATTAGAAATAATGGGAAATAAAAGTAAAAGACAAATATGACAAATAAAGAATATGGTAATACAATTCCGCAAAACCAGAAGTACACAAAAAAGTATGTTCTGTTATGAAGATGTGAAAATATATACCGCCTTACCAAATGAGATAAAAAGTAATATGAAAGACTTGAACCGTTTAAGCAAATTAAAAAATTATAATACTATAATAAAACGTGCGTGTTTATGAAATCAATAGTCGAATTCATTGTTGCCCCTTTTCCGCGATGCGGACAATTAGTTATCTAGAGCTCGATCGCATCGAGTAACTTCGTATCATGAGCGATATTGTAACCATTTATCGATTTTTAAACCCTTATTTAATTATTTTATAATTCTTATTAATGACAGTAACGATGTTATTGTTGTCGCGCAGCTTTTTTATGTGTAAAACTTGTATAACAATATCATTGCTGTTGTTACTGAATGAAGGCCTTATTAATTCAAACTGAGATTATTTAAGGTTAAGCAGGTAAGTTTACTATTATAATTTTGTTCTTTAAATATGAATTTGATATCAAAATTGTATTCTTTGTATAGTTTTAGGAATTTGCTATATAGAAATTAAAGACTTTTATATTTATATGTTCTGGATATAATATATTTATATGCTCTATGCGGACGTGAGATCTGGATTATATGAAAAAATTTTTGATAAATATTCACAAAAGGTCAGCACTTTTAAAAATTAATGACCTTGGCATATACAAAATCCGCCATCAAAATCAGGATAAAATGAAAATTTGTTTAAATTAAATTCTATTCTATTTGTCAAAATGTAAAAATTACAAAAAAATTTTTGTATATCATTATCCTGGTATTTTTTTTAGAGTAAAATTACTCTTTATAATTCTCTTTTGCTTCGATGACTGCTTCGATCTTCGGCCTGAAGCACTGACACGCTCTCTGCAACGCGTCCTTATTCATATTGACAAATACCGTCTCGATAGAGGTCTGGAGAGATGTCACATTGGGATGTCGACTTGTTGGTCACTCGTCCAATGACGCTCCACACGTAATAGTAGTTCAACGGATTCAAATCTGGACTGAAAGATTTTCTCATCTGGAAAAACTTGATGCATCCCGCAGCTTCGTTTTTCAACGAACACAGAAGTAAGTTACAACGAGCAACTTTGTTCAGCTTAGCAGAGAGCATTTGTCGAACTTTTATCACATAAGACTTGAAGCGTAAGCTCCTCTTCAGCAATTCAACACATTGTAATGTCACTCACACTCAATGTTTTTGCCAACGTTGTCAGAGACAGCCTTGGATCCTCCGAGATGAGTTCTTGAGCCCTTTCGATAATTGCTGGAATCCTTATCGACTTTTCTTTCGAATGTTTCTTTCTCGTCGGGTTGGCAGAATCTTTTTCGAACGTTTTCGATGTCAAATATTTAGCCGCAATATAAACAGTCGAACAGTCGAACAGTCGGGTATCCGAAGAACCGAATAATTTTGGTCAGTGAATGTCCAGCGTTAAGTCCTTCGATTATACTCCGCACTCGATTTTATCTGTTCAGATTTATCTGTTCGGATATTTTGAGGTTTATAAACATCTGATTTGCCCGAATGTCAACAACGCCGACCTATTGCCGAAGTTAAATGAGGCGGAAAATTCAAATTTAAATTAAAACTATTCTAAATTAAAAACTATTCTATACTCTTCCTTGCTTAATGGTTTTCTATGCAAAAGGAGTTCCATCCTATCTCCCTCCATGTCAAGGAATGCATGACTTTCCATGCGAAGCAATTTTCAGCCCACTTATCTCTCTGCTTCATAGGCGCACGATTTCCATGCAAAGCAACTTTCATCCCACCTCCCTCCCCCCTCCCCCTCTGCTTCATGGGCGCACGACTTCCACGCAACGCAACTCGCTTGGCGAGATGGGATGGAATTAACAGGAATTGCCACAGAAGATAAATTTTAAAATTCCCTGACTTTTCTAGATTTTTCCAGAAAATTTTCCAATATAAAATATGTAAATTTTAACATTTAAAGTCAAGAATTGTAGGAAAACTAGTCTTAGCTATTAAAAACAACGTAAAAAAGATTAGTAGCATACTAAAATTTTGGGTACAAATTCAAGTCAACAAAAAATAAATTAATATAGTATTGGAAAAAAGAACGCAGTTATGAAAAAGGACGGTCAAAAATAATGAATAAAATATAAATTTTAATTATTTTATTAAAATCGTTTAAAGTGTGCGAGTTTTGAATGTATTTTAAATAAATGTCAGATATAATATTAAAAAATTATAACAATTATCTGGAATAGGAACAGTTTGAGGAAATTGTGAACAAATTTCAAAATTCCAGACTATTTTCCCCTTTTCTCGGTTCTCCATTCCAACCAATTTCAATTTCCCTAACTTTTCCAGGTAAATGATAATCTCGGTGCAACCCTGAAACTCGCTTCGCGTGGAATTAAGTCGTGCGGTCTTGAAGCAAGGGAGGTTGGGGGAGTCGCGCGCCCTTGAAACAGTGAAGAGGTGAGGTGAAAGTCGCTTCGCGTGAAAATTGTGCGTCCCTTGGCAGAAAGGGCGATGGAATGGGAGTCGTTCCGCGAAAGTCAAAATGTATTTTTAAAGCCAAAAATTCCTGTTTTTTATAGTAAAAAAGATACATATTATTTTTGAAACTTTTTTTATTTTTTATTTTTTCTTAACTTTTTAATGAATAATAAGCGATGGCTAAAACTTTTTGGAGCTCAGAGTTATGATCTTGATAACATATATCAAGGTCATTGATTTTTGAAAGTGCTGACCTTTTATGAATATTTATAATATTTCAAATTTTTCATACATTAACATATATTAAATGCACAACTTAATTCTCGGTCTTTTTCATTGAACATTGATACTAATTTATAAAAAGTCGAATAGTTACCTAATCTTCAAAATAATCTCCCTTGCTTTCTATACATTTGCGCTATCTTTTGGGGAGCTGCCGAATTCCACTTCGGAAAAAAGAGAGTTGTTTTGAATTTATTAATTCGATACTTTTCTCAACATCCTTAACATAAGTGAAATGAGTATTAGGTGAGGTTGCAGGGATTTAAAAAGGTGATTATCTGAAGAGGCGAAATCTGGAGAATACGGGTGCAGTAAAATTTCTCAGCCCAAATCGGTGATTGTTTTCAAAGTTATCGCGTTATCTTGAAGCAAGATGATTTTCCTTTTTCCCTTGCCGAAGGCTTTTTCTCCTTCAATGCATCACTAACACGAATCACTTGCTGCTGATAAGGTTGAATAATGACCGTTTCATCAAATTGGAGCAATTCGTAATAAATGACGCCCTGCTGATCCCATCATATACACAGAAACATCTTTTTGGCATGGATATCTGATTTTGCGGTACTAGTCGAAGGCTGTCCCGAATAAACCCACAATTTTCGTCTTTTCAGATTACCGTAGAGAATTTTTCATCGCAGGTTATAATCTTGTGCAGAAAATCCTTCTTTTTGAATCGAGATAGCAATGACACAGCAATATCATAGTGTTTACGTTTGTTCTCAGCTGTGAATTCATGAGGAACCCAATGACCTTCCTTTTAAATTCTCCCCAACTTATGTAGACGCTTAGAAATTGCCGTTACTCCGAGTTTCTGTGCGAGTTTTGACTGTGTGCGACAGAAATTGTCGTCCAAAGGTTATTTCAGTTCCTCATCGTTGATTTCTTTAGCTATCCCGGATGTTTTTCATCATTAAGGTCGAAATTTCCTCTTAAACCATTGGAATCAGGATGCTGTTTCTTACAGATACTGTAAGAAACAGCATCTTTTCCCAAAGTCGAACAAATCCTTTCCTGCTTCAGCGGCACTTTTTTTTAATTGAAAAGCGAAAAGAAGGCAATGCCTTAAATGCTGCTTCTCGACTGATATTGCTTTTAACACTTTTTTTTTTAAGTTAGATAATACAACCGTCAACAATTACAGTACGTTTGAAAGCTTAAAGATGGCGCTCCAATATGACTATATAGTGGAAAAGATATGTAAATTTGAATAGGTACTCATCGATTGAAGTTAGGGACCGAGAATTAAGCTGTCCCGGATGCTAGCAGAGAAAAAGGCTATAAAAGAAGACTGTTACCGAAAAGGCTCCTATTCCCAGTGACGGAGGTACGCAAGTTGTATCTCTTAATTATTTTTGCTTTCTGCATCTGTTATTTGCGCGTTTTTAATGCCGATCCTGTTTTACAGGAAGAATATAAAGATGCCAAAACTCCAGAGTACAAACCTCGTACGTGGAACAGGGTGCACGAGATACGTGCTTTCAGGATGATGCAACTTCCCAATAGGACAGCTAGCTAGAATCGTCCGCCAAGAAAACTACAGCAGCCTAATGCCCATATTCATAGTCAGGCCTTATATTTAAAAACGGAAAGATAAAGATCATACACCAGATATCGTTAGCGATTGATTATATTTGATTACAATACATTATGTATATAATCTAATTCCACATAATTAAATATTTAAACGTTTCGGCCTTTTAAGATGGCCATTAGGCCATCTTCAGTATATAATAATTACAAAATATTTATGCACCAACAACGATTTGTCTAAGTGTATTGTCTTATGACATGTCAACATCAAACTGCTTTATTTGACTGCGTTATTTAACAATAGTTTTTTATTCTTAATCAGCAAATTGATGTTAGTCCGAAAGGATAAAAATGATTATATCCAAAAGCACTCGTCTTTTTATTATAAAAATTTAAGTAGTCCAAATGTTTCCTTTTTTAGTTGTTACATTGAACCTTATATTTAAAGCTTCCTTAAATTTTTTAATTTATCTTTGCTCAGTAGTCAATAATATAATAATAAAATAATAGAGTAGCTGAAAATAAATTTAAGGAAGCCTTAAATATAAGGCCTGACAATGAATACGGGCATAAGACTCGATTAAGAAGAATTGTGTAAGGCAGAACGTATTCCGTGTGAGAAACGAGAGGAATAATTAATTCAGAGAAGGCTACCCTTCGGATTTCGCGCCAAACCGCGCGACGTTACACAGTTATTGCGGGCCCATGTTCGAGGAATCGCGCGACATGGTTATCGGCCAATCAGGTGCGGGGATATCTCGAAAGGGATCTGCGTGGTCCCCTGCTGAGCCTGCCGAAAAGAAATCACTAATCACTTGCGTTGTGGCACGAGCTCCGAGAGGATAATAACAAAGAGAGGACGCAGGATCCACAGAAGGAAAGAGAGAGTAAGAGCAAAGCTGCTGAGCTGCTATCAAAAGGATCGACAAGGAGGATTTACCGGTGAGACAATTAAAGCATTATAAAGCTGTCGATCCCCAACATTGTGATATTGAGTGAATCGTACGTGTCGAATTCGAGTCGAAAGGCTATAGCTCATATAAGGAATTATCATAAATAATTAATCTTTTGGATGCTGTATGCCATTCACTCGAAATTAGTATTTTCGCGTAATGTTCGCCACCCTCTTGCCACCATCTTGTCGTCGTGTTTCGTTTTGAGCGTAATTATATGTTAGATCGCCATATTCTACAATACGCATTAGTTTTGAGTCATGACTTTCCCTATTTCTGCGTTGATGGGACCACTCGGGTTCCATGTAAAGTGTGGATATCATTTATATGACGTTTTGCAGAAAAGTCTCAATTAACTGTAATATTCGTTCGATTGGTGAAATTGTAATTCTCGCGATAATAGCATATCCGCGTTCTTTTTGTTATTTTGTGTTACGCGCATATTCAATGGTTTCCGCGATTCTAGCGATCTCATACTACCGAAATACGAATAATCATAGCTATTGTATATTGCGTACGTTGTTTGTCTAATGTACTCCTAAGAGATCAAATAGACGTCTGTTATTCTTTTATTATTGAGAAAATTACAATTCTTATAGTCTTTCTCTCGTCTTCCGATATATTTCCGCTCCAAATAACCCACCATCTCTGTCTATTTCGGGACTGAGCAGTCATAGTGAAAATCATTGCTAAAATATAAATGTTATTTAGAATAATAAAAAAAGACACCGAAATGAATATCGAGTGCCTGTTTTCTGCGATACTTGATTCCAATTACCTGAAGATGAGTCTTAGATACAATGCATCGTATGTTCTTTTTATACGCACTGGCTGTGTTTGTTTGTATTTCTTCAAATTTACATTAAATAAAGTTTTTTAATTGCAATTGATGTACTTTAATATTGTACTGTAATATTGATGTACTTTACGTTTTATTACCGATTTCTCGGAGTATCTCGTATTAGGAGCACAATTTTTTGTCTACGATTTATTCACTTTTTATTCACTTTTTATTCACTTTTAACAACATTTTTTTAATTTAAAAAAAAATAGAATTTGAATTAAGTTTTACATAACATTATTTTAAAGCTTATTAAATTCCTTTCAAAATAATCTATTATTTTTTTAAATTCTGCCCATAGATTTCTAGCATTTATCCAAAATGAACTCAGCATCTATAATAAGTGCCTTTCCTTATGCATTAATAAATTACTAATGTCTAAATTCTAAGCAGAATCGTAAGGCTCGTAACATATTCTTATAAAACTTGTAAGAATTTTTAAGTGCTTATATTTTTATATAATATATAATTTTCACAAACAGCTTTTTAATAAAGTTAGAATATTAGTCATAAATTCTTCTAAGTTTTGCGAGAACGCATTACAAGTCTTACGATTCTGCTTAGAATTGACCCATTAAATTTATAAAATTTAGATTAATTCAGTAATTTAGATTTACTGATTATTTATAAGTGTTATATTTTTTCATAAATAGTTGAAAAAACTAAATAAAGATTCATTAATTTATTTATTCTCTCTTTCACTCTCCTTACTTCTCTCTCTTTCACTCTACAAAGTTTCTTTCAACTTCTACAGCATTGATATTCTTCGTCTCGCCTAAATTACAAAGTCACGAGCTAGAATTTGAAAGCAAGTTTTTTCATTTTTTATATTCTCTATTAATCAATTCACGATATTGTACTCGTGTAGATAGATAATTAAAAAATGCATGAATTTTATGTACAAAAGCATCTAATTTGTACCGTTGGATATTAACAATAACTCAGAATAAAATCATACTCACCTGATCGGTTGCATCGAATGCTCTTGCTGCAAATAGAGCTGTTGCTGATATCCATTAGTGTCCAGATTGAGACCATCCGACGATTGTTGCATACTGCTACTTTGAATCATCTGTATAATGTAATTATTTAATAAATAATGTAATAATTTAATATAAATAAAGAAAGTAAATAAATAAATTCCTACATAACAAATTGCATAATTCATAAAAAAATTCTTAGCCGCAATTAGATTATTTTTTTTGTTCTTTTGTTTTAAATATGCAGACCATAAAAATAATACGTAGCCACGTGAATATTCAAATTATTTACTTTTTCCCGTATTAATATCCTAAATATTATATATAAAAAATTCGTTGAGAAATAATAATGTCACGCTATGAAATAATATTACATGATAATATTATTTCTCTTTTCTCGCTGATAAAGATAAAAAAATTTCTATTGCGCGTTTCAACATTTCTTTATCTCTTTATTTCGAGATCAAAACGAGAAAGTGATGAACATGCGTCTAAAAATAATGTCTTAAATGTTACATGAATAATGCTCAAATACGGAAGTTATTAAATGGCTGATACATCGTCTGATATCATTGTTTTATTTTTCTTACTAGGCAATGCGCGCGCGCACGCGCGCGCGTGTGTGTATGTGTGTGTGTGTGTGTGTGTGTACATACATGCGTACATCATTATGTATTGTTAAGTGTTACCATTTATACCATATTATATAAGTTGTAATTATATTTGTTTCACGAAAATAAGCATTCAATAAATTAATCAAATAATGAAGAATATGTAGAAATATAGAACAGAGAACATCTAAAAATTGTATTCTTAAAGTAAGAAGATTATGTATTTTGTAAATTTTCATAACACGTATTCTTAATCAACATTTTTTTCTTTCTGTCAGTAGAATGTCTTCTCAAACTAGAATATAGTCTAACTTCATGATAAAATAGATGATCTACGCCGCAAATGTTCTGTATGTTTTTTATAGACTAGTATGTCTGCATATATTTATAGCAAAACTTTTAGGGGTTTTTCCACCCTGAAACTTTCAAAAAATTGAAATTTTTTGTTTAAATCGATAGTTTAGGATCTTAAGAATATAAAATTTTTTTTCCGAAAGTGAAATTCCCAATATTAACAATGAAGATAGTTGATTATATCAAGCACAATAATCGGTGCTTCCATGCCGTTAACTGTTCCGTTTATGAATAGTTCCATTAATTATTAGACGTTAATTACATATCTGTACTGTATTTGATGTTGACACACAATTTTAATATCTAAAGACATTGGTAGTCTCGGCGCTAAAGTACGCATACACTACCGTGGCTACTTTACGCGAACCGGTGAATTGCGGAGGACTGAGATTATCTCAATAAGGACAGAACCGATTCTATGTATGCTTAATCGATAAACTCTGATTGTATAGTACGTGTTTTTATTTTTTTCTCTACGTGCCCTACGAACGGAGATATTGCGAAGCAAAATACAAATTTGAAACTTTTAATGTAAGAAATGTCGTCATCGTCGCCGCTACGGAGTGGGGGAAATGTCCTTTTGGAATTTTTTGACGCAAGAGGCAAATGTGGCACTAGCAATGCATGGTCACATCACACATAGTCAGCCAGTGTTGCGAGCGCTGCGACGGATCTGCACATTCTACATATTCTACATTCTGCAGAGATTATAAGTGAAGTTTATGGTCAATCACGCGATTGCAGAGGAGTTGAATAAGTAACGATTGTGATTAAAGCTATATATAATATTTTAGTTATCTCAAATTAAATGTCTAGATTATCCAAATAATATCGAGATTGTCGTTGAGGAACTGGAATCTTATTTATACAGCACCTTTAATCGGATTTAATAACAGTGATGAAAATACATTCGCGTTTGCATATAAAAATAAGTAAAGATTTGACAAAAAAAGTGTCGCTTTGTCTCATGAATCATGATTAGTTATTAAAGTCAATGACTATTCAAGTTAAGAAGTTTGTCACAGCGACGAAATATTACGATGCAAGCATACACTGCAGACACTATAGTATTCCGCATCCGCAAGTTCCGCTTAATGGGACAAAATAAATTCCTGCGGATCGGAAATCACACACATATATATATATATAATAAATTAAAAATAATTTTTTAATTTTTGACTACAGCGTACTTTGGATCTGTTCTGCTGTTCACCGCAAATACCTTCATCACATGCAAGCCAAAAAACGTGCTGTAGCGCCGCTATTTTGACTTTTAGAATTACAATTTTTGTACATTTTGTATATCAAAATATGAGTAAGAAATAAGTATAAAAAGATTTTTTATATTATGTACAGTTTTTTAATAATCACCTCTCAAAGTAAGATATGATTTTGAGGCTATTTCCCTTCAGAGAGAATAACTCCTTAACAGATCAATGGAAGAAATAGAGAAAATAATAAAAAGGAAAAAGAAAAATTAATTGACGCAGTTGTTTATAAGTAAGTTTCCGAGATATATTTCTTTTTTAAAAAAAGTCATTCATTTTATCCTGATTTTTTATTCCGGTCACATAGTAGCCTTTACTTAACATTTATTGTTAGCATAATTATATAGGTTAGGTTAGATTAATACTATAGACATTATTTAATTATATCTAAAATAAAAAATTAAATCAAAAAGCACTGATCAAAAAATAAATCGCTAAAGACATTGCGATGTACAGATTGGAGCATTTCTAGGCATTATTTAGGCATTATTTAGGCATTATTTAGGCATTTATTAGGCATTGCTTATATTACCGAGCATTAGTGGGACATTAATATGTATTATAATGGAAATTATAAATCATGGACTACCATTACGTTTATCTTTTAAACTGATAATTGTTTTATTTCAAAAGTACCCGAAATTTCTAACTTGAAAAATATGTAAATTTTTAATGATGTGTAAATTTTTTTTCCGCTCAATTGGCACTGTTCTTGATGCTGAGTTTGAGCGCGATCTGTCATTTACTTTGCTTATATCAGCAGCTGTTTATATCAGTTTATCTTAGGTGCATTCATCGGATTTTATAATGGAAAAAAAAGTTAAGCAAAGAGTATGTTAGAAATTTTATGTTGCTAATGAAATTTCTTGTACCAACGCATTAAAAATATTACAAAAAACCTACAGAGACTCTTCTCTCTCGAAAACATAAGTATGAGTGGCATAAGTTGTTTAAAGATGGCCGTGAAGTCGTAGAAAACTTGCCGCGTTCTGGACATCCAACAAATACAAACATCCATAAAGTTGAAGAAAATTGTGCTTGCAAATCGTCGTGTGAGTAAAAAAGAGATGCACTTAGCATTCAGTTCATCATATTTGTGGAAGGACAATGTATGGATTTTGAACGCACTGTCGCATATATATATATATATATATATATATCTCGTCTCTTGTATGCAACTTTTTGACCAAACATGCAACAATATCATTGCTCATTCATCAGACATGGCATTACTATGTGACTTTTTCTTGTTCTCAAATTATCATAATAGGAAAAGCGTTTTGATTCGATTGATTTCATAAAATTCGACGAAAGAGTTAAAGGTCATATCTTCAGGAGCCTATGAAAAGTGCTACGAAGAATGGGTTAATCGCTGGCATATGTGTATAGCCTCGAATGATGATTATTTTGAAGAGGATAAAATAAATTTATCTTAAAATTTAAAATTTTGTTTTATTTAAAAATTCCGGATACTTTTTAAGCAGGTGATATTTATAAAATACATAATAAAGTGAATATTAAATTATACAGATTACGCTCTCATGATGTTATCCATGAGGTACAGTAGGTAATACTCCATAGATAACATTGCTATTGGATATGGGAAAAAGTTCAGTGGCGTTTTTCCCGTTAGACATTAAATGCTTAGCAGTCGGCAACTACTAATCGCATCGGCAACTAGACGTGCGTTTAAAAAGTGACATTTTAATCTTTGTTTTGAGCCGAAAAAGATTGAAATCGGTGAAGTAGGATCAAAAGTTATTTTATTTTGAAAATGGAAATAAATAAGGAAAAAATTCGCACATTTTGCAATATCACTACGATAAAGGCAAGAATGCTGCAGAGGTTTGTGAAATTTGCGCTATTTACGGTGAAGATATTCTATCAAAATCAGCAGCATGGAAATGATTCGCTCGCTTTCGTGCTGGAAATTTCGGTGTGAAAGATGAACCTCGCTCCGGTCGACCAATCACTGAAAAGTCCGATGAAATCATGGTAAAAGTCGAACGTGATAAGCATGTGAGCACTGTGGAGATTGCCAGGGAACT
>Ga0157363_1001439_pt1 | contig 19835 bp, 9 predicted proteins | sample AttsexASBM1_FD_111477 | JGI IMG/M metagenome (GOLD analysis project Ga0157363, IMG submission 111477) | Fungus gardens microbial communities from leaf cutter ant in Ribeirão Preto, State of São Paulo, Brazil - Atta sexdens ASBM1 | ecosystem: Host-associated > Fungi > Mycelium > Unclassified ... | reverse complement strand
GTGTGTGTGTGTGTGTGTGTGTGTGTGTGTGTGTGTGTGTGTGTGTGTGTGTGTATCAAATATCGATATCTTGTTCCGATGTAGAAATTTTATTTGTGCATGATAATCCGATAAATAACACTAAACAATTTCCACGTGTTCATTAACATTGCAGTATGACGTATACCCGAGCTGTGTAATTATTCATAAACGACTGGCATATTGCGCTTGGCTTTGTACATTTTTAATCTAAATGACCGTTAAACGTAACAATGCAAGATTATATCAACGTCGACAAAGAGGATCGAATTATCAATTGCATTTATATTCTTGAATTTTTTTAGTCTAATAATATATATTTTATTATAAATTCTGTTTGTCAATATATTATAGAAATATTTAATAAATCATAGGTTGTATATTTCTTCTCATTTTTAATTGTCTTTTATGAAATTATATCGAATACATTTTTTGAATTAGTTTTTCCACTCAAATAAATTCGAGTAATGTTATTGCATATTAATAATTTGTATTTGGAGAAATCCTCGATTTATTTGTAAATCTACTTGGTGGATTGTCTGTCATTATTGAAATGAATATATTGAAATGGATGAATTTTCGTTTGTCGATTTCTTCACTTTGCTATATCTTTCATTTATGAAATGGATATTGAAACTTTATGAATACGAACACATGGTAACGTTGTTACAACGGCGAATGGGTCGCCACCTGCTGTGACTTGAGCGGATGGCAGCCTATCATTTTTTTTATCAGGGATGCGCATCTCTATATAAATTATAAAAAAATGTTTTAAATAATTAATTCGGAAATGTGAATTTTTCGCTAGCGGAATTTTTTGCGGTCAAATCATATTTAAAACTTAATACTTTATTTTTTATTTTTTAATAAAAAATCCGTTAATTTGAAATTAATTCATTACTATACAATAAAAAAATACAATAGCATCGGAACGATGTTAATAATATTTGTGATTTTCTTCTTTTGTTCAGAAAAATATTTGACGCGATCAGTAAAAAATGTTCGATCCAAACGAATGTGCTATGTAGAAGAGAAAGAGCTTCTCACGGATAAATTTAATTAAAGTGCTCAAAGAGCGGGAATTGCGAATGAGATTTGATGAGTAGATTGACTGATCTTAAGTATAGTTTTATGAAATCTTTACTTTTTCTTTGCAAAATTTCCTGAAAAAAAGAAGATCAGCAAAGTGTTAATTAAGGGATTTAATTCTCTCGTTATGTAAGTGCTCGCATTGAAGTTTATCTCGTTTCAATTAATTATTTTTTTACATTTTTCTTTATACTTTTGACTATTTTTCTTTTTCTTTTCTCCTTAGAAAAGAGAATAGCATATACGTGATTACTTACTAGTTGCGGCGTAGTTACTAATTGTAAATATGTATCCGTATCTTTATAAAAGATGCATGAACTCTACTTCGTCTACGGTCGTTTTTCTTTGAGTTTTTTTCATTTCGTCATTTCCTTCCTGATTCACATCTATATGGTACGATTTTTGTTTTTTATTTATCTAGGGCAGCTTGAACTCTTTCTTCGATTAGTTTCCTTTTTGTGTAATCTGATATTGTTATGGAATATTTTTTCGTCTTGTGTAAGTTGGCGCATGTTTATTTACAAATACATTGATTTTTTGAACAAGTTTTTTAAAAAAAAATCTAGTTTTTTAAAAACGATTTATTTCCTAAAGTGCTCAATCTATCGAAATTGAGGGTAAATGGAGACGTAATTGCGTTGACGTCGCGCAATCTGTTACAAACAGATTTTTCGAAAGAAAACGTCAATTTTTCTTTTCCAAGTCACTGCACAAACACACTTTTTAGGAATTTTAGAAACAATAGATCTGTTCGCGTTGCTTGCACTTTTTGCACTCAGCATCTTCGTTTTCTCTTCTATTAATAACTCTCATATATATTTATCTCGTTTTAAGTGCAAAAATTTTTGGAGGTTTCAAGCAATGCGAATAGACTTATTGTGGCATTACTATGGTAATAATATCGCTATAACGGTTGACAACATATGTAGAACATATTTTCTTCTTCCACAAATTTCGATTCACTGCCGAATAAGCACCAAACGAAATGACAGCGAAAGGCATGTGACGTTTCTCAACTAGCCACGATAAGTTCGATCAAATTTCCCATCATGACAGAAGAGAGAGAGAGAGATTACGTATCGATAGAATGGAGAAATCCGGGGCATTGAAGAGTATAAATGAAAATTCTGCTTTGATTCGTGTAGAGTGAAAAGATTGAAAGAGAAGAAATAAATATTCTAAGTTACACGAAATCACCTGGCGAGATGGCTCTGAAGTAGAGAATTCTGATATCACCGAGCAAAAGTTAGAAAACTAATGAAAACAAGTTATCTGACCAATTTGTTTCATGATGCGAGCTAGAACGGTCCGTTAATTGATCCGCCAAGTATGCGTTACATTCGGCCGCTACGAACGGCCCTTGTTACGAACAAAGGGCTAATTTGGAGAATTTACAGTTACAGTTGTCCAATGGCCATTGTACTATATTCCATTTCCATTTCAAAGTAATACCGCGATGTATCGAGGTTTATCACAGTTAAACCGTGAGATGAAGATCAATTTGTTGCCACGTACACTACGTTCAGCTATGCGGAAATTAAAAATCAACTATTGAAATACCTCTGCAAAATTTAATATAGATTGTTGCAGAGTTAATATGATCAAATAATATAGGGGAAATCATGGGTCATCGATTGTTTAACATAATCTAGAATGTTTACATTAATACCACTGGTACAATATGACTGTTACTTTTTTGTTGTCCATATTTTTTATCTAGGTGGCAGTGATTAAATTCCAGTGTATTGAAAAGTATCGATCATTAATGGTTTTCGTGGTGCAATAGTAACTTTTTAACCGCATAAAAATGTTTTAATATTGTTTTTGTAGTAAAAGATACATGTATGAAGTTAAGATGCAAGTTTCTTTTCTCAATTTACTACGTTACAAATAATAAATTTTTTATATATAATTAAATGACATAATTGAGGTATAGGTCATACATTAATCCTTTGCTGCACGATGTTGCATATATGGAACATCCTTTTTCTTTTTCGTTTTTTGATTCTGAAACTTCACTTTTAAGGTTTCTGCATATACAATAAATTGTTATATGATCCTCAGATATTACTTTAATAACAAATTAGATACAGAAGCTTTTATTTTGCAACTTGAATTAGTTATAAACATTGAGCGCAAAAAACCATACTTTTTTAAGAAAAAAATCGTTCCTGAAAAATTTTGATTAATAATTTGTGCCAAAAAGTATGTATATATATATATTTTTTTTTTTTTGAGGGTCGATTGAAAATGAAGTCGGATTTTCAAAATTCAGAATGACGGATCCAACATGGCAGATCAAAAATTAAAAAAAATGTTTTATTTGCCTTGAGAATTGATGTATTGGGGTTTTTGAGGTCGATGATTACAATTTTGAAATGAAATTTCCGGAATAAGTTATCCACTCGGCATGTAACGTTATTGAAATGTTGCTTCGGTTATGATAAGAATGAGCATAAGGGCATTGCAGCCAAAAGGATCTCCGTATATCGATTTTCGAAGTAAATAAAACATTTTTCAAATTTTGGTCCACCATATTTGATCTGCTATATTGAATTTCGTTAAATTGACTCTAGATTTGTAATTGGCGATCTAAAAAATTCTTAGATACGAAGTATCATTTCAGAAAATTTGATTGTAACGTTGAATAATTCGTGCAAAGGGTTAATATTCATGAAATATTAAATATTCATGAAATAGAGCAATACAGAAAGTATATGTCAATAAAAGGACAGTTTATACTTCTATTAATTTTATTTTATCGTAATACATTTTTTATCTTATATTAATGATTATTTTTCATTTATTTTCTTATAACTTTCTATTTTATTACTTAATAATTATTAGTTATAATTATATTTTATTATATTGTATTAGTAACTATGCTAAGAACGTGTAAGTTAATTGAAAATACTTTTCAACTTTCATCATCCGTTATTTCTTGCATAATCCTATTATTTTGTGTGTGATTCATGATAACCTTCCCCCCTGCCCCCGGGTATGAGCTATTTCTTAAAAAATATATTTTTATTTTTATAGTGTTTTATATACTTATTAAATTTTAAAATATGCATTATGCTTTAATTATTAAAAATATGATACAAAAATTTTTATTAATTTTAGATGCACTTTTAAGAGTTTGAATTTTTATGAGTCATGGTCTCTCCTATATCTAATTCAGTGTATCTTTTGATTAATTACGTTTGTTGTATTAATTATATTTAAAGAGTTTTTTATATTCTCATTTGTTTTCTATACAAAGCTTATTTTACTTAAATATTATAATAATTATTAATATTTGTGATATCTTATTAATCTAATATCTAATATCTTATTAATCATCGTATAGATCTCTTTCAATAATTGCCTCTTATGATTTCACATAGAAGCATTTACATATATTAATGGAACGCGCGCTTTTCGCAGTAATACTAGTATCTATAACTAATCATGACGATGAAAGTATTAGCTGCATTGACACGCACTTTATATTATCTCGCGCGTTGAGTGAACTCGGTGAGTTTCTCTACTAAAAATTTACATGTGTCATGACGTGATGCATTAAATCGACCATACAAGTGAGCGCTGTACCGAGTATACTCTGCTTCGTACATATTTTCAAATGTCATATATGGGACTTTTTTTACCAGTTTTTTAAACGATATACGTTCAATAATTTATTTGAAAATTGACAGTTGACAATTTGTTCTCTCTAATATTGTTACATAAAAATGAATATTCTATTTTCATCTTTTTTTAACTTTCGAAATCGAAGAATACTTTATATCTTAAATAAAGTTATATTTTGAGAATATATAGATACATTCTCAAAAAGTTACAGTCTCCTCTCTCTCTTCTCTTCTCCTGATAAAAAAATTTCACGCTGAAATTGTTCCACGTTTTGGAATATTTCAGCTTTTCAGCGAAATTGTTGAAAATTTGCTGAAATTTCACTGAAAGTGAATTTTTCAGTTAATATACTGAAAAATCGCTGAAATTGAATTAAAATTTCTTTTGCTGAATTTTTACTGAATTTTTCTGAAAATGAATTTTTCAGTTAAAAATCGCTAAAATTAATCGCTGAAATTTTTCTGAATGCTAAAATTTTGCTGAAAAGAGAGAGAGAGAGAGAGAGAGAGAGAGAGAAAGAATGTTTCAAAACGTGGAATAATTTCAGCGAAATTTTTCCACCAGGATCTGCATGATTTTCTCTCATAATTGAATACAATAATTTTGAAAGTCCTCTTCACATAACCCAACTCGATTAATAACGTTGTTGTATAAATAAAGATAAAACAGGCCCTAGGTTACGGTAATCCGTTTATTCATGATTGGATTCCAAGCGATTCCGTAGATATGCCACGAGATTCCCTTGCTCTCTTGAAACTGCTGTTGAAAGCTGTTCAATTAAACAGTATTTTTATGGTATATTCATTATATGATGTTTGTTCCAGAAACAAACTCGTATCGATTTTTCTAAATTCATCTCGTCTTTTATAAACTGATAAACTGGATAATTATTATTTTTATTGTAATTGTTTTGAACTATTAAATATTTTTTTTTGGTTCCATTAATTTTAATTCTAAAAAATCTGATAAAAATAAGTATAAATAAAAGAAAAATGAAAAATTTCATTAAATTTAATTATAAAAAATTTTCATTTTTTACGTTACATGATAAGTATCATGGTAATTAAATGTATTAAATATCTTTGTTTGAAAATAATCGTTTTCGGAATTTTGTAATTAATTTGTTGCATCTATTGAAGATGTCAGTACATCGCTTGATACAGACGATCTCCAGGTACTAATTTGAAATGAGCATATCAAATTAAACAAAGTGCAACGGGTTTGTGGCAAGTGGCAGAAATTCGTTTTGCAAATGACATGCTTTTAATCGTTGAAAATTACTCAAGACCGCGAGCTTTGTTATGATAAAAGAACGAACTTCTCGTCCACCGTTTTATTGCCGTACGAATGGCGCATAAATCTCCCTTCGTAACTTGTTTCCGATGGACTACGCAAGTGTAACGCAAACCAGATTTCCATTAGGAGAGAAATAGATAGAAATAGATAGAAATAGAATGCATAGTTAATTATGTATATATTAAGTAAGTGTCATATAATTTTAAAATTTAAACATTAAAGTTAAAAACAAGCTAAATTCGTAAATAAATATTATCGCTGAATCTTATGAATACGAATTTGTAATATCGCGATCATCATAAAAAGATTAGGCTGACACATACAGAGTGCTTGACACAAGTGTTAATAGACTTGCGTGACTTTAAATTATAAAGCATGTAGATGAATTTTTTGGATAAGTCATACGATTTTATTTCCAATGCTTCACAACTTTATTAACATTCCTATCCTATTCCTAACGCAACGTGTATTTTCAAGCACGGATAATTAACGTGACGATTCAGAAAGTGTAATTGATTATTTAAGTTAATTTGTATAAAGTATAAAAATCATTTTATAAATTTTAATACATTATTATATCTTTGTTACAATGATTTATTATAAAAAGGTATAATTTTGTTAATAAAAAATATTAAATGTATTAAATATATTATAAATTGTTGAAAAGACAATAGGACGTTTGTCCTTTGTTATAATTGTATAACATGTCACTTTATTAATTTTGATCATCATCATTTTAGCTCTTTTAATATATAATATTGTTGTAATCTCTTTTGAAATATGTACAAATAATTTATAAAGTCGTTGAATGTCAGAAGAGTTTGCCGACATCTGATTTTGCTGAAATTTTATTTCAAGCTCATTGCTTTAACGGGCATTTCTTGATTTTGCCTATAAATTGAGCTGAAAATTTTTGTTATAGGTTCCCTCGTTTATACTATATAACTGAATCATACGGGAAGAGTAATTCCCTCCGGGAATCCTCCCTAACTGAAAGAGTTTAAGAGTTTGATAGTATTCGTTTCATATGTATATGTATACAACGAAATAGGAAGCAAAAGTAGTTCTATTCGAAAGGATTCTTGTTTGAAATAATACTTGAACAAAATAATTGATTGTTGAGAGAAGGTGATCCTAAACGAATGTTTGGAAATGTATTACGCCGATAAATCTTTTTTTTTGAATGAGGAATTGAATATAACTTTTTATAAAAAACTTATAATTGCGATAGACAAACCACAAAAAATCCACAGCTCGAAGTTATTATCGCGAATTGTTGCACGTGTAAATAGATATGAGAATTGGGAATGGTTTGCAGGAATTTACGAGAATGTTATTTCGCGTCAATTTGGCATCCAATTTTCTTTCGACATTTCTTGCGCTCATCTGATTTCCGCCCACCCATTTCAATTATTTAGATTTCGCAAAGCTCAATTACACTTGTTACCGAAGTAAGTGCAATTTTAATCGCACGAACTCTTTCCTTCTTCAATTCAACGTATACAACGAGTATAGTTTATGTAGGAGATAAATGCGCTTGCTGTAAATATCGGTAGCCTCGAGGAAAATCGATTATAACGCGAATATCCATCTCACCGCAAGCACTTTGAGATACAAGAATTTACTTTTTCCATATGGAGAAGTCTATCAGGATTTATGGTGGAAATTTCACATATAGTATTACTTTATCTTCTAGCCATATGTGATTTCGTGTTAAAGTTTAGTTTGCTATATTCTTGTAGGATTTTCCCAGAATGACTTTTAAAGCAATCACGGTTAATTTGACACTAATTAATGACCTTTATTTCTCGTTCATAAAAGTCCTCTACCTTAAGTAATATTTATCAAATCATTCACGATAATTCACGCTTGGAGAGAATAGAGGTCACATTCAAATACGCTTTTAATGGAAAATTTTTTAAATTAAAAAATAAAAAGTGAATTTTGAACATGTAAGTTTTCAGAAATGAGATTTAAAAAAATATTTTTACATCCATTTAGAATTTTCATTACTGATATAAAAACAAAATAAAACATTACTGAATTATTTCGTAATGGAAATTTATTTCGCGGTATTTATAGATTCACTCAGCAAATGAAAATCCAGAATACAATTTATTCATTTATAAAATTTGTATGTTTCCCTGAACATTGCATTATCACTGCTAAAGGAAATATAATTATTCATTATCTCGTTAACATATTTTTCTTATGAAATTTTCTTCTATAAAAAAACAAAAAATTGTTTAAATATAAGTCCAACCTTTGCAGGAAAATCATCTTTCTCAGAGTGATAACCTACAAGAATGTACATATATGTGCATACAAATATATACGTGTATTAACACATGTATAAATTTTCTTAACTTAATTCAGAATGGTTTAAATACATTTTTAAGATTCAACGTAATTAAACGTAATTAAGATAAATATCTCATATTCTACTAATCGTATTTTATTATTATTTCAATCATACAATTGTTTATTAACATTCTGAATATTTAATCTTTGTTTAGTTTTTATTTAGTTGAATTTGTAATTAAATATTTTACGAATTGCTTTCAAAAGTAATTACTTTACAATTTTAAGAACAATATTTGCATATTTTAAATAAATTAAGAAATGCTTACAAATATAAATAATACAAATATAAATAATACTTCTACATCTTTGGTTCAAGGCTCTTTTTTAACACAATTTTTTTTTTATATTTCCATAGCGGAACAAAGAATCCCAAATCAGTTTTAAGTTATACCGACACGCTAAAAAGTAACCCTCTTGACGAAGCTTTGTGATATTTTCCTTGGAGTCTAAGGAGACTTGGCATTTTCCTAAAATTTTTCCGAGTTTTCTCTATTCTGAAAAAAGATATCTAAATTTTTAAATACCTAAATTTTAGAATTATATTTACTAGAATCATATTCATTGGATTAATTTATTTTAAAATTAAAGAGCCTCTCATATATTTTTCATTCTTACAAATGTAAAACGTTTAAAGAGGTTTATACGTTGAAATGAATTTTAGATAATAATTTAGATGGATTTTAAGAGAAAAGTAATAGTAATTTGTTTTAGAAGTCGGTATATACATTATGTATAATAAACTTATGCTTTCATACACTTGTATATGTTACGTAAGCTGGGAATAAAGTGGACTTTAAATGTCAAGTATAATATATGAAATGTGGAATAAGAAGAATTGATGTATAAATTCTCCATAGAGAGAACACGTATTTATTATATGCAACATTCGTTTAATAAAACATGATGCACCAGTAATCCAAATAATAACTAAACTACAAGTCTACAAGTAAAAATTTCTTTTTCTGATGAGGTTGATATGTTGAAACTTTTGATAATTTCGGTATGTCAGGAAGTCATTACATTGTAAGAATATACCTGTCGTTCACCAGCCATGCCACCCTCGTACATGCTTCCTCGTCGATAATACACCGCTGGCATACAAAATTTCAACGATATGGAATCACCGAGACCCTCGTCTTTAATCTTAGCGCACTATAATAGTCTTTTTAATTTATCTTTAATTATACTATATTCTCTATTCTTAAGATCGTTTATTATGCTTGTCGATTGTTTTGTCGGTTATATCTTCGCCTTCTTTTTGCTTCTCTCCTTAGTCATCGACTTTTCGTTCCGACTTTTCGTATGATCAAAATATACTATGAATCGTCAACGTCGTTAAGATATGTATGCTCTTCTCTTACTGTATAGAAATATTATTTTTCTCTCTTTTTTTTTACATTGGTGCAGGTGATCTCGTGTTCGTTAACAAGTGATATTTTGGAACTTTTCGATATTTCACTGTTCCTTAAGCCGCTTTCTTGTGCGGCGCGTGACGGTGGCAACAAAAATAGACGCGCGTGCGACGGTCAAGTATGTGCAATATGTATGTATTTAATTTATTTATATATACATATATATATATATATATATATATATATATATTTATATATCTGTAGGAAGATCACTGGTTGTTTAGGCTGCTACTACAGGTCCAGAACTTGTCTCCAGGCAAGTGAGGTCGTCGTGTCGAGCCAAGCTTACTCTTGCAAGTTCGTCGTCACTCTCTCGACGAGGTACATGACCCGTTGACGACAAAGTGGATTGTTGATCCTGATCCTCGCGTCCTTTCGTAATCTTTCTTTATTAGGCTCTAGTTTCGTCTTTTCGTTGAAACGATCGTTTACGCGCTGTTTCGACGCTATGGGGTTCGTCTCTCGAAGACGCCTTGGCGTCTGTTGAAAACTTGGAATCTCGAGAGTTTACTCCTCGGAATGGAACTCCGGGAGCCGGCGTGTTCCAATAATCGTTATCCTCGTTCGTATATTCGCACGCTGAATCGATCTTTCTCGCGAAGGTGTATCTGCGACGAAATTGAAGAATCTTTGGATCAGTAATTTAGGCTGTACGAGGAATCTGCTCCCACGCGGATCGGCGCGCGTGATTGATGGTCAACGATGACGACGACCGTTCGTTGTTAAGGGTGCACGACTCGCTGCTGTCTCGCGTGCGCGCGTACACAGTGTGGGCGGACGACATGTGAGCCACGCTGATGTGCGTATGCATCTGTACGCGGTTTTCGGTGCTCTTTTTTTTAACGTTGTTTGACTAGTATGCACCTTGGTATCTATCTGTGCGCATATCGTTGATTGCGCGTTTGCTGATACGACATGTATACGCGTGTGTATATATGGGGATGTGTGTGTGTGTGTGTGTGTGTGTGTGTGTGTGGTGTGTGTGTGTGTGTGTGTGTGTGTGTATGTGTGTGTGTGTGTATGTATGTGATAAGATGTGTCAAAGTTGTATTTTTTGTTTTTTTTAGGAAAAATAAATGTGTGTGTGTGTGTGTGTGTCACTTTTACGTGTGCGCACACTTAGGCACACGTGTCCGTACGTGAGTACGCGATGCCGTTTCGCAAGGGTGAGTGGTTGAACCGTAAGAGGAACATATATGTATATCTATACGTGAGAACGAGTGACGTACGTAAAGGATGTACGCGTGTGTATGTGTGCGCGCGAGAACGACGGAGCGCGTGTCGGTTTCGAGAAACAGGTACTGGCCTGCCGAGTGCCTAGGGGAAGACTGGACTCGGAAGCAGCGACTCGGTGGCAGGATCCACGGGGAACGACGAGTGCGGCTGTGTGAACCGATCTCACTCTCGCACTAGTATTCCCACCCCGAATCCGCCTGTTACCTCTCACTCCCGCTCTCGCTCTCGCTCTTGGTTTACGTGAACGAACGAACGAACGAACGAACGGCTGCCGGGCACAGGCGCGCTGGCTGCCTGGCTGCTTCTCTTCGCCGCGCCAAGCCGCGCCGACCGAGAATCAATACGTCGGCAGCCCCGTACTTTCGCCCGCGAAATCTCAATTTTTGCGCTCGACATCCGGTCGAGTAGTCTTATTTTCGATCTTAGTCATCCCCGAATCAGTGCGACACGCTCCTTTCACCTCATGCGTAAACGGCAGCTGAGAATGACTTGGGGATCGTTTTTTTGCGGTTCATTAGACCGTGTTTTTGCATGCTCCGTGATACATTGTTCAGGAGAATGCTCCCTTTTTGCCCCTTTTCAGCTACTTAAAAAGCGCGGGAGATCCTTGTTTCTAACGAGAGTTCGATAAGAATCGAAAGATTATGTCAACGGTCATTTTTTACGTTAACATGAATTTTTGTTATAAAAGTTTGCACTACAGAAGGAATAGAGAGAGGAAGAAAGAGAATAAGTCTATAGATTTATAGCGAATAAATGGTTTATATCTAATTGTTGATAAGAAATGTGTAAACGTTTATTTTTTATTACATGGCTTTATTGATTTTTAATGTTTAATACGATTCACATTATTGCCATATGTTATTATTATTACAATTCATTGAATAATTTTAATGAAATTGATATTATTAATATCAGTAAATAATATATATAACATATAGAACATTTTATTTTAAGCATTCAGTTCTTTTCATAGATATTACCATTAATGCATATGGAGATATTATAATTGCATATTTGGTAAATCTCTCTCTCTCTCTCTCTCTCTCTCTCTCTCTCTCTCTCTCTCCGTCAGTACGAAATGTAGCAGTGGTTTTAGCGTCAAAGTTCGCGTCGAGCGAACTAAAATTTTTAGCTTCATATTTATGTTGCATGCATGCATGCCTTTTAATGTAGCTCTTGGATTTTCATGTTAGTTTTAACACATATGTTCGATACTATCGCCGATCGTGAAGTAGTTCGCTAGAGCGTTATAATAAGATTGACTTGGAGTCACTTGTGATTGGAAATTAGATAATCCTGGAAATTAGATAATCCATAATTAATGTCTTGTCTAGGGCTCTCACCTCGATGCAACAGTGTAACATGGTTACGAATAACAGACAGACTATCGTAAAATTTGGATACGTAAAATTTTTTGAATTAATACGTGATACCCTAAGTGTTTCATAGAAGGATGTGAGAGAGAGAGAGAGAGAGAGAGAGAGAGAGAGAGAATTTCGTAATTATTATTAGAATGAAAAAAGAAAATGTGAATAACCATAAAACGTAATTTACAAGCATAGTAATAGTTTTATGTACTTTGTGGTTAATGAGAAATATGAAGAACGATCTATCTTTATCGACTTTATTAATAACAAAATAATTCCTAATAAGGAGACATCAGGAAGGAAATGTCATGAGAAATATTACCTAGGAGATGAAAGGAGATAAAAAGAGATAAGGAAGAGAATTGGATAGTAAGACAAGAAAAGAGGATAACGAAATAGTCAAACAGAGGAACGTCGCACAATGTGATCATCATATATATTTACGAGGCTTCACAATTCAGAAAATCATTTTTATCGGGCGGTTCTATAAAAAAAGAAATTTTTTCGAAAAAGGAATCCAGAGCATGATAAAGATTATTCTTTTAAACTAAGAAAAGTGAAAAAGAAATCTTGGATTTCTAAGATACTGCTTCTGAATTTTAAAGTTTTAGCTAAGATATGTATATTTGTATTTCTATTCATGATATCGATAGAGTATCCATATACGCAATGACATACAGTCGGAAGTACATAGATACTCAACTAGTATGTATATTCTCTCTCGCCCTTCTGAGTAGTAAAGGATTTCTATCTCGCACGAGAGACCATGTTGTTCGGCCATGATGCGTCGTCAATATGGAATTCGTGATAGTTGAGCAACAAATATCTATAGCGATTACAAACTTGCTAAATATATTATGCGTGTTAGATAGTAGCCGAAAATACTATTTGAATGTATATGAAAAAATGAAACGTATATTTCAAGTTAATATCAATGTATTCTTTGCGTCATTGTGTAGTATAACAGTACAATATTATTATCTACTATACTCTCTGTATAAGCGAGATGGATGTTATGCCTAATATGTTTCTTAAGAGAATGTATCAATGTGACAATGTAAGAGTAGTGGAAATACAAGGTACGCTTGAGTATAGCATAAAAGCAGTAGATTACAATGTAGAGGTAAAGCGCGTGCGACAGGAAGGTGCTTCTTAAATGATATAGCGAGAGTGGAAATTTCTATAGAGTATATAGAGATCGCGTCCTGAAATTAATGCTCGAGATGTACATTTCAAACAACTTCTTTTTACGATATTATCAAGATGCGGTGAGATAGAATGGAATAAATAAGATTGGATAGTTAACGTAATATTTATAATGCTGTACCGAGGCAGATTGCAGCGAGTGCACATCTTATATCCATCTGCCATAAATGGCTTCCAAAGTCTTTCAAAAGTTTTCGATATCTAGGAACTATCTAATACCGTAATATACCGCGAAAACAGAATGAAGAATTTCATATAGTAGACTTAGTGCTCGTATTCGAATCGATTCCTCTTCGAATCTCCGAAATTGATACTCTTCGAAATACTTCAGCGACATGTCTTCGTCATAGATTTTGGTAAATTAGTGTTCTTAGACGCTTACTTGCTTCTCCCTCGAGTTATTCTAAGTTTCATTTAAAGGTTTTCTATCGTCCTGACACAAAGTGTCAGGTTCTTGAGAACGAAGTTCGCAGTCTTTGGAAAGTTGCGCGAGCATTCCGAGTCTTTTGTACTCACAACGAATGTTGTTCAAAGTTGCAAGTAACAAAAACACATAGTACAGATAAAAGCGAAAGGAAGGTATATTTTTTCTTCAGAGAAGTGATAAAATACAAAAGACATGGCTATCAATGAAATTATCAACAAGTTGTAAGTAAATTGAATTTCTGAAATAAATCGGTATTGTGATTTCATAGAAGTCATTAACGATCATAATTCGCTAAATTCGTTTGTTGTTTGCGTATTCTTAATTTATTTTTGATAAAATTTTGTTTTTGATAAATTTTGTTTTTGATAAGTTTCTCAGGTTAATTGACAGAACTATAGAACTATAGAGCTAGAGTCCGACTGAAATTTTGATTTGATTTCGAATTCGGCCGAAATTAAGAGAAATTTCGATGAGTAAACCGAAATTGTACAAGTTGCAACGCGCTGGTAAGCGTTCAAAAAACAATTGTTCGATTTTCATTATTAACTCGTTAATTAAGCTTAAGACAATTTGAGAACAAACTTTTGATGTGATCCTAATAACTGTGATTTGATTTTTTTTAAAATTGAGGATGCAATATTATTATAGTTAGATATTTTAATAAAATCTTGTTTTTTAAAAAGTACGTTTTGTCATGATTTCTGAAAATCATACGGTGTAGAATTAATCTAAAAATGTCGATTTTGACTCCGGCCAGAAAAATATGACTCCATTAGCTTCTCTCTCTCTCTCTCTCTCTCTCTCTCTCTCTCTCTTTCTTTTTTAATAAGATTTATTTAAGTTTCGGTTTTGTTTGGTTTCGTTTTCGGTTTCGGCCAATGTCAAAATGCAGTTTTCGTTCGGACTCTATATAGAACTACATATTTTATAGGTATCTAATATCTCATTACATTATGATACAGCAAAACATAATAAAATAATGCTATCGAAGAAACGCAGTTTTCCTATTTTTTTCCTGATTTTTAATAAATTGTCGTTTGGCGATATTCCAAACTGGATAGATTCCAGATTACGAATTGGTTTTACAAATTGGTTTTAAGAAAAACTTTCGATATGATGTATATATATGTAGAAATTTTATTCCATTTCAAGAGCTGATATCTGTGAATCCTGAAATTTATTAAACTTATCTTAAGACCGTGATAAAGCCAGTCCTTTTCCTGCATTGATCTGGAAGACTTTGCTTCGTTCGTTGAATGTGTTTCATTTTTACGGATCTTCCATCTCCATATCAAATTCAGTAGATATTTTACGGAGATTCATAAAAAAAAACCTGGAATCGCAACAAATTAGTTAGCGAATGAAAAACTTTGAGAAAAAATTCGAGATAATTGATCTAAATTTATTCTGGGCTTCAATATAAAAATAATGAACATTTAAATTGTTTCTTTGAAATTCCGAAAAAAATGTTTTGTGTGTGTGTGTGTGTGTGTGTGTGTGTGTGTGTTTGAAATACATTACGTTATTCTAACTAGAATATTATTTCTTATTTTATATGTTAACGTTAACTAGATTAGGATTTTTATAGAATTTTTACGATAAAACAAAAAATCGCACATAAATGTTGAAATATATTCGTGTCATTCTAAGCTTTGCGTTGGAAAGTTAGGATATACTTTTATTTATGGAGTTCTTTTACTCACTACAAGCATGTCAGATGCGGTATGTATTTTATGTGCCGAAGGGAAACATAACCTGTAACAAGTTACGATCGAAGGCGCCACTTTATGTCTGTCGCATACGAATAGTTATTCGGGATATTAATGGAATGTCTCAGCTGTTTTCTGTCTTGTTGTTTTCTCGAATAATATACAATAATAAATTAAAAATTGTAATTTCATTTCCTAAGAAAGCTCAAATTCGTGAAAGGATTGAGGAAGTTCAATTTCTCGCGTGTCCACCATTTGTTTGTATAAATCCATAAAATAAGTTTTAAATAAAAATTATTATAGCAATGAAAAAGCATCTAAACAGATTTCTGATTATTATCGGAACGAAGCTCTAATGTATACTATCGAAGCTAAATTTAGATCAAGCAAACAAGCGTGAACAAGTATGAATGAACAACTTGTGTCAATGCAAATAGCATCGTGAATGTAAAGTTATAGACATACTGGCTTATATTTATTGAAACAAATTATTTATTCATGTTTGTGCTTATTTGTTGATTTGAATCCGGCTTAATGTGTGCAAAAATATATTTATTACGGAGACTTGAGCAATTGTAAATAATTACGTTTCATAGTTAGGCTTGGCCATTTGTAAAAATAATTAATTGTTTCTTTAATATGTGGGCGTCGTGTAGACGAAACTTTAAACATCATGCTTAGCCGACCATGTGAAGCCTCTACGGTAAAACAAACAGATAACAATACAATGTCGATACTTGCAAACTCGAAGAATAATGTTGCTCTCTAGTGTTCTGCTCTATCATCACATAGAACAATCAATCAGTCGTTCACATCGCTAGTCATCTATAATTCTAAGTGTAACACATCACATTTAAGTAGCCGCAGGTACTTTCGACACTGCCTATTAAAGACTTACCATCGATGAGCCCATTATACTTATGAAACTCAATTTCGTTTCTTCCGTCGAAGACGTGCCTAAAACATACATTCCCGTTCAGTGAGAAACATCAATCTCGCCCGGCCGCGCGCGCAATATACTCTTTGATCACTGGGCTAATTGTAAGTTTGAAACTTAAGAGCAATTTGAAACGTTTGCGACAACATCTAGAGACATTCGAGGATATCCAAAGGGAAAGGAGGATACGTCCTCGAAAATCAGAACGTCTAGTCACCCTGTATTTTGCGGGAAAACGCGAGTCATAATTTTTCCTCCGTTGCGCGAGAAGAAGCTCGCCATCATCATTGAGATTATCGAGAGCAATCATACGCACTGATTCGCATAGGCGAATCAGTTGATATCGATTCGTGAATACAATCTATCGTTCGAATATTATTCGGCCTCTCGTCTTATGACGGCGCGCAACGTTTGGCATATTATATCGGGTGGGCGTTGAGGCCTGAATACCAAATGGCGCGCTTCCATAACGCGCCAGAAACGAAACTAACCGACATAACTGCGCGGATAAAAGCTATCGGAAAAACGTGCGGGAGACCTCGCCTCGCCTCGCCTCGCTTTCTTTGTCGACACGACCCACTTTGAGTCGAGTCCGGCATTTTTCTTGTTTGACATTTGCAATCGGCGCATCATGCCGCGGCAGACTTTGTCACGTTCATCGTCAAGTGCATGCGATTCGCTTTTGTTGCACGCGGCTGGTGCGCGCTGAAAGTCACAGGTCGATGAATTGACTTACTTTTTAGATATAGGCTAAACGATGACATCTCGAGAGTGGTAATGGCGGCAGTGACGGAAGCAATACCTATTATTGATGACTTTGCAGCTGACGTGTAATATCAATGCTTTATAATCAGTCAAATGATGTTGTTACGTCTTTTAACATAAATTTGTTAGTACAGACTGTGCTGTTATCTATACTGTGCATTTACAAAATAAGCACGAATGCGCGAAAGTGTCTTAAAATTGAAATAACAAAGTTAATCATTGTTTCTCTTGTCATGTATAGCGTATCGTTTGCTTCTTTATTTTCGTAGCACGTGACTGTGATACTGGTGAAATTTTCACGTTTTTCTCAGCAGCACTTCACTTTTTATTTTTTGCAATTTCAATTTCATCTTGTTGCCGTAAGTGAGTTGATTCTCTTTCTGTAAATACAAATATTATATTTAATGTCTAAAGCGTTTTGCAAAATCGTTTTGATTCAATACTCCCAAGGTAGAAATGCAGTTGTACATTTTTTTTAAATTAATAATCAACAATCACGTGTATTTTGACTATTTTTTTTTTTAATAAAATCTATTATTTCTTACTTTAATTCAATTAACAATAATAATTAATAATATGAATTCTTTCTAAAAGTTTTTAATATAGGTATATGAACTTCGAAGAGAAATGTACAAAATTAAATAATTTCTTTTATTCATTTATTACAAGAAAAAAATTCGATAAGAAATTTAAGATTTAAGGCTCTTGGGATAATTCATGTAGTTGTTATTCAGAATGCGATCTAGAGAAATTTCATCTTATTGGTCATGTTGCTCTTTTTCCGAACTCAAATACCTTTATAGATGTTCCTTTAAATAACCACACAATTCCTCGATAAATTATCTATGTATATGTATATTGTATTCATCTATTATACGTTAGCTTCGACATCAAAGGAATATCAAATTCAACTTTGCATATAAGATAATTACGCAAATTTCCATTTTTTATTCAGCATTGTAATTTAATTATTTTTTATTATTAGAGAATTGTGAAACATATTGCTATGAAACATATTACTATGAGCAATAAAAGAAAATGTTAAAATTTTAAAGATGTGCTGTTATTAATTTTTTTTTAGTTAAATAATTTTTTTTTGTTTCTCTCTCTTTCTTTTTCCTTTCTCTCTCTCTCTCTCTCTCTCTCTCTCTTTCTTTTCTCTCTCTAGTTGCATAATAAATAGAAATATAACAAAGAAAAGAATAACTATTTTGTAAGAATTAATTATTTATAGATTTTAATATGTCATTTAACATTATTAAGATTGTTTCGAAGATGCGAATAAGTATAAAAAAATTTGTTAAATTCTAGTCAATTTAACTCGTGATATTACTGCGGTAGTTTATTGAGTTAGCGTTTCAAGATTGAAAAATCATTTCGGCGCGCGTTTCTAAGAATTACATAGTATATAAATTCACACAAGAATCATACAAGCATTTAAAATCCATCTAGACCGTTTAAAGCTTTGATTTCTATAGTTTGTGTTATCACACATACGGTCCTATAATATATTATATTGTAATAACTATTTCGTGGATATATATTTTTTTGTTGTTTATTATTCTCATTAAATTTTTTTACATATTCTCTGTATGAACATTTTCACTCAGCAGCGTAAACTAATTTTCCTTTACAAAGTTTTCGCTTTAAGTACGTAGTAACATTGTATATTTAATAATTTAATTTAATTTAATAGTATGAATGCAACTCTTGAGTCTAAAGTATCGCGTAATTTTATATTATCTACGGTATAATATCCAGAAATGCATGAAAAAAGAATGAGCGAGAGAGAGAGATAATATACGTGAAGGAAGAGAGGAAACACAGAGATAGAGAAAGAAAGAGAATATTCCTGAAAGCTAATTATGTGAATAGAAGGTCAAAGAGCAAACCATATATTGTGCAAAGCAAGATACTACTGCATCGGAGTATTACTATCACTTTACACTAATGACAATGAATTACTACGTTTATTAATCAATGCATCGCATTTGTACGAGATACTTTATATTATTTTTATTGATATTTTTTACAAAAATTCAAATATATATATTTTGATTTATATACTTATACCTTTAAAAATTTATACTTTGAAGCTTTCTCAGCTTTTTTTAATTTTTTGCTGCAACTAGTTAAAAAATGAAGAAGTCTATGAAGTTCATGTATCAATTTTTATAGTGTTTTTCATTGGAAGAATTACACATTACACATTACACATTAAAGCTGTTGTACACTATTCTAATCTAAATATAAAAGTGAGATATTTCAATTGAGAAAATGTTCAATATGTATTTTATCAAATAGCACGATAATATGTATTGAATATTTTGCAATTTAATTCATTTTTATATTTTTATTAAACGTACATCTTTACGT
>Ga0157363_1001438_pt1 | contig 19837 bp, 6 predicted proteins | sample AttsexASBM1_FD_111477 | JGI IMG/M metagenome (GOLD analysis project Ga0157363, IMG submission 111477) | Fungus gardens microbial communities from leaf cutter ant in Ribeirão Preto, State of São Paulo, Brazil - Atta sexdens ASBM1 | ecosystem: Host-associated > Fungi > Mycelium > Unclassified ... | reverse complement strand
CATAAGTAACATGAGCGATCGAATGTTTAACGAATGCTGTTAAAAGCTATACGTGGGAACATATCAGTTCGCAACTGACACGACGCGACGTGAAATTCGCGCTAAAAACAAGTTATTGCAAAATGAGTAAGTAAATATATAGGATTATTATTAAATGAGGATAGAAACGTTGAAATATTTAATCCATTTAAATTAATTAACGCACTCTGCCGCAAATTTTAAACTATGACATTTAAATAATGTGTAGAATTAAGGACAGTTATGTTATTTTATCGTATATACATAGCATATAAATAAGAAATTTATACATTTATTGACTAATTATTTCCGACGTAAATTGATTTTTGTCCGAAATAAGATTATTTTCAACGTCGCAGCTGAAACAGAGATCTTTTACTTACGTAAGTCTCAGGTAAACTTTAAAGACTTCTACGAAATCGTCATTTTCTTGCTAATTATTCAGAGCGCTAGCCAACCAGAAGGGATTTGATTCGTTTTAAAGCATTTATTAATCATTTCCTCAATTTCTCTTTTTCTTGATGAAGGATTTTTATTCCAAGTAAATAATCGAAACAGTTTACGACTGACATGAAAAATGTTTTCGACCAGAATTTTGTACAATCTATTAGTTGTGCTAAACACAGGATTTATCTTTTAAAATATTTTTCGGCATAATGCATGTCATATTCATCAGCAAAAAAGAAAAGTGATCAATATATCAATATTATCCTGCACTTTTTCCTTGATAAAAACCGCGCGACTATAATTCCGAGGGACGTACTGCGATACGTGGATGTACTATAGCACTGTATTCCACAAACTCGGCTATAAACTTTTAACAAGATATAAAAGGCGCCAACAAGCAAGGAAGATGGATTTCGTCTTCACACGACTTAGGAATTGTGGCATAATTCTGTTCATCACGATTGTTCTTTTTCCCTCCGTTTTGCGATGAAAAAGTATTATCATCCGACGAATGCGATTTACGACTTAAAACTTGACAGGTCGTATAACTTCTAACGCGTTGAAACCGGAGCAATGTTTTATGCTGCTTTCTTATACTTTTTTCGATAAATGTATTGGAACAGCGATTGATGAATTATAAATGAACTTAGAAAATCATATTATACATATATAATCATAAATAAAATACTACAAATATCCTTAGTCGTTCTTATAGAACGATGGAATAAAAATGAAATAAGATATTTATCCTATTGAATACAGATACGAAAAAATCATACATAAATTTGCTTTAATTTTCTTATCTTTGCAAGAACGGTAGCCAAAGCTAATCTAGTTGTTCTAAAGACACAACATACACAACTTAATTAAGGAGTCTGCTGGAAGTCAGTGGGAGTGTCTGACGAAATCCGGAGACTAACGAGCTAACGTAATGTCGTAACGATTAACTGGGATAGTTTCCGCATAGCGAAGCATAAATAGACATATATGTAATTTTGAATTTCTCAGTTTTATTTGCAAGGTTCTTTAGAATTACATAGAAATATAGAATTATATAGAATTATTTATAAATATACAAAGTACACAGATTCCTTAATATCTTATAATTTTTTTTTAATAAAAGAATATAGAAAAGCTCATTCTTGAGCAAACATGTCACACATCCAATCAACCTTTTTAATTCAATTTCACTTTAACATCATTTTCTTTAAATAATTGAAAGTTTCTTTGTTTAAACTCTAGAGTAGAAAACAATTATCGAATGACGTCAAAAGTACTTACATACATAGCAGCTATGAGAAATTTTACCACAAATTTACTGTTCGTAGTTTAAACGCTTGACTTAAAAAAAAGTTCGTGAATGGCATGTTTCCGGAAAGTAATTCTCTGAAAACGTTGAATGAGACTCTGTGTACTGAGAACAAATGCTATGAAAGACCATAGCATCATTTGTAGAGTTGTCGACTTGGATAATGGACTTTGATATTTACTGTTGAAAGTAAGTACGCTGGAATAGTTCCTTTTCCAATTTGTCTTTAATGTCACTCAGATTTAACCTCGGACCTTTATGTTTTGCATACGATTTCCCAGTAACAAGGATTAAGTATTTCGTACATCATATACCTCGGAAATTTGTCTTTGGTGCACAAAACCACCGTCATATATCTTCGTGATATCCCGTCAACTTTTTATAGACCGTCGATCATAAGAAAGAACGAACCGGATCTCCGAAGACGTTATTGAGATCGTCTTGGATTGGGTGTTTCTTCGTTTTTTCTTTTACTTAGAAATCCTTTCGTCAGCATCACCCACATCATATATCGTTCAGCTTCTTCGAAGGCAGACATCTTTCTGTTTTTCTGAAGCTGAACATGTCCAGCGTCTCGTGACTGTGACAATAATTGTGGGAATTCACTGGAAGAAAATGGAAACGCAGAAAATGGAAAAACAATAGTCTGAGTTGCGAACAATACTTGGCCGGAAACTCAGCGAAAGTGCGAAAGCTGCACTTGAAATATTAAAGAATATAAGGGAAATAAAAGATAAAACTGAATATATAGCAAATAGTTTTGTCTATTATAAGATATCTCATGATATTATACATAATATATCGGAAGCAATATATTTAATCCTCGCACTATCGGATGTAAAATAATGTCAAGGTAAAACGTCGTGTCCTTGAATCGAATCATCCTCAATCTTTAAAAGGAGGGCACTTCACCGTCACTGTCACCGCTCACCGTCGCAATACTCGGCCTTCATAAATCATATCTATTTCATTGTCAAAAACAAAGCCTTAGATTATATCCTCTGTCATCTCCGCTAACTCGCCTAATTGCATAATACAACACGAGGACTTAGGATTAAATGGAGTCTATTTTATGATGTAACATTTATTTACGACAACACAAATTTTATGAGCTCTACACTTTAGTTTCATTGCTCGTTTACTGCATTCAGTGATTCGAATTACAATACAGAAATTAATATATGAATAAAATTTGCTTCATATGCAAATCTCGAGTAACTGTTACACGAAGTAACTATATAATATAGCAGCAATAATTTTATATCTATACGTATCATGAAGATAATTTTCATTAGAAATCAAGAAATCTTTGAAAATAAAAAAGATATAATTCCGAGAAGAGTAAAATAATTTTCGAAATATTAATAGTTATGATACATCTATAAAAAAACGCAATTGCGAGAAATAATAAATATTTATTTTACGCGTTAATAATTAATCACATAATTACAACAAAAACAAAATTCAAGTATTTCTTATTCTTTCTGCTAGCTTTTGTTCTTAAAGTTATGTTAAGTTAAAAAAAAAATATCGCAAAAACTTACCTTTCAGAAAGTGGAATCTTCTGGGACATCTTCTCTACAGTTTGCTGTTTTGTGTCTTGTCCCTATGAAACTTTCGATGGCTGACAATGGGCTGTTACATTTCTCTATGAACCCCTCATCTCAGAATCTTCCGAGTTCACCTGCTTTCGCCTGAATACTTCGTTTTATTTTCTCTCTCCCTCTAGTTAGAGACATAAACCACGAAATTGTCCTAGTTTCTGGTTCCAAGTACGGTAAAAAAAATCAACAGTCTTAGATAGAACGTGCCAAGTGAGTTCAGGATATTAGTCCATACGATCTTGCAATCTCTCGATTGCGATTGCAATTCCTTAAATCACGTGCGATACGAAGCACGTAAAAGTTTCATGGTTGAGACTCATCTGCTAAAACTCTAAATATAAAATAAAAAAATAGCTCCACAGTGTCAAAAACTTAATAATGCACGAAACATTATTTTTCTGTAAAGTGATTCTGCAAAGTAATGAGATAAAATGTTGCCTTTTTTACATTTTTTATTAATGATGTTTCTGAGAAAAATAAAAGTAATTCGCATAAAAATTTAATTAATTTTAGAATATAAAAACAGAATAAAGAATATAAGCTACTGCGCTTTCTATGCAAAGATTTTCATCAGGTATTTCGTAAGAGTTAGATTACGAATTCTTAAGCGCTCGCTCAATAGGGAGGAATTTCTACGAAAATGTTAGCTAATAGTAACAATGTAGAGTATTGTTACAGCTTGTGTCATCTTGCCAAATGCGAAATGTAAAATATTTATAAAATTTACATTACATTTAACAATAAAATAAATAAATGAAATCTTCAGAAATTGTTCAGAAATTTTAGATACGTACTCATCAAGCTGTATACTTATCATTTTAATGAGAAAACTTTAGGTGAAATTTTAGTAATAAAAACAGAAAAAAATATTAACTTCATGATGAAATGTAATTATGACGACAAAAAATAAACAGAACAAGAATTATCAAAATATAATTAAATGTTGTATAAACGTATATTCGATGTAATTTATAATTTTATAATAATATTTGCGAAGAATTATATTTCTTCTTATATCCATGTTGACGTAAAAAGCATAATTGCTGAATCGCATGAAAGTAACAAAGCAGGTAGAGAAAATGCGCTGAATCTTTTAGTCACGCACAAGATATATAATGATGAAAGAACGTTTCTCAACAAAAACTAGAAATAATATGACGGATTGAAAGTATGGCTATATCACATGTAGTTTAGAGGTATTGACGTTTAATCGATAATATTGATAGGTCGTATTAAACAGTTAGAGCTGCTTGTTTCCTTCACGCTCAAACAGTTTAACGTGATTATAAAGATAATTCATGAGTTCAACGTCTGATTAATGTCAAAATTTTATGATAAGTGTTATATGAAGGAAACAGTTAACAATCGAGCATTATGTGAATTAGAACGAAACAAATAACAAGAAAAGAATAGTTTGAAATAAATAATATCTACGATTACCTTGATAGACATATAAATTATCAAGATTTTAAAGAAATTATAGAATATCATAAAATCTATTAGATGAGAATAGAACTGTTAAATGTAGTAGAAGCAATTCCTAAATTCTAGAGTCTTAGAGAAAGGATGGAAAAGACCTTAGCGCAATGGAAGATTCTTACTTGATCCGTCCTCTTTAAAAATGGAGAGGTTTAAAGATAACGAGTCTCATTTCGTACGATAATCGTCGTACGATAAAGAGTGCAATACAGTACAGGATGCTGAAATAGAAGCTTTTACGAAAATTTCCGGTTAGCGAGAGAGCCACTGATTTTGCGAAACTCTGTGCATTTCGCTTGCTTTTACTGTTGCACTTTATTGTATGTACAACGAGCGATAGCCTCTGGGCAATCTTCTCTCGACATCGCGAAAGCACAGACACATTTTTCTGATGTGTCGCTTCGCTTCCCTTGAAAATAACAATGGAGATAGGATAACATGTGGAATTAATTTACTGGTGCAACTCACGTTTATAGTAAATCTCGTCACACAAGAAACTTTTGTGAGATTTTATTACATTTAAAAATAAATACTCTTTACTAAATTAAAAACAAATATATTACAATATTGTTTCAAACAATATTTATTGTACAAAAAAGTCATTCGCTAACATACATATTCACAAAAAGTCATTCGCTAACATATTCACAAAATTATCTCCTACATATACATAATTTGCAGATCATACGACTAGAAAAATTACTCGAATCAACATACTTGATAAATTGTAAATGACAAATTGTATGAAATCAAAGTCGATTAACGTGTTAATTAATTTTATACATTCATAATTATATAAATGACAAGCTCTTTAAAGTATATATAATTAAATAATTTAAAAATACATATTATAATAAAGTATAAATATTAACATTATTCATTCAATAAACGCTTTTTTTTTGTCGAATTTGTCCATTTCGCAAATCATTTATAATGATTTTAATTTATACTTTTCATCATATATATCTCACATAAGTCTAACATTATATTACTCTTATTCATACGTTATTTTTTAATATATTTTATTTCTTTTCAATTCTTCGAACTTTTCGTGAGGATACATATACACACATAAGAAAAAATATGTTATAGAAATGTCTGATGTTTTCATAGGAATTTATAGAAAAAGAATTTCGCAAAGAATTTCTAGAATAAATATAACCGTCAGCAATACTTAAAATTATTTGGCAATTTCTGTATTAAAAATAAATATATAGAATCATCTGTCAAACAAATATTTAACAAAATAAATGCAACACATTATTTTTATAAAATCGTCGTTCTTGTAAAAAAGAGATACGCGTATATGTCTTAATATTTATTAGACATTCACAATAAATACATGTAGAATTCTTGAATCTTTTTGATTGAAACAATCTGAATCGTTGAAGGTACGAACGTTTGAAGCGCGTCTGAATGTGAAGTCAGGAAATTAATGCGTTATAATCTCTATCATATGAATAGTCTTTACTATAATAGTCTTAAAATTTAAAGCTTATATTTGGTCTGACGTATCTACGCGTATATGTATGTACATATAATTACTCTACGATATTTTCATTATCGACTAATTAGAGAAGGTCCCTTTGTTAATGAATTTCGATCTGACACGAGGGAGCTATAATTGTGATTAATACTTCCATAAAGTTTGATAATAGAGGTCACAGATTTTTTGATCGCGAGAAAAATAGTATTTTATTTTACATGAAAGACAATCGTATTATTTAATAGCCATAATCAATTGTTTATAGAGCAATAATGATTTGGAACAATAATGTATTGACTACTGTAGATGAGGTATGTTTTTCATGTAGATTAATATATTATTTTGAGCCGAGCCCTTTAATTTTATACAGTGGTACAATTACGTCAGAAGAAAAATAAAATGATAATCTCGTCAAGAGATTTGCACTTCCCACTTTTTTATATAAATATGCGCAAAAAAATGTTGCAGTAATATCTCATTTTATTGAAGGCCGCTTTCCGCTGTGCGGGATTAAATAGTGTTGATTTTTCTCTTTTTACATGGTGACTTCGTTGCACTTTCAATTAAAGCGTCAAATAGCAGACAAGGGCCTTTAACAAATTTAGAGATGCTCGCATGAGTTTTCTAGTAACATTTCTCCCTTTTTAAATCGTTTTTAATTATCTTTTAGAGTGAACTTTTCAATTGAAAGGAGAGATAATGTACCGACAGCTCAATGAGCTCATCTCTTTAATTCCATGCACTACAAACACGTGTACAAGTATGAATCTCACTAAGAGCTTCCTAGCACCGAAGTAATCGCGTATCATATATCTTCCAATGTTGAAGAAACTAGACACTAAGAGTAATCTCATTGATAACTGCTTGCCTTATTCCAACAGATAAAAATATGTAGGCTCTCCGAAAATATCTGACATTAGTTCCCGCACATGTATGTATGTATCATGTAAATCTATCAGTTATTCAAAATAGGTAATTATTTCGTTACATCGATATTCAAATATTCGTGGATATGACGGCAAATATTATTACAGTTTTTATCTGTGGCTTTAGAATAGTATGCTTTGTACTTTACGACAGCATTAATCGCGAAAAATTATGACATACCAAAATGAGATTCAGAATCAAACCCATTACGTAATAATGAAATTTTAATGACCATTATGATTGTTAAATGTAAACGTACGGTCGTAATGCGCGGATTATGTATCGTATTTCATACATCGACAGCCGCAAAGCTCGATTAACAAGCCAACCAATACATTCAATATCAATCCGTTCGACATTAGCTAAATTAATAGGCTCTATAACGTTGTTTAATTGAATCGCAAGAAATGAATGCATATTCGATGATTCTCTATATTAGCGATAGACTATGGATGCGTTTGCTTTAGATGCTCATGTGAGATAAGCTTCATTTTATCTGTATCACTCATTACATACATTAAAATAATAAAATGAGACTTATAAAAGCACCCAAAGCGAACACCGAGAAAAATGGTCTGATTGGATTATTAAATAGTAATTCTGGAAAATCAGAATTTTCACTCAGAATTTTCTGGTTAAATCTATTAGGATCCTATACAATATTTCTATACAATATTTCTGGGAAAATCTATTAGAATTCTTACTTTAACCAGAATAATTATTGTGTATCAATCAGAATTCCGTTTATCTCAACTAGACCAGAAAATTCTGATTCGTCCATTTTCAACCAGACTTTTTTTTTCAGTAAACGCATTCCTATTTTTTACGCGCGAGTGAAGATTTTAAATAATAATCCCTGAGAGCGTGTGCTAATGGTATTGGCAAGTTCTACAGATCAAAAAATCATGCGCGCTCGATGAACACGCCGTTGCGTCTAAACGATTTATTGCCTTGTGTGTGCAGACAATTTGCGAGAGCCCATACGTACGTCTACAAGTAGAATAGATGCTACACGAGACTTCGTCTCTTCGAAGAACGGAGTTCGGAGTAATTTCTACGGTCAGCTCCCTACGGCAGATTAGATTTCGAGAAAAAAAGAGGAAAGAGAAGGAAAAGTCTCCACGTCTATAATTATGGTTACGAGAGTAAGAGATAGAAAGACAGAGAGAGAAAGATAGAGTGCAAAATTGGATAGAAGTGAATAAAGTTGATCGATCGATTTTTTTTTCCAACTGATTATACTTCGCTCGCTCGTCAGACCACGCCATTAAGAATGTTAATTAAAAATTCTGAACCATGTTCGAATAAATCATCACAATGAAACGATCTACCAACGCGCGATCGCGGTCTCCTGCGGTAACTCGTGCAGCTATGCTCGCGTTCTGCAGTTTCATTGTTCGGCTAGTGAAACTCTCGAATATGTCATTAACGAATCGTCAAGCAACGAATGGAAATTCAGCAGTGTTCCCCGAGCGAATTCGTTGAAATGTCTGTTATGTATCATTCATGCAATCGACGCTCGGTAGGTAGTCTCATTATTACGTTTAGCCCGCGGCAAAAAGGCGGGGAAAAAAACAAACAGGAGAAGAAAGAAAGAAAAGGAACGCGATGAAAAACGTTCTTCAACCTCTATTCTCCTGTTGCGTGTCTACGCGCCTTTAATTTCCGGAGAGCACCTGAAGACCCAACGTGCACTTGTGAAGTCATTTCGCAAGCGCAGAAAATGGATGCGAAATATTTCTCTGACCCAGACTAGATCGTTTTTCATCTACAAAACGAGCGAGCGAAGTCGATTGCGCTTATCGCGCATAGGAGAAAATGAGGGAAAGCCGATATTTCAAAGCCGGCATTTAAATAGAGATTATTTATCGCATTTTGACGATTCAATAAGGGCCATCAGTGCTCAGGGCTGTGGTATCTCTCAGAAGAATCCATAAAAGAATACACAAAATATAAGCGATAAAAGTGGCGTCGAAAGTGATTACGAAAAGATTTCACAGCCGTATTTCGTCCAAGGTAGATTCCGTGACTGGACCATCGTCACGGAATTAACGTCTTCTTCGCGTGTTCTCCAGGAAGAAGCCGCGATTAAACACACGTCGCTTTGTATCCGAGCACGACGTCGGACGTTTTGCTGCAGGATGGACGATCAAAGTGCACGGAGTTGTTTCTTTCTTTGATCGTACTTGATTTCGCTAGGCTGTCCTGTTTGCCGTCCATCACGTTGTTGCTGCTGCTGCGCAGGTCTCTACGTGATGATGATTTCCCGAGAGTCTCGATTCTGTCGACGTTACTGAAGCTCAACCGTCTGTCCTTTTGCAAAATATTCCTACTGCTCGATTCCTCGTCCCTTTCCAGAAAGTTGCATACGCTGACGCGTCTCTCCCGCAACAAAGACTTGCCGGGCGGAAACGTGGGCCTCACCAGCACGTCCATTCTGTCAAAGTGACAGATGCTGTTGACACGATCACGCTGCAACGATCTCGCCAGAACATCCGTCCGGTCGAAGTGGCAGATACTCATGCCGCGATCGCGCTGCAATGTCGGCCTGGCCAGGACGTCCATCCGGTCGAAGTGACAGATGCTCATACCGCGATCTCTCTGCGGTTTGGCCAGGACGTCTGTTCTGTCGAAGTGACAGACACTCATACCGCGTTCGTGTTGCAACTTCGGCCTCGCCAGGACATCCATGCGGTCGAACTGGTAAGCGCTGGATCGACGCTCGCGTTGCAACAGTCGCGACGTCTCGCCGATAGACCTAAGGGTCCTTAGCGTGTCACCATCGCTTTCCTCCTCGTCGTTCTGCGTCCCCTCCGCGTGCACCAACGACTGCAGATCGAATGCACTCTTGGCTCGCCTAGGCGTCTCCTGGCTGGCCGGCAGCAGCGACATGCTCGAACCCACGAACACGCTGTTCTGGCGCAACCTGGCAGCCGGCCCAGCGGCCGAGACACAGCTCACCTGGTGCACTGGATGCTCCATGCAGTAGATGTTAAACTTCGAATTCCGGTGCTGCGAACAAGAGGAAAATCCCAAGGAATCCTGACACGGTCTATTTATCGCTGTGTGAAATCTTGAAACACAGTTTACAACAGTACCGTCACGAGGTTATATCCACAGTAAGTTATTTTTAAAATAATAGTCCACGACAAATGTACAACGCGACGCAAAGTTGACATCTTTGTATCGATTTTATGCGATACGGCTAAAAATATGTATACGCAGCTGTAATATATGTCGAGACATAAAAGTCGTTGAGCATGACTATTGATGACAACTCGAATGGTTGAAACAACAAATAATGCAGCATAATGTGCCTGATTAAGCATCAAATTATTAAAATTGCTTGTCAATTTAATTCGCGATGTTACTATAGTAGTTTAATTGCGTTTATAAGGAAAACTAATTCGACACGAAGTTTAAATGACTATAAATATGGTATATATATATATATATATATATATATATATATATGCAAGTACATATACAATATACATACATAGTAATTCAGATTGAATTATTTAAGCATCAAAGATCTAATTTTGACCATTACAGCCATTATTTCTATTTTTTATTTCTTATTGTTGAATTTTCAAATATACGGTAAAATTCTTATTGGTATCATTTGCTCTTAGACATACGAAATATATTCTGAAAGGTGATTTCAATTTGCACAAGAGTTGGCAATATTGGCAACAATTTGAAAATGGAAGGAAATAAAATGTTATTTTGATGCATGATGCTTTTTTATTTCCGTAAAGATATAAAAATGCAACGAACTAAAAAAAAGATATATGCCGTGTATGAAAAAGAATTGAATACATGTACCAGAAGTAATTTGTCAAATTTCATTTCAAGAGAAATTGATCTCGAAAATGCTCATCATTAATATCGATCCTTGGAGGAAGAATAATGAAGTTTGTTGCAAGAACGATTTTGCTGGATATTACAGCCGGTACTGATGAGAGACTTACATCTGTAATGTGCTTTTACCCTAAAATGTCCTAAATGATGGATAGTGTCGAACGGCTGTTTAGCTGTAGATCGAATATTGCGTAGAGATCTCTTCCATTATCCCGTCGAATATATAATGAGGTAATATGAGGCACAGAATTAGATTTGCTACCAATCGAGAAATCTAATTTTCTATTTCCATTAATACATATTAAAAAATAATTTTGAAGTTTGAAAGCTAAAAGATTAGATACAAATCTAAAAATAATTTTGTTGAACCATGAAAATAATTATAGGAGAATGTCAAGCATGATGAGTGAGAATTTGCATGAATGAATGAAAATTTTGCAAAAAGTTTTGACATTCTATCAATCAGTTTAAACGTTCTACACTATTATTTTCAGATTTGTATCTGGTTTTTGTAGATCTACAGCAAAATTATTCCTTTCATGTAGAGGGTGAAACGAACAAAATAGTATATATTTAATTGATTAAAAATATTTTTAATTAACATTTTACGTTTAACATTTTATTCAAAAAACTGAATGAACTTATGATCCCACATAATATATATCTGCATATACACAAATAGAACGGTTATGCTAAAGTATCTGAAAACTTAATTGAATACAAATCAAAATAATTTTATTAGATTATTAAAATAATTATGTAATAAACGTTCAAGTTGGTTGTTATAAGAATGTCAAAACTTTTTGCTTGTCGATTATGCTTGAGTGCTACATAATTATTTTTAATTCAATATAATTATTTTCAGATCCATATCCAACTAAATTTTCATATACTTTAGCAAATTCTTTTTATGTATATAGAATGTCCCGTAAGCGCTTTTGTGCAGATAGATTGGACTAAACTGAGTCAAAAAGTCTATTTTTCAATTTTCGCAATGGTTAATGAGATTAATTATTATAAAAATCATTGAATATTGATTTTCAATAATTTTTTACTCAAATACTATCAACTTTACAGAAAAACAGTGAAAGACAAAAATTCTTTATTTTCTTCTCATAAAGTTCTGAGAATTTTATTTTAGAAATTTTTCAAAATTTATTAATACCGTATTTTCTCATATTGGTAAAAATAAGAAAATGCAGTACTAAAAAGTTGATAAAAAATTCTTATAAATGATTTTTGTCTTTTGCAATTTTTCTGTAATGTAGTAGTAGTATGTGAATAAAAAATTATTGAAGATCAATATTCGGCAATTTTTAGTAATTATAATTAATATCTTGTTAACTATTGCGAAAATTGCAAAATGACACAAGACTTTTCAACTCAGCCGCTCAACTTCGTCCGCTCTATCTATACAATCGCTTGGCAAAAACTTACGGGCCATCCTGTATATAGTCGCAGTCAAAATAAATAATGGGTTAATTATGATGGTGCTCCCACAGAAACATTTGGACCAGAGATATGTAACAAAATACGTGACTGGCTAACTGTCGGTGCAGATGTTGGGTGTTGTGTTGGGCGGACGTGACTTGATATACCGAGACATATATGTATGTCGGACACGTTGACATGATTTTCTAGCAGACGCGATAGCGGTTTAATGGTCATGACAGTATTGTTGTGATAACGAGAGGAATTTGTTTTATAAAAGCCTCGCGGTTAGCGGAAGTAATATTGTTCCTTCGTAAATGAAGTTTCCCAACGCGATCGAAGTTTCTTCGTACAAGACCAAAATCAAGTTACAACGCTATTCTGTTGAATTCTATTATAACCAGGGAGAAAGATTACGTTACAAAATTTTCTCGTGGAACGTAAATAGGACATTTTAAGAGTCTGGGTTTATGATACCGTGCCACCGGTAGCTCGCTAAACTATGTAGCTGAAAAGCAATGGAAAACTTTCGTGTGCGATATACACACATACCAGTGCTGCTCGCGATTTTCATTGCAAGTTGTGAGAATACGTTATTCTAGCTAGACGCTCAGCGTAGGTTGCTACTTGCTGTCGCGATGGATTTTATAAGACGCAGTGCTGCATCTTCCGAGATTATGGATGTCGCGAGTCCGCTGAAAGGGATGACGCTGCATTACATGTATTATGCAAAAGAGGATGGAGACGCGTATTCCACTGATGCTTCGCTCAATTTACGGTTTCTCTATCACGAGTAATTCAACGCGAAGTGTTGAATTAGATAAACAGAATCAAATGTACCAATAAAACATTACAGCGCAGATAAACGAGGGAAGTAGCAAGACGAGATTTTTCACCTTATACTTAATTTTTCTTTTATAATAGAACTGTTCACGTTTGTAACGAAACGAAAGAGAATTTGCGAAACTAATTACTAATTACTAATTACTCAGATCCTGAATTATACGATTGGTCATACTTGGAATGAATTCCCACGATCCTAATTATCGGAGAATGTTCAACGTTTGAGCATGTATGGGATGTCCAATCACAATGCGACTACACATTGAAATTCGTTAAATATCTTCAATTTATTTGACCTCGACAAGCCGTCATCATTTGCGCGTGATTTTCGATCATTTTGCTTTATAGAAATGACGCATAGATAAACAGAATGCCACTGATGATAATTAGGAAATTATGGAATTATTGTATAGCATTTATCGCAGCACGACCAAACAAAATACGAAGAAATTGTCATTTATACGTGTCTGATTATATGTTATGTAAACAATGTACTTCATTACTCCTCTTTAGCAAATATCGTATTACCGTATCAGTTATTTGATGGGAAAATATATTCCGATGAAATTAATTTATTCATACGATTGAAAGTCGCTGCAAGCTCCCTTCAACAGCTTATTCCTCGTAGCTTCCTCATCAATCATGAAAATTGAATGAGATATTAGTTAACGCGGCTTCAGAGGATTACGGATCTGGGAACGCGTATACACACATCAGAAACATGACGGGGATAAACGAAAACGCATGTAATATGTACGACATTGCTTTAAGGCTTTAACAGAACGATGTAACTGCGTACAGCGAGCACTCGCATATTTAGAATGACAAATTACAGGTTCCATGCGCAGACATGTGCATATTGCTTCATTATACAGATACTGTCTTGAATATTGCATGTAATATCATGCCGTTATTCGCCAGCATTAGCATAATCGTAACACCTCGTATAAATTGACCTCGATGTAACAAAATGTTGTTACGATGGATTTAATATTAAGATTCAAAAACTTTAAGATATATGTCAATTAATAATATATTAATTTATTGTACAGAAAGAAATTTTGACTCCAGTTAGATGAAAACATAAATTACCAATTGGAAGATTTATGGATATATGGATTTATGGATAAACATCCGAATATGTAGATCCAAAATCTGTAGATTTATGGATATATTCAGGAATCTCCTTAATCAGTGAAAAGATATTCGTTTGCACAATTGGAATATGCATGATAGGCAGTCAGCAATGGTGTTAATATGCCAGACTGTGTACGCGACACAAACTTCCCTCTAGAAGCTCTAGAGTTACTAACCACATCTTGTAATCCCCTGAAAGCTCATCATATACTCACTAAAACAATTTAGAGAACAATAATCTAAATCTATTCACTTCTATATATTGTAAATAGATGATCGATCTTCTTTTTAGGATGTTGAATCGACTATTGAAAATCCTCGCGGGACTCATTTCAATCAGGTATATCCGAATTCTATAATAAACTGAACTCGTCCCATGATCGATGCAACGATCCGATTCGATAATTTGAGTATCTCTTGTAACTACATCGGAACGAAGTCCCACTTACGAAGGACATTCAGAATGATGGTTTGCGAGCCAGGATAATTTGTTGAGTCAGTTTAAATAAAATTACGTGAAGTATCTTGAGGAAAATTTTCATTTAGTTTCATTAAATACTGAACTTTCGTCAGTCGATCGATGTGCAACTTTCGTTAGTCATCGATGAACAACTGTTCCCAATTTTTCTCGCCTCACGTCAGAGATAGAAGTTAATTTATCATCATTATAAGCCTGTTAAGCCTATTATTATTCGTATCCTAAATTATGTAACTCTACATAGCTCTATATAGATTTTTCGTTTAGGTATCTGTTTATGTCGTTAAGGCATCAATATTTTGATACAGCCGTGCGTATCGAAATTAAAAATAGTTTCGGCCAACTTCTCTCGGATACCATCTGCAGACCGTAGTGAGCAATTTTAAGATACGCGATTGACCGATTCGATAGTCCGAATCGAGGTCGGCTGCATGCTTCTGACATAGTAAACGCCAATGCAATCGAACGTTTCCGTGATTGAATTACCATAGACGCAGAAATACATATTGGCAAACGGTGATTCCTATCTAAAAGTAATTGCTCGAAGCTCACGGACGAGAAACATACGTCCGTGTAACGTCTCGTTTACATACATTGTTCTATTCATATACATATATATTGTAGAAATAAAATCTACTATTATAACATTTAATATACCTTTTATATGAAATTCAAACAAACCTAGGATTATTTTGCCGCTTTTATGATGCTCGCACGATTAATTGACGCGATAAAAAAATACATTGTCAATATTGGAAAGCAAAATTTTACACAAAATGAACGAATAACTATATAGCGAGTTCGTAAAAACCTCGATCGATATACAGCGCGACAAGATGATCGGATTTGTGAATTTTATTGTTGAGCACCTATTTTGGAGCACGTATCCCATTCGTGTCGTGATTTGTATTCCTTTATATCGGTAAATTCAATACCAATATGTGGAATTGACATCGCGAAATATTTGGCGCATCCTACACGCCTATAAAGGTCAATTTCAGACACAATGCATTATTTGCTCGAAAAAATTTGTTTTCTAAACCGCATAAATAATAAAACATGCACGTCAATGCAGTAATATCGTAAAAAAATTTGTTACGCAAATACGGTACATTTATATTTGTTATCTAAAATCTCTCTCTATGGAGTTACAAAACAAAATAGCTTATGTAATTCCAATATAAATGAAAGATTATTCGCATGGCAAATTCTCTTGTTCCAATTTGGATTTTATTTATGTTTTCATTACGAAATAAATATATTTTATTAAAAACACGTCTTGTTTATTTTTACTTTAAAACTTGATCCAGAAATCAAATTAATTAAAATAGTCCGATCTGAAATTTATACTGACCGCCAAACGTAGATATCCATTAAGTTGAAATTAATTAGGCCAATTAGATTAATTAAACTGATGATAGAGAACGAGATGTATACGTTTAAGTTTGTCTTAAACGTAGACGCAGAGTAAGGCAGAGAAAAATTTATAACTTAAGTCGTAAAAGACTGTTAGTCTTTAGGTTATAAGCTTTTCTCTGCCTTACCCTACATCTTATGACAAACATCTTCAAACATTGTTCTCTGCCATCAGCTTTAGTCTGCAAAGCGATCTCAGAATATTCTGATAAATTGCTTCGTACGTTGTATTTACACGTACTTTATATAACAAAATCTTAAAGTATGATCTGGAATGAAGCCGGTTACGAAATATATGTTATCTGACTGCGATGAAAAGCTCCCGTTCCGACGGGAAACCATTTGAGAGTCAATTTATAACAAACGCAACAGTAAATTCTCTCGTTTATTTTTCATTCATCTATGAATGATAAATAAGCTGACAAATGCGTTTGGCAGTTTAATGGTTACTACAAGATTTAGGATATTATTTCCTATTTACTTTCAAAGCGCGCAATTGGAATATAGAACGAATAGAGATATCGACGATTTAACTTATTGAATACCTATAGATATGTATTGTCTCGATTCACGGCTGAGAATTGACATCTTTATCCAAAAAATTTATTAATTTAACCACCTTTTCCCGAAAAGATCATTAAAAATTAAACGATAAGATTTTAAAACTAATTCCAATATCTTTAAATTCACTTATAATTAATATTTGTTTTATAATTAATGTCATTTTTGCGCAACGTCGAATTTATTTTGTTCAGCGAACATTGTTCTCTTGACTCTATTTCTAAGAATGGCACGATCCGAAACTGAAGCTGAATTACCATAAGGATCCGATTAGAGATACAAGTGAATGTATAATCGTACACGTAGAATCCAAATATTGAAACAAGGTTTATCTTTACGTGACCCGCGTATAGTATACGTTATTTCTCGCGTAAGTTTGTGCCAATAACATCCAAGTTATTATTTATTATTATATATCATAACATACACAACATTGCATACGCGTGTATTTATTAGATTGTAAACTTTATTGAAAAATAAATAATAAGCTTTATAGTTGAACAAAATTAATAAGCTTTACGGTAATTCTAAACTAAACGTTATTCAAAACTTAGTATACACACGTTTATCTTTTCTCTCTCTCTCTCTCTCTCTCTCTCTCTCTCTCTCTCTCTCTCTCTCTCTCTCTCTCTCTCTCTTTAATAATATAACAATACGTTTTAGAACATTTAAGATACATGATATTTAACCGAGGTATATATCCGGATAGGTTATTAGTAATAATCATCGTAGATTTACGATGGTTATTACTTTGATCTCACGAATTTGCCAATCTCCTTTAACGGTGATTTAACATATCGAGTTTGCTCTGCAGCTATGTGTTATAGTTCCATAATACTCGTCGTTATTTTGGTAATTAAATAGAAAATAATCAGAATCTCTATATTACTATGTGTATATAATATATCAGGAAATTTAATTTTCATCCCACTAACTGCGGTATTTATATACCACATAACGCATTTACCTAATTTACGTGCCACGAAGAGAAACTTCGCAAATTATTTAATTAAATTAAATACGGTCGATACGTTGCACAGAATTATATTGAAATCATAATATTTAAAGTAAAATATTAAATCAATCGTAATAATCATAACATTTTTAGCTAAAGTAAACTCAATTCCGTTAATGGTAGTATCTCTTAAATTTTATCGAATAATGCAATCAATGCCTTAAATTAGGAATTAAATAAAATAATTAAATTTTCTAAATGAAAACATTAATTTACTCTTATTCGATTATCCATTAGTCGCAAGTTATCGTTAATATCTCTGGATATATATATATATATTGGGTTGTCCGGAAAGTTCATGCCGATTTTGAAGGAAAATTGGAACGCAGAAGATTTAAATTTTAGTATACATTTATTAAATTATATAGGCACGTTAGTCGGTTAGTCGGCACGAACTTTCCAGACAATATATATATATACACATATATACTGATACATAATCGCTCGCAGCGCGATATAGAATACAGTCTGACACCGAGAGTTGTTTGCGCTACATACACATTTACACGGATCGTGTCCATTATGGTAATCCGACGATGCAATTCGATGCGTTTCAACAACTGCATAAACATTCAGTATGCTATCCATGCAAAATAATGGAGTAAACACGGGGAGAAGAGCGAGCGCGACATGAACGCACTTACCTGGAGTGGGCTTGGGTCGATCATGGTGCAGCTTTGTCTATGTTGTTGCTGAAATTTCGGCTGGTACGGCTCGAGCATGCGGATCTTGCCCCATCGATTGAAAAACAGAGCGATGGCAGCCACCCATAGAACCAGGACAAGAACGACAATCAGGACCTCCTCGGCTCGTACCACTACCGCGCCCGGTTCTGCAATTCCTGATTAAATTCTCTCTCGTTTCTTGCGGTAAAGTGTACAAAAATTATACAATTATAAATAACAAATGAAGTTATAAGTTTATGTGAAAGATCAGTGTTTAATGAGCGCACAGCGTGTGCATTATACTCCTATTAATATAGATTAGTATTAAGATTAAAGCTAATCCAACGACCACGATAATGTGACCTAATTTCTCGTGTGCATCCTTTGATCTACGAGCCAACTTATATGCGAACGTGTCTGGCTGACTGCGAGAGAGAAAATAAACTCAGGAAATATCGCTCAGGGATACAATTCAATGTTCAGTCATATGTAAACCTTTGTTGGCGGTCGTATAATGCTGTCTAACGATGTTTCATACTACGCTCGTATGGCAAACAATCGAACTGATAAATTGATATCCACCGTCCTATATGATCGAAATGGGACCGAGGAGAGAACTTTACTTCACAGGCTATCATGTAGAAAATCAAACGGAGAAAAAGGAGTAGACAGATTCCATTATATTGTATAATGTTCGCATATTCATTCCTGACATCCATGATGTATGTAGAGTATACATAGTTTGAGATGACATTCTATACATAATTTATATCTGCTTTAAATCTCCTCTCTTTGTGTCCCCTCTTTGTGAGCAACAAAACTTTTTATACATTTTTAAGCTTACATACTCATTAAAGAAATTTAAATTATTTGCGAAAACACATTACAAAGTTTTCGATATTCCTTTTTCTTCATAGTATGTTAAATTGTATCGCAGGTGGTCTACCGCAAATTTAATCATAAGTACGCCAAATTTATGTGAAATTTTACTTTTTCATGTTTTCATTTCTCAAGAAAAATTGATCGACCATCTGTCACCAACAACTTTCCATAAAATCTCTGGAGTGTCGTCAAGTATAAACATTTACAATTTCACGTAAAACTAAAATAAATAGTCGTAAAACGTGCCTAAATTAGAATTAGATTAGCGAAGCTAT
>Ga0157363_1001437_pt1 | contig 19850 bp, 20 predicted proteins | sample AttsexASBM1_FD_111477 | JGI IMG/M metagenome (GOLD analysis project Ga0157363, IMG submission 111477) | Fungus gardens microbial communities from leaf cutter ant in Ribeirão Preto, State of São Paulo, Brazil - Atta sexdens ASBM1 | ecosystem: Host-associated > Fungi > Mycelium > Unclassified ... | reverse complement strand
TTCTAAAAATGTACCCCGTCTTACTCACACTGTGTACAACTCCGAAAACCGCAGCGATGCAAGGGGCTCAGGATTCTATCCCGTTTTACTCACAGACCCCCTGTGTACAACCCCCAGTTTCGAAGGATGTACCCAACAATCCACGGTACTCGGTACCTCATTCGGGGACTCCGAGTACTGTCCCCATGTACCCCAGTACTGACACAATCTTTTCACCGGGTCATACGCAGTACTCGCACAGACACATGCCGTCGATAGTTTGGAGTCGCATCTTATGACCACACTGAGTACTTCATTGATTCTCGCGAGCGGATCGTTTGCCCGGCGAGTACTTCTGGAGGAAAGCGGTCTGACGATTCAACTTCGTCCTGTCGATATAGATGAGGAAAGTCTGAGACAGACGTGTGAGGCAGAGGGAAAATCACTGGGTGAGACTGCGTTGACGCTGGCAGAAGCCAAAGCTGTCAGGTCGGCGGTAGTGGGAAAAGAAACGGATCTGATTATCGCAGCAGACCAAATCCTTGATCTCGATGGGGAGGCCTTTGCAAAGCCAAAGACTCTGGAAGAGGCCCGAAACCATCTCAAAAGACTTAGGGGGCGCACGCACCGTCTTCAGACGGCGGTGGTGCTTTATCGTGGGACCCGAAAGATTTGGGGTAATCTGGCTGTCCCGGAACTGACCATGCGACTGTTTTCGGATATGTTTCTGGAGGCCTATCTCGAGCGCGAAGGAGAGACACTTCTTGGATGTGTAGGAGCTTATCGGCTGGAAGGACCTGGAGTTCAGCTGTTCTCGAGCATTTGCGGCGATCATGATGCTGTTCTCGGGTTGCAACGCCTTCCTCTTCTGGAGGCCTTGAGGGCTCAGAATGCACTTCTGACTTAAAAAGTACTTTTTTGGCTTGTCAGCAGAAAAACATCCTTATATACCGCCCACATCCGGCTTCACCCCAACGAAGCCGTAGATGAAACAGTGGGGCCATAGCTCAGTTGGGAGAGCGCTTGAATGGCATTCAAGAGGTCGTCGGTTCGATCCCGATTGGCTCCACCAGTTTCCTTAAATTTTTCCTGAAATAATTGACTGCACTTTCAGTGCAAGATACCGCAGCCATTGGCTTTAATAGCGCAGATGGTCATTCGGATCGTTTTGTCCTAACATTTTAGGGTGAGGGTTTTGGATATAAACTTTCCGGCTTTCAGCCTTATTCAAAAAACAATGAATAGGTCTGCACTCTATTTCACGAATAGCAGATCCTCATCACGATAGAACGGTTTGGTGTTCATCGATGATAAGGCGATCTGTGAAGGTTTTAAGAAACAGAACGAATTCCGTTCAAAAATGCACTCTGTTGCATTAGCAGGCAGACTATTGATCCACAAACGGAAGAGATACCTGTGTTTTCCATATTCAGGGACTGCTCCTTCGATTTTTCTCTTCGTGAAACACGATGACCGAATGGGTTAAATCCCAGTCATGCTGGTCGCTCCTTTCAATAAGGATTTAGCGACGGACAGGGCGCAGGGATTCGGAGGATCTGCTTCAGTCCGCTTTTCTCAAGCTGCTGGAGCTCAAACCGTCCAATATCCGGAATGTGGAGGCCTATCTTGTCAGAACGGCTCAGAATACGGCCCATGATACAGGCCGCCGAGAGCGGAATGGCCCACTGTCTTTCATTGAAGACGAGGATATAAAAGAATTTCCCTGTAATGGTCCAACGCCTGTTGAAACGGTTATGTCGCGTCAGCGTCTGGACATACTGGAAGAAGCCATAAGAGATCTTGATGTCCGAACCCGGGAAATATTTCTGCTTCACCGGGTTGAAGATCTTTCTTATGCCCAGATTGCAAAACGCTTCGGTTGCTCAGTTAGCAATGTAGAAAAACATATCAGCAAGGCTCTGGCTTTCCTGACCAAAAGACTTCTGGATTAAGGTTTATGTCCTCCCTTCACGATACGGCAGCCGAGTGGTTCGCACGTCTTCATGCTCCAGACTGCTCGGATCAGGACCGTCAGAATTTTAAGATCTGGTATCATAAAAGCTCTGCCCAGGCTCAGGCCTATGACCTTGTTTCTACGATATGGCAGGCCTCTGGAGCTTCAAGGGTGTCTTCAGGGCAATCAGCATCTGACGTTATTCCCTCTAGTTTAAGCCGCCGAAAAATTATTACTGGTGCCGTTGCTCTGGCCGTTGGTTCCCTTGCGGTTCTCCCGAACCCGGCAGAGGCGACAATACGCGTGACCGGGACAGGTCAGCAGAAGAAATTCACGATTTCACGCGCACTGACTGTTTTGCTTGATAGTGACAGTTCTGTCGCTGCCAGAGAACAGAACAACATCCTGGATCTATTATACGGGCAGGCTGAAATCACTTCCCGTCTTATGGGAAATCGAAACACAGTAGAGATAGATCAGTGGAAGATTTCGTTATCGTCCGGAAATTTTAATTTTTCTAAATCTTCGCTGAAAAGTTCAATAACAGTGCTGAAAGGGAGAGCAGCTCTCGCACATCCCGCCATGACTGGAGTCCAGGCTCTCGTGGAAGGAGAGCGGGCGACGATTTTGCCAGATAATCGTCTGCTCATTGATCGTCCGTCCCTGGATGATATTTTAGCCTGGCGGAGCGGCCGACTGTCCTTCCGGAATACGCCTCTAAGTGAAGCCGCCGATGAAATGAACCGGTATGCACGGCGCAAACTGGAGATTTCAGCATCCGCTGCAAACCTGCGCATCTCCGGTTTCTATCATTTCGGGCAGAACGAGACCTTTGCGCGCCTGCTGGAAAATTTCCTGCCTGTTCGCGCGACATTTGGTCAAACCATCGAGATCGTTAAGCTTTAATGACAACGATCATTTTCCACTGAGGGCACGCGCATCCCATTCGTCAACGAAGCAGACACCTATTGCGGCTTTATGCTTCGGAGACCCGCTCATGTTTCGCCTCAGAACATCCTTCCGGCATGCCATGCTGGCCGCGACTTTTTTCGCAAGCCTTCCGGAACAATCTTTTTCAGCCACTGTTCCTGCGCTGGATCTCCACCTTGGTTCACAGTCACTTGCAGCCTCTCTGGCTGAACTTTCCCGGATCAGTCATCAGGATATTCTCTTTTCAGAAACTGCAATGGGCTCCCGAACAGCGCCTGCACTGAACGGAAAATATACGTTTGATGAGGCCCTACAGCGCCTGACGCAGGATAGTGGATTGATTGTATTCCGCGATGCCAGTAGCGGCGCGATCACTGTTAAATCTGGCGGTTCTTTTCCCAGAAAAGTGCCACATCCTGCGGTTGAAAAAGCCAGTCCCGTAAGGGAAGAGGCCATGGTTGTTCTGGGGGCAGGGCAGTCCAGACAGGTTCAGACTCTCTCCCGCACTGAACTTCATAAGGCGGCTCCAGGCACATCTCCTTTGGCCACACTGTCAGAACTTCCCGGCGTGAACTTTCAGTCGTCAGATCCTTTGGGTGCTTATGAATGGGCACAGCAGATTACCATTCGCGGGTTTTTCACCGACCAGCTTGGCTAGACACTGGACGGAATTCCGCTTGGAAATATGCAGTATCGTAACAATAATGGTCTGGCTATTGGGCGTGCACTGGAGACAGAAAACAACGGACCTGTAACCCTTGCTCAGGGAACAGGTGGGCTTGGAACGGCTTCGACCAGCAATCTCGGTGGCACAATCCAGTTTTCATCTATTGATCCAACAGATCATTATGGACTGGATGTTTCCGGAACAGTTGGAAGCTCAAATACGTGGCGTGGCTTTGTTCGCCTTAACAGCGGAATTCTACCGGGTGGCGGCAAGTTCTATGCCAGCTACGATTATCAGTATGCGGATAAGTGGAAAGGGTGGGGCCAGCAGAAACAGCAGCAGCTTAATTTCAAATATATCCAGCCTTTGGGCGACGCTGTAAAAGCCACAACGTATCTCGATTTTGATGACCGGCGCGAAGATGATTATCTGGATCTTTCAACCGGTCTGATCAAGAAATTCGGCTATAATCACGACGATATCAGCAACAATTACAAGCTTGCGGAACAGATTGCCCGTGCTTATCAGGCGGGGGAAACGCTACCTTCTCCGTACACATCTCCGGACGACACTTATTACCGCGGTGGTGGCGTGCGGCAGGATATGGTGGGTTATGAAAAGTTCGATTATCACCTGATTTCGCATCTGACCGGTTCTACGACAGTTTACGGTCATTACGATCGCGGGCCGGGAACATGGTCTGATCCGTATGATCCAACACCTGCTAATCTGGATGGATCACCTCTATCCGTTTCAACGACGGAATATCGTATGCAACGCGAAGGCGTGCTGACCGGCCTTGCGTATCAGCGTTGGCATCATAAAATCGAAGCTGGATTCTGGTTTGAAAACAATCTTTTCAGTCAGGCTGCAAAACTTTATCCACTTCAGGAAGGTGTAACGCCTTCAAATTTCCAGCGCTTCTACGAGAACCCATTTGCGGTGCAATGGCAGTATACCTTCCGCACGCATGTTTATCAGTTTCACCTTGAGGATAGCTGGTCAATTACGCCGAAACTGCGCATTAATGCTGGCTTCAAGTCGCTGGTCTCGAATAGTTCTGTAGCGACAGCGCAAAGTTCCAATCCCATCAACGCCTCGATTTCAGCGTCCAACGGGTTCCTTCCTCAGGTTGGTGTTCTGTATCGTTTCAACAAGCATCATGAAGTTTTCGCTGATTTTTCGCGGAATATGTCGGCCTTTACGGCATCTGCTTCAACCGGCCCGTTTTCGACAACGCAGGCAGGCTTTGCCTATATTCATAACAAGCTGAAACCGGAAACAACCAATACGGAAGAGCTTGGTTATCGGTTTCATAATGACAGCGTGCAGGCTTCTCTGACGGGGTATTACGTTGATTTTGAAAACAGGCTTCTTGCGTCATCCCTGAGTTCGGTAATTGTTGGAAATCAGAACGTTCTGGAAAATGTCGGAAGTGTAACGTCCCGTGGTGTTGAAGCTGCAGCGACCTGGCGCTTTTTCCGGAACTGGTCTCTCTACGGTGCGTGGTCCTATAACGATGCGCATTACAACGATAATATCGTGAATTCAGACGGATCCATTTTGCGCATTGCAGGCAAGCAGGTTGTCGCCGCACCGCGCAATATTGGAAATTTCAAGCTGGCTTATGATGACGGGACGATCTGGGGTCAGTTTGGTGGCCAGTATATGAGCCGTCGTTTTTACACTTATCTGAATGACTCTCCGCTTCCGGGACGTGTTCTGTTCAATCTGTCCGCCGGATATCGCTTTCATCGCCCGGGAATTCTCAAAGGGCTGGAAGCTCAGGTCAACGTCGTGAACCTGTTCGACAAGGGATATATCTCAAGCATTGGAACCACAGGTTTCAAGAATAGTGACCCGAGTGGGACTTACCAGACTCTCCAGACGGGTGCGCCACGGCAGGTGTTTTTCACCCTGAGCAAACACTTCTTCTGATCTGTTTTCCGCACATCATTTCCGAAAGGAAAGTCTCATGTCATCACTTTCACGTCGCGGTATTCTGAGCGCAGGTGGCGCGCTTCTGTCCTCTACTTTGATCAAGGGTGTTTCAGCACAAACTCTGTCTGTGACCACACAGGAACCGTTTTCGTTCCTGTTCATAACAGACACCCATCTTCAGCCTGAGCTGGATGCCATGAAAGGCTGCAAGATGGCATTTCGTGCGGCATCACAGGAAAAGGCAGATTTCGTTTTGCAGGGAGGAGACCATATTTATGATGCAATGGAAGTCTCGCTTCCTCGCGCTCATAAGCTCCTTGATCTGTATGACATGACCGAGCAGGAACTCGGCAAAAAAGTTTACCATACAGTCGGTAACCATGACTGTTTCGGCGTGTATGCCAAAAGTGGTGCTTCGACGCAGAATGCCGAATTTGGTAAGAATTTTTTCCGGAAAGCGTTTGGTGAAACCTATTATGCGTTTGAGCATAAAGGCGTTCACTTCATCGTTCTGGACTCTGTAACCATCACGCCGGATCGTGACTACGAAGGGCGTTTTGATGCACGTCAGGTCAACTGGCTGAAGTCTTATCTTCAGACGGTTCCGGCCGGAGCGCCCATCATTATCTCCACACATATTCCCATGGTGACAGCGTTTTATACCTACGCTGATGAAAGCCCGTCACTTTTCAAACATCAGGCTCTCAGCACCGTTAATACGCGCGAAATTCTGGCTCTGCTTGCAGGGCATAGTGTGCTGGCTGTTTTCCAAGGGCATACTCATGTTCTTGAGCAGGTCGAACATAACGGTATTCAGTTCATTACAGGTGGTGCTGTCAGCGGAAACTGGTGGCATGGATTACATCTCGGCACGCCAGAGGGCTACATGATCGTCCATGTAGAAAATAATACCGTTCGGACTGAATACAAAACCTACGGGTTTCACACAGTTAGTCCGGAAAATACCTACTGAAAGACATTCGAGTTTGGACAGACCTTCAACAGGATGAAGGTCTGTCCGAAATTATGAGCCTACCGGCCGCACCAGATCAGCAATCATGCCATTTGTGGCCAGCAAAGCATCCTGGGGGGCAAGCTCAATAAGCAGGCCGCGGTCGCCCCCATTAATGACAACCGGCGGTCCATCCATCCCGCTTTGCTCAAATGCGGTGGGCACAGCGCTGCGCTGACCGAACGGGCTGACCCCTCCGATCTTGTAACCTGTTCGTTGCTCCGCATCCGGTCGGGACAGCATCTTGGCTTTTCGTCCTCCGAAAGCCGTCGCCACCCGTACGAAGTCCAGTTCCTGGTCCGCGGGGAGAACAACGCAGGCGGGGCGCCCGTCTATCTGCACCATCAGGGTTTTCAGGACATGATCGGGTGCCAGGCCCAGAGCGGCTGCTGCGGCAACGCCCAGCTTGCCGGCTGACGGATCATACTCGTAGATGCGGCGTTGGTAGGAGATGCCCAGCGCATCCAGTGTCAGTGTTGCGGAAGTGTCCAGGTCACTCATTCCAGAAGGTCTCGTTCTTTGACGTCTCCCTTCAGGATGGCACCTTGGGTAAGGGGATGCTAGGGTCGGGGCTCCTGCAAGAGAGAGAACTGGATTTCATGGCTGCTGCTTTTCTGGCCTGCATGCTGGCATCCGCCATGCATTACCGCCTTCCTCCCCGTGTCCTGCCGGCTATTCAGCGGGTTGAAGGGGGTGTGATGGGAAAGGTTAGCCAGAATACGGATGGATCTGTTGATATTGGTCTCATGCAGATCAATTCGCGATGGGTCCTGCCGATTGCGTCCATGACCCATCAAACTCCAGCGCAGGTCGCGACCCGGCTTGCTCTGGAACCCTGCTTCAATGTTGCGGCCGCTGCCATGATCTTACGCACGGCGCTAGACAACGAGCATGGCAATCTGCTGCGGGCGATCGGTGATTATCATTCCCGAACGCTTCCGCTGAACATGGCATATCAGCGCAAGGTTATTGCGGCAGCCACCGAACTTTATGTCAGACAGCCTTCCCGAGGATAGCCAGAAGGAAAATGTTATCTTATAACGTCCGTCCTTCTTACGCCGCCGGGGAAACTCATGCATCGTTTCCGAACCCTGTGTCTGGTCGGTTCGCTGCTGACTGCACCTGTCGCTTCTGCGGCGCCGACGCCTGTGGTTTGTGTTGAATCTGTCTGGTGCAACATCGCTGCCCAGATCGGTGGACCTGAAATCACCACGCAGGCCCTGATCTCAACGCCCGGTATCGACCCTCACGAACTGACCCCGACCCCCTCGATGGCACGCCAGACAGCGCGCGCGGCGCTGGTTGTGCTCAATGGCGCGACTTATGACGACTGGGCGCTGCCCTTCGTATCGGCTTCTGCTCCCCGTATTATTGCAGCGCAGGAAGCTGGTTGGACAGTGGGAGACAATCCTCATCTGTTTCTTGATCCTGTTGCCGTTCGCAAGGTTGCGATGGCCATGGCGCGTGTTTTCGTCAAGCAGGGACTAAATCATGAGGCGGTCCAGCAACGTCTGAAGGCTTTTCTGGAACAGATTGACGGTCTGGAAGCGCGCAGTGGCAAGCTGCGCCAGACCTATGATGGAACGGCCATCGCAGCGATGGAGCCGGTTGGGGCTGACCTGATCCAGCATATGGGTTTGCATATTGTGGATGCAGGATTTGCTCTGGCTGTCATGCACCATACGGAGCCTTCTCCCAGGGATGTTGCGGTGCTTGAGACGGCGCTGGACGAGAAGACCGTCAAACTGCTGATTGTAAATCCGGCTGTGAGATCGCCCCAGATTGACCGGATGGTGGACAAGGCCCGGAGCAGTGGTATGCCGCTCGTCATGGTTGGGGAAACGCTGCCACCGGGACTATCATGGCAGGAGTGGGTGTCTTCAATTATCGAGTCCGTTCAGAAGGCCCTTGATGGCGCATCCAGATAACCTTTCCCTTGACCAGGTCACACTCTGCGCAGGCGCCAAGACCATTCTGGATAACGTCACCCTGACAGTCCCCATGACCGGCGTGACGCTTTTGGCAGGCCGGAACGGTTCCGGAAAATCGACTTTTCTGAAGGCTTGCCTTGGCCTTGTGCGCCTCCAGAGTGGTGTTCTTTTTCTCAAGGGCCAGCCGCCTGAACTTGCCTGCAGACAGATCGGCTACATGCCTCAGGGTCTGAGTGACACGGCTTTGATGATTCCGGCGATCAGTCATGTCATGGCAGCGATGAAAGGTGCACGCTGGGGAATACCGTTGCCCTCTCGTGCCCGGCGAGAGGATGCTGAACGACTGCTGGCTCTGACGGGTGCGTTGTCTTTTGCCCGGCGGCCTCTTGGCCTTCTGTCTGGAGGAGAACGTCAGCGCGTCTGTCTTGCGCAGGCTCTGACAGACAATCCGAAGATGCTACTTCTGGACGAACCTCTGGCGGCTCTGGACCATGAAGCACAGCATCAGATTGTGTCTTTGCTGGATACTCTGACGCGGGACCTTGGAATTTCCATCCTTCTGACCTCTCACGAGATAGAGGCTCTGGACGGGAAGATGTCGCGTATTTTGAAGCTGAAGAACGGCAGTCTGCATGTTTGAATTCGAATTCATGCGGCATGCTTTTCTGGGATGCACCATCGTTTCTGTGCTGGCGGGAACGGTAGGATGGTTCCTGATCCTGCGGCGTCAGGCCTTTGCTGCCCATGCTCTGTCTCATATTGGCTTTAGTGGTGCTGCAGGGGCGGTCTGGCTCGGTATTTCTCCCTTTTATGGGATGATCGCTTTCAGTCTTTTGGCTGGCTTGGCGATGGGCAATGAAACAAAGGGAGCAGGGGCTCTTTCACCGCAACGAGACAGCATGATTGGCCTCGTTCTTGCTGCCAGTCTCGGTCTGGGAACATGGTTCCTGCACGAAGCGAATGGCGCCTCAAGCATGGCGACAACGCTTCTGTTTGGAGATGTGCTGGGTATTGATACGCCAACACTCTTCGCACTGAGCGCCGTCACAGTGCTCTGTCTGGCTGGGCTGGCTTTTCTGGGGCGACCACTTTTGTTCGCAAGCCTGATGCCGGACGTGGCGCAGGCGCGTGGAGTTCCAGTGCGTCTCACGTCACTCGGATTTATGGCGATAGCGGCCTTGGCTTGTTCCGCCTGTGCAGAAGTCTCGGGCGCGCTTCTGGCCTTCAGCCTCATGATTGGCCCGGCGGCAACGGCTCTCCGGTTAGGTTTGAGGCCCGTTGCAGGGCTCGCCGCTGCGGTGTCTCTGGCCCTGTTTCTGTCCTGGGGAGGTCTTGCTCTGTCCTGGGTGACAGACGTGCCCGTGCCATTCTGGATCGGGCTTGGAGCCGCCGCCTGTTATGGAATGGCGTGCATGGTCAGGCGTTAATTGCCTGTCATTGTCACCAGACGAAGGTGAACCAGCCCGATAAAGGCGATCAGGCAGAGATGAAGGATAATCAGAGCCCTGCCGGTAATGACGGGTGCATCGCGGGTTGTATCCGGAGTTTCAGTCGACATTGTGGGCCTCCATAGGTTCTCTGTTCATAATCAACTTCACACCGTATCGCCAGACTATAGGGAAAATGCGGTTTTTTATGAAAAAATAGAACGGGCGCGAAAAACCTGACAGATTGCTCTATGTTAATATCGCTATGTCAAATGATACGAAAACATCTCGACCTGTTCGTGAACAGATAGACCTCTCCAAAATCGAGGTCTCGCCGAATGCGAAACTGATCCTGATGCTGGCCGCTATGGTCGCCGCAATCTGCGGTGGGCTTTACGGTTATGATACAGGCATCATTTCGGGCACGCTTCCTCTTATTGGTGATGACTTCCATCTGAACTCCACCATGAAGGAAAGCGTCGCCTCCGCTATTCTTCTGGGCGCAGTGTTTGGTGCTTTCGTGGCAGGCGCCCTTTCCGAGAAATTTGGTCGACGCACAACAACCTGCATTGTCAGTGGTGTGTTTGTTCTCGGTGCAACGGCTTGTGCATTTTCCCCAGATGTCTGGAGTCTGATTGCTGCCCGTTTCGTGCTTGGACTTGCCGTCGGTGGATCTACACAGGTGGTTCCGATGTATATTTCGGAACTGGCACCTCAGGAACGCCGTGGCAGCCTGGTGACAATGTTCAATGTTGCCATTGGTCTGGGTATTCTGATTGCTAATATCATTGGCCTGACGCAGCGGACGAACTGGGGTTGGCGCCCGATGGTGGGGATTGCCGCCATTCCCGCAGCCATCGTTTTCGTGTCCATGTTCTTCATGCCGAAAAGCCCGCGCTGGTCTGCTGAGAACGAGGGCATGAAAAACGCCATTCTTCATCTCAGCCGTATTCGGACGACCAAGCGGGCTGTCCGCAAAGAAGTGGAAGCGATCCGCGAGAACGCAACGGATATCGATCCGAAGAACCGTGGCTGGCGTGGCCTCTTCCAGCCCTGGGTTCGTCCGGCACTGGTTGCAGCGCTTGGTGTCGCATTCTTTACCCAGTGCGGCGGCCTGGAGATGATGATCTATTATGCGCCGACGTTCCTGAACGATGCCGGATTTGGTGCATCTTCGGCACTATGGGCGTCGCTGGGTGTGGCGATCGTTTATTGCATCATGACCTTTCTGGGCTGCCTGTTCGTAGACCGGATCGGCCGTCGTCGTCTCATGCTGATCATGGGGCCGGGTGCTGCCCTGTCTCTGGTTGGTCTGGGCATCATGTTCATGAGCCATCCGGCTCCAGGGAGCATTGGATCTTATCTGATCGTGGCCTTCCTGCTGCTGTTCATGATGTTCAACTCTGGTGGTATTCAGGTCTGCGGTTGGCTTCTGGGTGCGGAAATGTTCCCGCTTTCCATGCGTGGGCAGGCAACCTCCCTGCACGCAGCGACGCTGTGGGGAGCAGATCTGATTGTGACCAGTACGGCGCTGACAATGGCCGAGGGCATTGGCCTGACATGGACGATGTGGTTCTACGCCCTGGTCAACCTGGCCTCCGTGATCTTTGTGTTCTTCTTTGTTCCGGAGACTTCCGGTGCTTCCCTTGAAGACATTGAAGACGCGCTGCTGGAAAATCGTTTCCGTCCGACGCGGGAGAACAAGCGTATTGTCCCGGAAGAGGATGAAGAGGACGCTCGGTCCGCAGCATGATACGGTTCCTCCTTTCTTGAGGAGGACCGGATATGAACGTTATCGCTCAACGGGTTATTGCTGCACGAAGCGGCAATAACCCGTTTGTCATTGGGCGCATGAAATCTGGCTGGCTTGTGCTTGGGGAGACCCAGCCTCTTCCGGGGTATTGCCAGCTTCTCGCAGATCCCATTGTTTCCTCTCTCAATGATTTGCACGGAGAGGCGAGAGCCCAGTACCTTCTGGATATGGCTGCGGTTGGGGATGCCCTTCTGGCGGTGACCGGGGCATCTCGTATCAATTATGAGACATGGTGTAATCTTGCGCCCTCGCTTCACACCCATATCGTGCCGCGCTATGCGAGCGAGGAGGACGACAAACGCACCAAGGCTGCCAGTATAGCGTATGATTATGCTGCTGCCAGACCGTTTGACCCGGAGCAGGACAAGACCTTCATGGAGGCAATGAAGCGGGAGTTAGGCCTAGGGTGTTAGTGGTAACGCGTGGCCAGCAGATACCAAAGGCGAAAAACGGTAGTTTCACAGAAGGTCTGTCTCTGAAGCTCTGGCCGTTTCCAGAGGAGCCTGAAACGTTCTTTAAACGTCCGGGCCTGAGACAGATCTTCAAGAAGCGCTTTGGATTCCGGCGTCAGCATGTCTGGATAGCTCAGGAGACGCTGCACGTTTGACTCGAAGATCGTCATGAAAGCGCCAGGCCCGCGTTTTAAGGCGCCAAGGCCGCGCTGGATTCTGGAATGTTTCGCACCGACCGTATTGCAGGAGTGCTGCCGGTAATAACTCACGCAGCGATCATCAAAGAAAATTTCTCCGCCGGCTGCCATAGTCAGCAAATACGCCCACCAGTCATGCAAGGTGTTGGCGGGCGGAGTAGTTCCCTGCATCAAATGGCAGGCGGCTGCGTTAATGACAGCTGTATGGCCTGTCGCAATATTCTGGGTCAAAGCCGCTGCAAAACACGGTTGTCGATGTAACCGTTCAGACTTGCTGAAGACGTTCAGGGTGCTATCCGTCAGATACTGACGGGCGCAATAAATTGCCGGGATCTGTGCAGGTTGGGTCCGAAGCCACTCTACAGCCCATTCCAGTTTTTTGGGATGCCAGACGTCGTCCTGATCAGCGAACGCAACGAACGGCGTTTCTGGAATGGAATCCAGCAGATGCAGGTACGATGCTCCGACACCGTTCGAGCCGGGAAGGGACGTGATCTCGACGCAGCGTCCATGTCCACGGTGTGCAGCAAAGGAGAGCATAATGACGCGTGAAGCATCTGTTGACCCGTCATCGCGCCAGTAAAGAACCCAGTCTGTGTGAGACTGGGCCAGAATGCTGTCGAGCTGTGCGTTCAGGTAAGTTTCGCCATTGTAAAGCGATAACAGAATAGCAACGCGCGTTGTTTTGTCCGCACCTTGACTTGCTCCTCCCCGGATCATCTGCGGGTTCCAGCGGCGGGTGCCGGATTGAGGAGAAGACATGACATCCTTATGAAAACGAACAGAAACAAAACGCGGAATACAGACCATTCCTTATCAGAATGGCCTGTAAAACTTACGAAGCCGTAAAGAGACGATGCACCGTACGGGCTACACTCTCACGCCATTCAGGCAATTTAACGCCAAAAATGCGATGAAGTTTTGAACAGTCCAGCCGGGAATCCTGCGGACGCTTGGCTGGCGTAGGCCAGTCTTCTGTACGGATTGCCGTAACCGTGGGCATGGCCTGCCCATGTTTTTCGGCTTCTTCAAGGGCAGCGACTGCCAGGCCGTGCCAGGTCGTCTCGCCGGTTCCGCTGGCGTGGTAGATGCCAGCGTATTCTGGCTTCCACCCGTCTTTTTCCACCAGAGCCAGAATGGCGAGGATGGCTTCCGCCAGATCGTCGGAACTGGTCGGGTTGCCGCTCTGATCTCCAACGACCTTGAGAGCCGGGTTCTTTGCCCCAGCGTTGATCATGGTCTTGATGAAGTTCTTGCCGTGCGCCGAATAGACCCAGGACGTTCTGAGAACAATGCTCTTCGGGTTGGCTGCCAGAACAGCCTGCTCCCCGTCAGCCTTGGTGCTGCCATAGACCGTTTCAGGGCTGGTCGGATCTTCTTCGGTATAAGGTGCGCCCTTGTCACCGGAAAAGACATAGTCCGTTGAAACATGCACAAACGGAATGCCAGCCTTGGCGCAGGCTTCAGCAAGTGCCTTCGGGCCCGAGTTATTGGCGCGTTCTGCGCCGTCTTTCTCGGTTTCAGCCAGATCGACAGCCGTCCAGGCAGCAGCATTCACCACAGCAGCCGGATGATATTTTTCAATCGCGGCTGCGATCGTTTCAGGCTTGTCGAAATCGAACTCCGGTCGACCCACACGAATGATGCGGTCACCGCCGAGAGTGGCGAGGGATGTCGCAAGCTGGCCATTGCCGCCCGTGACGAGGATGGAACCTGTGCTGGACATGGCTTTACTCACTTTTCGTACTGGAACCAGCCTTTGGCTTCCGAGAAGTGCGGCGCGATTTTGTCCTTGTCGGACAGAACGGCTTCTTCTTCGGAAATGGGCCAGTCAATGTTCAGTTCCGGAGAGTTCCAGATGACCGCACGTTCGGAAACCTTGCTGTAAAGAGACGTGCACTTGTACTGGACTTCGGTGTTCTCTTCGAGCGTTACGAAACCATGCAGGAAGCCGGGCGGAACCCATAACTGGGACCAGTTTTCAGCAGAGAGCTCAGCAGCAACCCACTTGCCATAGGTCGGTGAGCCAGTGCGGGCATCTACGGCCACATCCCAGATGGCACCACGCGTTACGCGAACGAGTTTGCCCTGTTCGTAGGGGGCCAACTGGCAATGCAGCCCGCGGACGACGCCTTTTTCAACAGAAAGGCTCTGATTGTCCTGAACGAAAGGCAGGTTGATGCCGGCCTCCGTCATACGATCAAAATTATAGGTTTCGGAAAAGAAGCCGCGATTATCGCTGAAACGAGGAGGCGTAACGAGAATGACTTCCGGAATGGCTAGCCGTTCGACCTTCATGACGGTTTCCTTCAGAAAATGAGATCTGGAAATAAAGGCAGACTGTGCCTCAGCAGAAAAAACGCTGCCTGACCTGGTCAGGCAGCGCAGGGAAGATCAGGCGCCGTGATCTGCCAGTTCAAGCAGAAGACGACCCAGTTCTGTCTTGCCCATTTTCTTGGCATGATCGCGAAGCTGAGCGGCGGTAATGAACTTGTTGCGGAAAGCGACTTCAGCCGGAGAACCTACCAGCATGCCCTGACGGGACTGGATGGTCTGAACGAAGCTGCCAGCCTGCATCAGGCTGTCAGGCATACCAGCATCAAGCCACGCGCAGCCGCGGCTCAGACGATCAACCTGAAGCGTACCTTCTTCAAGATACATGCGGTTGAGGTCTGTGATCTCCAGTTCGCCACGGGCGCTGGGCTTTACCTTCTTGGCGAAATCCACAACACGGTGATCATAGAAGTACAGGCCCGTGATGGCCCAGTTTGATTCAGGATTTTCCGGCTTTTCGACGACTTCAAGCGCTTTGCCACTCTGGTCGAATGAGACCACACCATAGCGCTCTGGGTCGCGGACCTGATATGCGAAGACAGTTGCACCTTCCGGACGGTTTGCAGCTGCACGTAGCAGCACACCCAGATGATCGGCGAAGATCAGATTGTCACCCAGGGCAAGCGCGCAGGGGGATTCGTCAAGCCAGTCTTCCGCAATCAGAAATGCCTGAGCCAGACCATCCGGGGAAGGCTGAATGCGATACTCGAATGTTACGCCAAACTGGGAACCATCGCCCAGAAGGCGCTGGAACTGAGGCATGTCATGCGGCGTGGTGATGATCATGATGTCCCGGATTCCCGCCAGCATCAGCGTGGAAAGGGGGTAGTAGATCATTGGCTTGTCGTAGACCGGCAGGAGCTGCTTGGAGGAAGCGAGCGTCATGGGATACAGGCGCGTGCCCGAACCGCCAGCCAGGATAATGCCCTTCATGGGCTTTGTGTCGATCGTGCTCATGCGCGTGTTCCCAGTCGCTGTCCCGTATAACGCTTGGAGCGGATTCCTTCCCACCAGTCACGGTTGTCGAGATACCACTGAACCGTCTTGCGGATACCGGTTTCGAAGTCGTTCTTGGCTTTCCAGTCCAGCTCTTTTTCAGCATGGGACGGGTCAATCTCATAACGGAAATCATGGCCGGGGCGGTCCGTCACGTAACGGATCAGACGCTCACGCGGGCCTTCCGGATCTGGAAGAAGCTCGTCCAGAACGGCACAGATCTTCTTGACGACCTCAAGATTGGTACGCGGCTGACGGGCACCGATGGCGTACGTCTCGCCGGGCTTTCCAATTTCCACGGCGCGGACCAGAGCTTCAGCATGGTCTTCGACGAAGAGCCAGTCACGGATGTTTTCACCCTTGCCGTAAACCGGCAGCTCACGCCCTTCGATGGCGTTGATGGTCACGAGCGGAATCAGTTTCTCAGGGAAGTGCCAGACACCGTAGTTGTTGGTGGTGTTGGTTACAAATGTTGGCAAACCGTATGTGTGATACCAGGCGCGAACCAGATGGTCGGATGATGCCTTGGAGGCTGAATACGGGCTGCGCGGATCGTAAGGCGTTGTTTCGGTGAACGGCGGATCGTTCGGCTCAAGATGGCCAAAGACTTCGTCCGTGGAAATGTGGTGGAACCGGAATGCGGCTTTCTCTTCGTTTCCGAGGCCGTTCCAGTATTTGCGCGCAGCTTCCAGAAGGGAATAGGTGCCCACGACATTGGTCTGGATAAAGACGCCGGGCCCGTCGATCGAGCGGTCCACATGGCTCTCAGCAGCCAGATGCATGACGGCATCCGGGCGATATTCTTCGAACAGGCGCTGCATTTCTACGCCGTTCACAATGTTTGCCCGTGCGTGAGAATAACGCGGATCGGAAGCGACCTCGGCTACGGTATCTTCTGAGGCTGCATAGGTCATGCAGTCTACGTTCAGCACACTGTGTTCGGTGTTTCTGATAATATGACGCACCACGGCCGAACCAATGAAGCCGCAACCGCCTGTCAACAATATCCGCATTTCAACTCCTTAACATCACGGTAGGAGCTTCAGCCCCGCCACAGGAAAGTATCTTACAGTGTTGTACAAGAGGCGCAAACATGGCTGTCGGTAATACTAATGAAACTATTTCTACATCCATAAGGTCTCGCCCCACATCGCTGAATGAGCTACCCAGACACTCCTGTTAGGCACGCAGGAGAACAAAGGTATGCTGGCTGATACATTAACCCGCTCGCTCGTTGATGTGCTGGAACGTCCAGACCTTCGGGTCGTTGCGGCGGGTCTCATGCCAGAGCTGGATATTTCCCTGAAGCAGCCATTTCAGCTCGGAGAAAACCTACCTGAACATCCTGCCTCTCCTGTTGGGCAGGTATGCCTGAAGCTGGGGGAACCCTGTCTTCGCAATCCAGCACTCGCCCCAACATTTCTGCGGCAGGCTGTTGAACTTTTCAGGCTGCTCCATGGTGGCGCAGACGCTCGTCTCGCCAGTTTTGCTGCCGCGCGTGTTGCCGCACTGTTTCATGGTCTCGACACGAATGCGGCCTGCCCGCTTCCGACCGAACTTGCCGTCTGTGCAGGGGATGTGCCGGATAGCCAGACATTGCTGCATATCTGGGAGAGCTTGAAGCTGCTGTTTCCAAAGGCACCCGTGTTTACGGCGGAAGATGCACAGAGGTTGCAGCCTATTCTTGTGCGTCTGTGGCCTGTCATGGCACCTGCAGAAACATTAATGAGCAGCGGCGGGGACTCCAGACTGGCCGTTGATCCGGAAACAGGGCTGAACCGTTATTCCTGTTCGCACCGTCCCCGTCCCTGGGCTGTCACTTTTGGTTCTTCAACTGCTTCTTCTCTGTCAGAACGTGGGTTTGGAGGGGCAGAGGCGGCACGATGTGCGATGATGAACGCCCTTCTTTCACAGCAGGACCCGGATCTTGTTCAGGAAACAATGGTCAAGAATGCGCGGTCTGGCATTGGGCGACACTATGATTTGCCCGAAGACGCGGTATTGCTGTCTGCTTCCGGGACCGACTGTGAACTGGCAGTCCTGGCTCTCGTAGCCGCAGGCACCGAGCGTCCTGTCAGTTCCATTTTGCTTGCCCCGGACGAGACCGGAAGTGGTGTGCCACTGGCTGCCTGTGGTCGTCATTTCGCCACTGACAGCGCGTGCGCGACCTTAGTGGGAAAAGGGGAACTGATTGACGGGTTCTCCGCCGATACCCGTCTCATCGGTGTGACGATCAGGCATCCGGATGGATCTTCCCGGGCAATCGAAGACATTAATGCCGAATGCCTTGAACTCGCGCGGCGCGAAGTAAAAGCCGGTCGGCATGTTTTAATGCACCGTCTGGACCAGTCCAAAACTGGCTTGGCTGCTCCGGACATGGAAACCATTGAAAGCCTGCGAAGCGAGCTTGGAGAGCATTTTAGTGTTGTGGTGGATGCCTGTCAGGCTCGCCTTAGCCCAGCACGTGTTTTCGAGTGGGTACAGAGTGGTCTGATGGTCATGGTGACGGGCTCGAAATTTTTCACAGGGCCACCGTTCTGTGGAGCAATCCTTTTGCCGGAAACGCTGCGAAATCGCCTTCCATCATTGTCTCTTCCAATTGGTCTTAAAGACTATGCAAATCGGGATGAATGGCCGGAAGGATCAGATAAAAACGCATTGAATACTGGGCATAATATTGGTCTCGCTCTGCGATGGCATGCTGCGCTTGCAGAGATGGACGCCCTTTTTGTTTTACCGGATGACACGATCCGTCATCGGCTGGATTATTTCATGACCCAGGCTATCGAGATGGTGGAACGATGTCCTTCGCTGACCATGCTCCCTATGGGACAACCTGTGGATGATGGCCGCTGGGACGCAGTTCCGACAATCCTGTCTTTTTTGGTCAATGATCCCCTCGCGCCCGAACATCCGCTTGAGCTGGAAAATGCCCGGAAGTTGCACCGCTGGCTGAATGCAGATCTCTCACCATGGGTGAGGGAAGGGGAGCCAGCTCTGCTCTGTGTTCTGGGACAGCCCGTTCCGGTTCCACACCCGCTTCTGGACGGCCCGGCTGGTGCTTTGCGCTTATGTGCTGGTGCGCGACTTGTCTCAGGGGAGCCTTCTCACGCGGGGCTGGACGAACCACAGAGGTTACAGCGGGAATGTGCGGATGCCCGCAGGGTACTGGCTAAACTGGGACTGATCCTGAAACATTGGAACGTTCTGCTGGACGTCAATCCTGTTCCTCGTTACGCGCCTTTCTCATGACACAGACAGATCACGCAGTCCCGCACGGACACTTCCTCGACACTCCTGAGCTTCCTCGGGGCATTACGCGCTTCTGGCTCGTGCGACATGCTGTCGTGGAGGCCAGTGCGCGCCAGACAATGTATGGGGCCATGGATGTTCCTCTCTGCAAGGAAGCCATGGCCTCTCAGCAGGGTGGTTATGCTGCTCTGGCGCGTCGTCTTCCCGCAGATGCTGTCTGGTATAGTTCTCCCCTGCAAAGAGCGCGGGACACGGCTGCGCAGATTCGTTGTGCGGGAGAATTTCAGTGCCCTGATGTGACGCTGGATGCGCGGTTTATCGAACAGTCGATCGGGGACTGGCATGGAACACCGCATGACCAGTTTCTGTCGCTTTTGAGCCTGCCGCCAAACCCGTTCTGGTCGCTGTCCGCAAGCGAGCTTCCGCCCGGCGGTGAGAGCATGCTGGATGTCTGCGCGCGCGTGTCTCACGGTCTGGAAGATCTTGCTAACACGCATCCTGGTCAGGATATGGTGATGGTCAGTCATGGGGGCGCCATTCGCGCAGCACTCTCCCACGCCCTGGCTATTCACCCGGATATTGCGCTCAGGTTTACGATCCAGAACCTGTCCATTTCTATTATTGAACGGATTAACGGGCTCTGGCGCGTGGTTGCTGTGAACGAGCTTCCGGATTTTCGAGGCTAAGATTTCCAGCAGGAAATACAGAGTCTGAAATTAGAGAGATAGGATTCTGCTGTTTGTGGAGAATCCAGAGGGGAGTCCGGATTGAGTCCGCAGACCACGATTGTATCAGCGAATAAGAGAAGTCTCTCTTCTTTGAAGAAAGACAGGCATCTGATTTTTCAAGGGTAAGACCGGAAACGGAGCTTGGTGGGCACACAAGGGCTCGAACCTTGGACCCGCTGATTAAGAGTCAGCTGCTCTACCAACTGAGCTATGTGCCCGTCGCTCCGTTTCCGGTGA
>Ga0157363_1001436_pt1 | contig 19853 bp, 25 predicted proteins | sample AttsexASBM1_FD_111477 | JGI IMG/M metagenome (GOLD analysis project Ga0157363, IMG submission 111477) | Fungus gardens microbial communities from leaf cutter ant in Ribeirão Preto, State of São Paulo, Brazil - Atta sexdens ASBM1 | ecosystem: Host-associated > Fungi > Mycelium > Unclassified ... | reverse complement strand
GTGGTGATGCTGTCTCCTCAACATCTATAAAACAAGCCCATCTTCCATGACAGCCACTATTTTTGCAACATGTTCTCATGGCAATGATGCAACAATCAGAATACTCCTATCTTACTCAGTCTTTCATGGCAGAGTTTTCCTATCTTACTCTTGTTAGTGTTCTTACCATTAAAACCTCCACTTGGGGCAATACACTGAAACCCTGAGTATTTCCTATATAACTAACTTGTATATAAGACTAGTAGTTATACTGTAATTTGCTAGTCTAATAATTGACAAAGATAATTCTTATTAAACTCAATCTCTAGTGTTTAATGGCGATATCCCAAATCAGCACTCATCTTCATCTCAGACTTCATTTAATCCTCTGAAGTTGTGATTATGTGATAGACAAACAGCACAGCATATAAGCTGAAGCCAAGATCATTTTACTAGTTTATATCACTGAGCCAACCCTGCAGACCTTTGCCTCCTAGTGTGATCCACACCTGACATCCATCCTCATTGATAGATAAAAAGAATGGGAAGTTGAGAAGATCCTGGATAGCTACTAGTATTGGTGATAGTATCAATACCTGATCAAATGGAAGAGCTTTGGTTCAGAGATGTTTGTACTAGACAGAATAGTGGAATTTTACAGACTCAACCCTAGGGCTCCACAGTTTATTCATACTGCAGAAGGCATAGCAATCTAGGAGGGAGGGTAGATATCAGAAGAACTATCTTCAACCAAAGTTCAAGCATCCAAGCACTGCTAAACTCCATGGTCTTTCCATCTCTTTGTAGTCAACAAGAAGTACTCCTCCCCCACTGAACTCCATGGTTCTTTTCAGATCAACACCATTGCTCTCTATGGTCAAACTTTGAGCTGTGACCCTCAAGATCCTGGTACTACTTCTCTCTGGTTGTCACTATTATGAGCTTCCTCTCTTTTAGCAGTTCTTCTAGACACTTCTATCTGGGTTTTTAACCACTCAGTCATTATTATTCCCTGGTTATGTCAGCACTATTCTGCCAGATTGGAATGTATCTGTAGTATTTAGAATATAGTTGTTACTCCCAGGAGTTCCCATTTTAGGACTTCCTGGAGGTAAGTTCCCCTGTACTTCATCAAGTGAATATATCTCTTAAGACTTCCTAGAGGTTGTGAAAGTCTATGTAAGCACTATGGACCCTGCTAGTTGCCCTAACAGTAACAAGTTGCTAGATGATGAAATATAGAAACTTGTTCAATACATGAGTTATACATGGATGTGGAAAACATCTAGAACTGGTGAGAGATTTGATCTAAAAAAATACCTTGGATGTCTCAGAGATGGGTCTATGATAAGTTGTCAGAGTGGTTTCTTAGGCTGCTAGGTCCTCTTATTTATCATTAGTGCTCTTATTAGAATAAGATAATGGCTTTACCAGGAATCAAACACAGAATCAGCCAAAAATTGCATTAGCAGCTCTAACCATTAAGCTTATATGCTCTAGGTATTAAAGGAGTTGGAAGATACTATGTATATACCAACCAAGGATATCTACTAACACTTATTTTATCAGTAACCTGCCTGTAGAGCAGTGGAAGGAAGAAAATGTAAAAGAGGAAACAAGAAGATTAATGCTAAGTCAAAAAGGCTATATCTTGCTAACTATGTAGATATATAACACTCCTTTGGTATCATTTTTGGATAGATATTGCCCCAGCTTAGAACGAAGCTGGGGTCACTATAAAAGTTAGGGCTCCATCAAGGTTAGGGCTCCATCAAGTTCTAGAGAATAGTAGTCTTAGAACCCATCCTAATTATAGAAGGATCTGATCCTTCTCTATCAATTAGTTTATCACTAATCTGCTGAGAGTATCTGGTTCTGGATAAGGATTAGCTGTGGCTGATTCTCATGGTACATGCTATAACGAACGTTGATGGTTGATCAATTTATAATCAATTGTAATAATAGCAAGCTACTAGGACTTTTTTTTTGACGCGTCCTCTCTCTCGATACATTTTGTACTTCTAAGAATTCACTTCCTTAATTGATTAGCTTTCTGTGCATAGCATTGGTGGTGTTGAAGGTAGACACCATCGGCTGAGCGATGGTCCTCTCTTAGCAAGCCCTCGCCAGACCATTTTTCAGTTGCCTATATATCCCAACGGCCCACCTCAGCAACTGAGGTAGGGTCCCCCATCTTAGTGTACCCACCAAACATAGTTGTATCTCACTTTAGTGGTGATAGGAGGAGCCAATATATGCTCGAAAGAATTGCCTCAATTTTATAGATACCAGGATTATATATATTATCAGCGCACATACCGGAGCCAGTGAGATACAACAGGTGGCGTTGGGACATTTGTGATTGTGAGCATTTTGTTGATTATTGATTGGATATTGCAGAGTCGTTAGTATATCACCATATGAGGGCATGCTCTCACTGCATGAACTGAATCAAATCGTCAGATGGGAGCATTTGTGATTGACACCACATACTTCTTCTGCGCGTTTCTCGGAGACGGAAGCTGCGCTGCCGTATTTCCTTGCTTCTTTGTTACTGATGAGACTTGTCGCTCGGCCAAGTTCTCGAAATTCTGACCAGAAGTCTGGGTTTCCAGAAGTCTGCAAGCACTTCTCCTTGAGAGCTGGCAAGTATCTGATTAATAATCAAATTATTGTTTTAGTGAAGGACTTGAAAAGGTTTACGTATTCCATGCGTCAATTTCATTCTCCTACGAGGTTGACATGACTCATTCGGGCTACCTTGGCAATGATTATCCAAACTTACCTTTAGGCAGATGTCCCTCAAAGTTTTCATACACTCAATCATCTCCTTGTGTCGCCTTGACGCGAATGGCTTTATCAAAATTTCGATAATTACTTCGAACAGATCAGATACGACCTTGGTGACGAGACCCCCTTGAGATAAATACTTCTCAAAGTCTTTCAAGGGATGCGTTGTCCCTATGATTCTTCCAGGCGCTCTACTATGATCTATATATGGCGATACCGAACGTGCGGATGTTGGTAACGGACTTCCATGCCGGGATGAGGGTTCAGATCTTGCAGGGAATTTCTCTGAGTTGAGCGAGGGATCGCTGAACTTTCTGTCAACAGGGGCTTGGGCTGTGATATAACCTTCTCCATCATCCTCTGTTTCACTGTCATCTTGGTTGGCAACTTGGACTTTGCCCTTTCTATCTGTTGGTGGCACACACTCTGGTTTGAGTTCGTCCTTCATTACTGGCACGAGTCCAGTATTCGTCTTCAGTGACTCAGGTTTTCTGTCTAACAATAACATCTCGTCGTCTTCCATGGTCGCGAGTTCATGCTCCCGCTTTGCAGCACCTCCTTTAGACATGGACTTGGGAACTTCTTTGACTTTGAATTCGTTTTTGCATTTGTCAATCGAACTTCTGGCGCGCTTGAGGACCTTTTTGGGCGCATAAAAGTATTTGAGAAGTTCGGGGTGAGGTGGAGGAAGAGGATTGGTTGCAACATCAGAGACGACGGCACAATGGAGCATAGCTTGTTTGATGCGGTGAATGGAGGGGTTGTACGAGTATGCGGGATTGAACCACGGCGTGCGATTACTAGGTGAGAATGGATGAGTTAGAGTGCTATTGATACGATCGGCAAGGTTCAAAAATTTAATTTATACACACCCTTCTTCGTCTTTGTCTCCAGCAGTCATAAGATCCATAGCATCCACGAAGTCATTCATTATATCCTGTTGGAATTCTGTGGGAATATACGGGTGCTTGGTAATTACCTCCCCAGATTTAGAAATGAGTTTATCAAGCGAGGCGAAGGTGTATCGACGGACATCATCTGCGAAAGGCATCTGGGGTGACTCAGCCAATTTTTTGAACCAGAGTCGTGAGGGAGTAATACCTGGGTCCAGAGGAAACATTCAACTTTTTCAAAGACTTCAGGGAATAGGACACCCATTTTTACATCCACACTGTCTTTGGATACCCAGCGAGCAATAGCAACACTACCCTTTTCGTACATGGCTTGTACTATGGAAGACAGTGCGACTTGTTGTTGAGGAGACGAAGGATCAGCCCAGATATATTGGACTTCTCCCATCAGCTGTTCGCGGCGTAACTAGAACGAGAAATGAGGTACTTCCCAAGAGAAACAGAGTGAGACATACCTTCTTGGCAGGGAAAAATCCACATATGTCGATACCTTTCTTGGTTTGAAGACGAGGGAATTGACCATCTGGGCATGGAGTATATGTCATACCATATTTGAATCCCCTGACGAGTTCTTCCATATCAACTTTCTCGAGATTCTCTTCTTTATCTCCATCTTTAGGCTTGGTATTACCAACATCCTCTTCCATCTTGATGTTGCCGTCCACATCCTTATGCTTACCACCACCTCGATCCACATAATACTCAGTCCGCATTTTCAACGGTGTATAAGACACTTGTGGCTCGCCAGACTTGCCAGCACGAAAAGTAACGGGCTGGCCGGATTCATCTTCGCGTAAAGCATATTTCTTCCAGCTTTTAGGACGAGCCACAGCAGTGCATTTACTGACTTTGACTAAAATTTCAATAGCTTCCTCGGCTCTAGTTTCAACATCGCCAAGACGGAGAATTGCACCCATTAGCGTTGAGCGCACAGGTGTGATATCAGGTTTGACAATTTCCTGTAGGGCAAAGGTGCAATTTCCCACTACACCTTGCTCCATGTTGCTAGTCAGGGTGTGGTAGAACTCTTCATTCGTACGCTGTGAAATTTGATAATCACTGAAGCAGGAAGGAAGAAAGGGCGAGGTACTTTAAATACACTTTTATTGGGTTCTGTGAATGGTATCTCTTCGTCGTCGAAGTCAACACCTCTAACACAACACAGAGTGAGTGGAATGAAATCACGAGGTTAGAAGAAAACAGACATTATAGCTAAAGAGATACTGAGATCGTCCATCTTCCTGACTGTCGACTGCCAGTCTTCTATTTCGATGGGACACTCAGCATTAGTGAGCATTATAATTTTCCGCGTCCAAGTCTTCTTAGTTGCCAAATAGTCGGCTTGTGTTTCGATACCAACAATCAGAGCATCGACAGCTATTGAGACCGTGAACGTGGGTTATGAATAGACAGAATTCAACTTTCCATCGCCCGAGATACTTGAAGGCCGCAGCTCGTCTAGCTTGGCTAGAGTGTTGGCGTTGGGTTGTGAGATTGATATATAATCCTCAACATTATGGTAGCCACCATTTGAGTGGTGCACAATGTTGTCCGTTTCTAACAAAGCTATCAGAGCGCACTAAGGAGCAGAGCTTCGTCGAAAGCACCTTGAGAACCAAATATGATTACACCACACTGGTCTGTCTTGCGTCCATTGAAGATCTGAGGTCGAGGGTCGGCTAATGAACTGTCTCTGACCAGGAATACAGCAGACCATTTCTTGGACTTTAAGTTTGACGAATTGCAGCACATATTCGAGGTGTGTAACTGTCGTTGAAATCATTTCTCCATTGGGTCCGGGCAGCTCCACTGTCTTGAGGGTGCCCATGGGGGGAGATGTGTCTATGAGAAACATGGTAACTGTATACTTTTATTTTTGTCAACATTATGCGGGTGCAGTCAGTATTTGGAAGTATGCATACTCCTGCTCGCTCAGCTGGCATGATGGAAACGAAGGGACTTGATCTGGCGGGTCTGGCGGGTCTATCACGTCGCACGTGATCCTATCATGCAAAGTCACGTTTTGTCTTGAGTCACAGGACCACGGCCGCGGGGAGTCTAGTCTGAGCCATCACGCGGCAATTCGTGACTTTTCAAAGCCGCCTTGGATTTTTCTCAGTATCATCTCTTGTAGGTTTCTCGTCTTTCACACAGACCACCCATGTCCGCCCAAATGCTGGGAAATGGTGTCCAACCACCTATCCAGCACCAGCAGCGACCACAGTCCACCCCCGATATTCAGCAGCTCATGGCCGTGAGTCTCTCAGTCGTCCTCTCTTAAATAAGATACTCATTTCGTATCAGCGTGCATCATTCCTCCGAAAAAACCCCACGGAGCAGAAGAATCCCCATGAGTTGGAGCAGATTATGAAGTACCTCACTGCTGTTGGCAACAGTACGTCTTGACTTTTTGGTCTTTCAGATGATACTCATACTCGATTCATACAGTGCAAGGCCGCATCCAGGGATCTCAACAGCAAGCTCTTGTACAGCAGAACCAGCAGGTCCCAATGACCAATGGTCATGGGTCCCATATTAATGGCACTCCCACTCCTCCGTCTGGTTCTATCCCGAACCCAGGTCAAATCGTGACCCAGACTCCTATATCCTTCACACAAGATCAAGTTATTGCTCTGCGTAATCAGATACAAGCTTACAAGTTTATCACCCGCAATGTGCCGCTCTCCGAGTCGATGTTACAGGCTATTAGGGTTCAGAACAGCGCCATATCAGACCTCGAAAAGGTCGTTCAGCCCGCGACCATGATTAACAGGATTGTTGATGCGGCCGTCAAGTCTGCTAAAGGCGAGGCCAGTCTTCCTGCGACCCCCGCCGCCTCCACTAATACAGATGAGGTCAAAGTGGAGGAGGTGGACGTAGTCCCAATCAACCCAGCCGACTTGCCTAAAGGACCCTTCCTTGAGGACGATGTCAACTCAGGAATATACCCTTATAATGCATATCGCCACCCCCTCACCCACTTGAAGCGCCATACAGAGAATGACCCTCCCATGTTGGCCACCCGCCTCCAACGCCTTCTGATTCCGACTATCATGCCAGCTGGTCTTGATGCTCACCAAATCTTGAACGAACGTGATCGCTACATTGACGCTCGTATTCAACAGCGCATTCGCGAGCTTGAAGCTATGTCCTCCACGATTGGCGACGGTACCTTTGGGGTCGAGACAGAGGTAAAGAGCGAGGTGACTGATGAAAAGGGAAATCCTCTCAACTTTCTCACATACCCTCCTCCTACTTCCCATGGAAAACTTCATGCATTGATTGAGCTCAAGTCATTACACGTCCTTGACAAACAACGTAGCCTGAGAGCCATGGTCGCTGAACGTCTAAATCACGGTTCGATGCTTCCTCTCAATCGTCTCGATTTCCGTCGTACTCGTAGACCAACCATCCGCGATGCTCGTGCTACCGAACAATCTGAGCGCCGGCAGCGAGCTGAGCGTGAACGTCGTGCTAAACACAAGCACGTCGAGCAGCTCACCATTATCTGTACCCATGGTCGCGAGGTTATCCATGTGAATCGCAATGCGCAAGATCGTGTCTTGCGGCTGGGGCGGAACGTGCTGAATTTCCACATTAACACTGAGAAGGAAGAGCAAAAACGTATCGAGCGCCTGGCGAAGGAGCGTCTCAGGGCTCTTAAAGCTGACGATGAAGAAGCATACATGAAGCTCATTGATACCGCCAAGGACACACGTATCACCCAGCTCTTGCGTCAAACCGATGGGTTTCTCGATTCCCTTGCGCAGGCTGTCCAACAACAGCAGAACGAAGGCGGCTTGGCTCACTCTGACGAACCGCCAATGTCAGAAGCCTCTTTTGGTGCTCAGGTCACCAATGATGAAACTATTGGTACCGACAAGAAGGTCGATTATTACGCTGTCGCTCATCGTATTCAGGAGAAGATTGTCCAACAGCCGAGTATTCTCGTGGGTGGTACATTGAAGGAGTATCAGCTCAAGGGCTTGCAATGGATGGTCAGCTTGTACAACAACAAACTCAACGGAATTTTGGCAGATGAGATGGTAAGCTTGGTCTTGAGTGGTCTAATGCAAAAGGATGCTGACAATACTTTCATAGGGTCTCGGAAAGACGATCCAAACTATTTCTCTCGTTACCTTCCTCATTGAGATCAAGCGACAACGTGGACCATATCTCGTTATCGTGCCTCTTTCAACAATGACGAACTGGTCCGGAGAGTTTGCGAAGTGGGCTCCATCAGTCAGAACAATTTCGTACAAGGGCAACCCCATGCAGCGGCGAGTCCTTCAAGGCGAACTGCGGATGAATCAATTTCAAGTGTTGTTGACAACGTATGAGTATATTATCAAGGATCGTCCACATCTCAGTAAGATTAAGTGGATCCATATGGTCATTGGTATGAACCCCTCTTATCCTCCCTGTTTCCTAAGGCTAATATTTGTGTGCACATAGATGAGGGTCACCGCATGAAGAACACTCAATCTAAACTAGTTCAAACGCTGACGACGTACTACCATTCCAAATATCGTCTCATTCTCACCGGAACACCGCTTCAGAACAATCTTCCTGAATTATGGGCTTTACTCAACTTTGTCCTTCCTAAAATTTTCAATTCCGTCAAGTCGTTCGATGAGTGGTTCAATACACCATTCGCAAACTCAGGAACCGGGGACAAGATCGAGCTAAATGAAGAAGAGGCGCTTCTTATTATTCGTCGCCTGCATAAGGTGCTTCGTCCATTTTTGCTCAGGCGTTTGAAAAAGGATGTTGAGAGCGAGCTGCCGGATAAAACTGAGAAAGTTGTCAAGGTACGCATGAGCGCGTTGCAGTCGCAGCTGTACAAGCAGATGAAGAAATCCAAGATGATTGCTGGTGGAAAGGAGACAAAGGGGTTCGTTCCTCTGACTCACTTCCAACCGATGTGAGATTACTGATACGTTTTGGACTCAAAGAAAGCCTGCAGGTATTAAAGGCCTCAGTAATGAGCTCATGCAATTGCGCAAAATCTGCCAGCACCCTTACCTGTTTGAGAGCGTCGAGGACAAGGTCAATCCCAGTGGATATATAGACGAAAAGATTATTCGAACATCTGGGAAGATTGAACTTCTCCATCGCATTCTTCCTAAATTCTTCGTCACTGGTCATCGAGTATGTCTCCCTTGGGCTATGTTAGCCACTGTCTGATGCGTCTTCCAGGTCTTGATTTTCTTCCAAATGACAAAAGTCATGGATATCATGGAAGACTTTTTGAAGATGATGGGCTGGAAACATCTACGTCTCGATGGTGGTACCAAGACAGAAGAACGTGCATCTTTCGTGCAGCTTTTTAATGTACAAGATTCAGAATACAAGGTTTTCATACTATCCACGAGAGCCGGTGGCTTGGGTCTGAACTTGCAGACCGCTGACACTGTAATCATGTATGCTATGCTTTGTCTTAATGCGAATTATTGATTTATCATCTTGACAGCTTCGATTCTGACTGGTAGGCCAACGAGACACAATTTAATGCTGATGGCTTATTGGCTTGCAGGAATCCTCATGCTGATCTTCAAGCACAGGATCGTGCTCACCGTATCGGTCAAACCAAATCTGTGCTTATCCTTCGGTTTATTACGGAGAAAAGTGTTGAGGAGTCCATGTACCAACGAGCAAGATATAAGCTCGATATTGATGATAAGGTTATTCAAGCAGGCCGCTTCGATAACAAGTCTACCCAGGAGGAACAAGAAGAATTCTTGGTACGTCACCGGTATGAGTGAAAAGAGTCAATTTGACTGTCTTTACACAGCGTTCTATTCTCGAGGCAGACCAAGAAGAAGAGAACGAGGAAGCTGGCGACATGAATGATGACGAACTCAATCTCCTGATTGCGCGGAGTGAAGAGGAACAAAGAATCTTCCACGAACTTGACAAGAAACGAGAACGAGATGTGTTGGAGGCGTGGCGTAGTGCAGGTAACAGGGGTAAACCACCTCCGCCTCTCATGCAGCTCGAGGAACTGCCCGAGATTTATCAAACGGATGAACCTTTTGACGTGAAGGAGGCGGACGAGGTCATTGAGGGACGTGGACAGAGAAAGAGGAATGTTGTCAGTTATAATGATGGGCTTAGTGATGACGCTTGGGCAATGGTGAGCACTCATGCCTTTTCCGATGTGTGGGAGGACAGTTCGACTGACGTGTCCTAGGCGGTCGAGGAGGGTGAAGATCTGCAGGAGTTGTCCGAACGTACAAGAGAGAAGAAAGAGCGCAGGCCCAATAACAAGCTCCTTAAGGAGGCAGAGGCTTCTGCTAGAGGTACTCCCGTGTCGGATGTGGACAGTCGTGGTCGAAAGTTCAAGAAGGGTAAGAACAAGGCAGATGAAAACAGTGCCGGATCGAAGAGAAAGCGTGGTCAGAAATCAATGTCGGTAACATCCTCAATCGCGGATGACGAGGAGGAAGATCACGATCCGGTATGAATGCTGAATTTTTGTACCCCATCTATCTGGACTAAGGTTTGTTTCCAGAAACGACGAAAGAAAGTTGGTAATTCTGCTCACGAGCTTTCTCCTGCCATTCGAGAGAAGATGAAGAAAGCATTTGGGGAGTGTCATAAAGCAGTCCTTGCTTGCGAGGATGAGACTGGCCGTAAGCGTTGTGAACTTTTTCGTGAGCTGCCTGATAAAAGGGTATGCGTTCGCTTATTCTTGGAGATTTGACCTTGTTTACCCTTGACGGTAGGATTACCCTGACTATTACCAACTTATTTCGCAACCCATCGCTCTTTCGCACCTCCGCAAACGAGCCAATAGCAATTATTACAAGAATGTACAGACCTATAAGGATGATTGGACACTCATGTTCAATAATGCACGGACGTATAATCAGGAAGGGTCGTGGGTCTATGTCGATGCAGAAGAGATGGAAAAGGTGTTCTTATGCACTTTCACTCGGGTCATGGTCCACTCCGGACTACCTGGTGCATCGTCTGCTGTTACTGGCTATGAATCTGCATTAACACCCATGGAGGAAGATGAGAAACCACCGCCGTCAGTACGTGGCCGGAGCACTGGGAAGAGGCAGGTTATCAGTGATGAAGAGTACTTGACTCCGAGTGATGATGACTAGTCGAATGCCATAATTTCTATTCCTCAGGCTGTTTCCTCTGATGTGTCCTCTCTTTATTGTGCCTTGTCTGTTACTCAGAACTATGTCATCCCTTCTGCTTTCTTCCTTTCAGCTTCTTGGTGTTGCTCTGAAAAATTATAATTGTACTGTTTTAATGTAACTCTACGATATATTCAAATATGTTTTGTCACTGGTGAGACAAGGCGGGGGGATTCTACATATAATAGGAAAAGAATGCAAGAGAGAACATGTCATGTCGAACAAGTTGTGAGACAAGCAACAGGACCTGACCTGTTACTTGGAATGAAGGTCTAAGAGTAATCAAGCAAAGAACGCGGTGAGTAGGAGAGTCTATGCCTCTGCGACCGTTACATGCTATTGTGAACAAGGCCAGGCTCATCTATTGCAAGTAGCCTTTATCCCGAAACAGAGCCCCGCAACTTAGTAGGAAGGCACATAGTCTCGATTCAAACGGGAAGATATTCACCCTGATACCTACCCTTTGTGATCCAAGCTTCAAGGCCACAACTCTTGGTATTGAATATCTATATCTATATATTCGGCTGGTAGAGAGGTATGTGGGAAATAGGACCCGAATTCATACAGTCCGCCTAAGTAGGGATGTAAATTGTTACGGAATCTTACCTTCTCGTATCCTCTGCTGAATTCCATATTTCTGAGACCTCGCCGTTCCTTCACTGAATCTTAGTGCCTTGAGCTTCCAGCCAAGTGGTTCCGATGAATGCGTCTCGTAATTGTTACAGAGATGTTTAACTTTGATTGAGGAACGGTATATAAATTTGTGATTTTCTTTTTTCAAAAAACAAGACAGATACGACTGATATCGCACACTGGGATACACCAGTGTACGAAGTTATATTCTCTGGTCAAGGTAAACACATCAAAGATTGATAGCATTATTCCAATTACCACCCCACCATTTCCTCGTCCGTTCTCCCCCATGTTCTTCATAATCTTGTCTGGTATATCCATAGTGTTCCCCAGCTTCACTGAGTTTATTCATACCATACCAAGTATCCATAGTCGGATTTTCCGCACAGTTAATGGTGATAGGCATTTCGGGAGGTAGAACTGGTCTGAGGGTGGCTTCAAGACGGTCTGAGAGGCCCGAAAGTTGTGAGGGTCCACCAGTCAGGAAGATGTTCTGCGATGGATCAGACCTCTGATGATGAGAACGGAGCATTCCCAGAACTCACATTGACCAGGCGTCCTTTCTCAGCTTCAGTGAACCTCGTAAGAACATTCTGTATCACTTCACCTAGACCAGCGGAGTCGACACCAGCCAGATTAGGTGAAAACCACGTCTCACAGACCCGCCAACGTTCTGTTGTGAGATGAATACGTGCATTTCCACGGAGGTCATCGTCCTCATATGTGGGTTTGAAGGCAGCCAGGAGCGCAGAACGTTGAGAACTAATTGCAGCATGTGTATGTTCAATTGTGAATGTGGGATCATGCTGCAGAAGTTTTTGTTCAACGATTTTGAGTTGGTCGATGTCGTCTTCTTCATCTGAAGACACGGTGGCTGTATTCCTCACCTAGAAAAAAAAGATTCGTATGTTAGATAGAGTAATCAGGGGATGGCTCACAATTTTGCGGTAGATAGCCCAGTCGGCGTCATCTGCGCCGAACATGTCCTCCCCTCCACCCTTGCGTCTCCTTTTTGGTACACGATCGTCGCTGGCCAATCTGGCGATGTTTTTCATCCGGGCTTGAGAAGCAGCACTTTTGCGGTTGTTCAAGGCTGCTTTTCGTCGTGCGCGGTCTTTAATGCGTGTCATCAAGGACTATGAACTGAGCGATCAGATGAATGCGGTTGTGGAAGAGGATAAAACGGACCGCTTGTTCTACCCTTAGTCGATTTGACCAGCCTTCGAAATCATTTTCACGTTCATCTTCTTCCCTTTTTTCCTCGTGTTCTTTCTCCTCGCGTTCTTTTTCCTTTTCTTTGCGAGCGCGTACGCGTGCTTCGCGACCTGCTTTCATAAGTTTCTGTTTCTTCTTCTCTTTGAGGCCTTCCTCATCGAGCTAGACGGAAAGTGTCAAGATAACGGCGGACTAGAAACGAGTCTTACCTCGGCATCTGGGACATCAACTAGAGGAAATGTTGGTTCTTCCTGTGTGCTGATGAGTTAGTGCACAGCGTGTAATAAGACAGGAATGTACAACTGGTTCATGAGGTTCTGTAACACCTTGCTCCTTCTTCCGAGTTTTAGTAATATAGTTGTCGAGTTTTCTGATAGCTTGATCAAGTGCAGCATCAGAGTCAAAGCCTTCAGCTTGGAGCTTATTCTAGAAAAGGGCTCAGCGTCATCGGAAATTGAAAAGAAAACGGCGCACCGTCCATTCTCGCTTCGAATCTGAACCCTTGCCTTCCCGCATAGCCGTCAGATACTGCAGGTCACTTTCCTTTTGCTTTAATTTCTTGGCCCTATTTTTGGCAGCCATCTCTTGCAGCTTCTTGCCTTGCTCTTTGCGTTTCTCGGCAATCCTAGCCAGTTCCTCTTCCGTCTTTTCTTCTTGAACTTGGGCTGCGAAGGGGAACTGGACAATAAACTCCGAGGCACGAAGAGAGTTAGGATTTTTTAGGGAGCGGACACAAGCAAGGTAATCGGGTGCGAAGGAACATAGTTTCTTGAGCATCCACTGCAATCAAGCAGATCAGACTGAAAGAATGAAAACAGCAGAATAAGCTTGCATTGGTTTGAACTGGGGTCACACGTATGGGGAAGTTGGGATATTTGAGTTGAATGAGTTTAAGGAGGTACTCAGAGGTCTGAGATGCTCCCCACGGGATTCTGAGCAGGAAAATGAGAGGGAAAAGACTGCGAAAGGAAAAAAAGGTACCTTTTGGCATGACTAAGGATCCCTTTGCCGTTCAAGATAGGAATTACGGACGTAGAAGCGGTGTTGAAGGATAGTACCAACCCATCCGCGGTGAAAGACATTGTTGAACTATTGTCCTTGTAAAAGGACATGATGCCATCTATGCAGTAAGTAACTTCGGGAACGGAATACAATTCAAAAAGTAGCTCGGATGTTACTAGGGAAAAGTAGACATAAGTACGGTGTGGTCCCGAAGAGAGATACACATACGGGCACGCGAGTGAAGGGGGGTGGCTATACGTTCAGTCATAAAGATACGATGGTCTACGGTGGGTGTATGAATCCCCAGCTGAAGGAAAGCATAATCGAGCGCGTTTTCCTAGTCGATGATAGATTGAGAGAGTAGTGAAATGTAGGAAATCGAACAACATACTAGTGCGTCGAAATTGAGAAGGACATCACCTTCCCAGGGTGTTCTTGCTTGTCCCCTCGCCCCGCTTTCGCAGTCAACGGCTTCACCAAAGAGCAGGAGAGGTCTATTGTTGCGGCGCTCCTTGTACCTGGCCACGACATTGGGTGCAGTCCTGGGCTCATGCTGGGTGAATCCCCATCGAAATGTGGTTGAGCCATTGTCAATGATGATGTCGCTTTCAGTTCCTGCATAGTCAATTGGCGGTGGAGGCAACGAGGGGAAGAAGGGGGGAGGGATAGTATATATTCTGGATTCGAGGCCGTCAGTATCCATTGTGGGCGTTCGCAAGTAGGGTGCAGTGGATTTGGTCAACCAAATTCGCTGACCAAATTCACCAGCCTACCTATCAAACACAATTTTAATGCTAAGTAGGCCCTAGGATGAAGTCGTCCACAGACCAGCGAAACCGACAGGAGGTGTCAACTATTTCCGATTGGCTTGTCATTCGCAACTTTGCTGATTTGTCCTCTGGACTACTGATACTGTGAACTGGTGCGATATTCATCATACCCTATACTCCCATTCAAATTGCAATAATCACCTCTAAAACGATCAATCTGCAACAAAAGCTCCAACTTCATCATTATTCGAAGATGACAAGGATCTGTTCCAAAATGACCCGCTGAAGTGGCTTGATGATGGATTAACCACCGATCTGTCACTGGCAGCAGAAAGTTGAGGACTTTCTGCTCGAAGGAATATTTGATGTCTCTCATTACTTTGAAATCATTGCTGACAGCTCTTCACTATCAAACTATCTAGATAGGATATGGCCAATTAAATGTTTCACTGATTCGCATGCTAATTTGCACTCGGTATATATTTGCTTTGCAAATTAGCCCTGTGAATTGGGTATGGATTTAAGGGTCAGACCCAATTCACTGCGCTATATCCACCAAAAATCCACATAGCAGTCAGAAGTCAGGCAGCCAGGAATTTGTGACGATGGGTCCAGCCAAACAGGGATGACGGTTCAACAACCCATCATTCCAGAATTCATCATGGCAGATCTCACAGCTCTCCTCAATGACTCCAGGATCCTCACCTCCCATCTGCGCAAGTCCGATCTACCGTCTATTAATCTTTCGCTCGACCAGATCGAGGCTCAGTCGCGTCGTCTCGTGTCACGGCAGCCAGGAACATCTGTAAATGCAGACCGGGGGTATGTATTCTTGCACGTACTGTATACAACATTGACAACTGTTTTTAAGGAACTTTCTTCTTGCAAAAGCCCACATCGATGCTCCTGCGCTTTCCAGCTCTATTGCTCACTTGAACACTGCAACAACATTCACGCCATTACAGGGGCTTCAGGATACTGATGTCGCGGGTTATCTACGTCATGCCCACGAACAAAACCTTATATCTACAATAGAAGAAGGTAGAAAAGAAACACAAGATGACTTTTACCGCGTACTTGAGCAGCGGAGTCAAAAAGATTGGGAGGCCAAGAAGAAGCGTGTCTTTGAAGAGTTGGGGGGCGTGTGGGTGGTGTGAACAAGGGTGCCGTCGAGCTTAAGAAGAGTACGCATGGCGAGAACAATCTTCTTGTGAGTTCGGTGTTCTTGTTGATGATGATTTATTGACCCAAGTCCCCAGGGAGCAAGCATGTCCCGTACACCTGACCTATCATTCCAGATGCAGAATAAGATGGTGGCCTACAAACACATCGTAACAGAATTGAATGCTGCACGTCTCAAGGGAACATCCTACCCCATCGTTCACTCCCTCATCGATGCCTCTGCCTCTGCCTCTGCCTCTGCTTCTGCCTCTGATGTACGTGGCATGCCTAGTTTTACTGCATCCATCTAAAATGATTATCAACAGTCCCATGGACACGAAATTGCCCAAATTCTTCACATCCTGTCAAAAATTACTGATGAACCCCCAGCACTTCCACCGATTGAACACGCGGGAGCACATATTATCAATCCACCATCCTTCGAACGCAAATACGCTCGGGCATACCTTGGAGATCAAGACTCCCGAGATGCTGTAGCTCTGAGGAAGCAAATTGCGCGTGGCGCCAGAGAGGCATTGGAAGAGCAGTACTGGGATATTTTGGAAATGACTGTGCAGGCCCGGCTTACCGAAGCAAGGTTAGGAGGTGATCCTAGTGTTAGTAATAAGGTTAGGGCTTTCCTCGCGGTCAGGTTTTATAGCAATGGCGAATGGGACGATAGAATTGAGGTATGATTGTTCTTATATCCCTCCCGCCCCGAAGCAGGAGTCTGACACAGTATAGCTGGTGGCAGGTCAACCCATGTGGGCTAAGCTTTTCTTCCTGGTACGGACGGGTTACGCCCATGAAGCTTTGCAAGAGGCATTACAAAACCAACAAGCCATTGAACACAAAGAAGTCAGCTTCATCAGCCACTTCAAAACTTGGATTGAATCTCCTGAACGAAAGCTCTCGAAAGCACACCGAGATCATCTTCAGGCCGTATACAATGCACACATGTTGCACTCGTCAGCCGCTGATCCTTACAAACTTGCTTTGTATAAATTGATGGGTAGAATTGAGCCTTCAAGGAGGAACGTCCCGTATGTTACGATGACAGCGGAGGATTGGTTATGGCTCCAGTTGATGATGGTTCGTTTCATGGTCTGTTTCTGCGGGTTGCAGCTCATTGAGGTCTGTACAGATCGATGAAGATGAAGATGGTGGTCTTCGCAACTTTGGTGAAGTCCTGCTAGGATACGGTGAACGCCACTTTGACGGTGCTCCTGGTCAACATAATGGACGAGTATGGCCTAGTGTGTTACTCGTCTGCGGACAATTTGAGCGGGTTAGTGGAACAGGTGACTTTGAGTGACTTTGTCTGATCATGTGTATAGGCTGTTGCCGTGCTTTGGGAGAACAGCGAAACGGAAATTGAGGCCGTTCATCTGGCTATTGCTTTGGCATACCACGGTCTCTTGCGCGTGCCTTCACGTTCCGAAACTTCAGACGTCACTCCTCGTAAGCCAGGTTGACCGTTGGGATTGTTGTACTGATTCGTTTCTGTAGTCTCTTACTCCCCAAGTTCGCCTCCTGCCTTGAGCCTTTCAACCTTGATATGGCGATATATTCGCCAGTTTGTCAAGATGGATGCTAAAGAAGCATTGCAATACGTTTACACTGTATGTCTTTCAGCGGATCAAGGCGATGTTGGCAAAGAACAAGTTGAGATTGCCTGGGAGCTCGTGAGAAGAATCATTGTACTTGCCAAAAGTGGGCCAGTATGGCAAGAGCTTGTTGGCGGTTTCCACGTTGACGGCTCGCGATTCGTACGCATTGAAACTGATTTTATGATGGATACATGTTGATGTTTTTCTTTAGGGCGGATTGATCGAACAAAGTGCACCACTGCTTCGTCTCACGGAAGCTCAACAATACGCCGAGCATATCCTCGTTCGTGCCGCGCGCGATTCAGAGGAAAATGACCGCGTCTCTGAAGCTATCAGGCTCTACAACCTCGCAGGTGACTATGCAACTGTGGTAGCATGCCTCGCCACTGCTATCGGGAACACAGTCGCCAGTTCGGGACCTGATGAAAAAGCACGTGATATCGAACGAACCGCCAGTGAAATTCTGCATCACTATGAACGCACCAACAGAGCCGTTGGTAAAAACCGCGATGCTGTAGTCAAATTACTTAAAATACGTGAAGCCATGGAAGCCAAGGCGAATGGAAAGCCAGAAATTGCATTGGAGTTGTTGGAGAGCACCAATTTGGTGCCGTTGGGTGGAGACATGGTGAAAATCACCAAGAGGGCAGAGGAATTCAAAGAGTTGCATGAGAGTGTGCAACGGAATTTGCAGGTGTATTTATCGTTGACGATGGATACGCTGGCAGGGGTGCATCAGAAGGTGAAGAGCATGAGTGTAGCGGATACGACGAGGCAGATGGTATGCATCTCATCTCTTCTGACAACATACCAACATGTTCATCATGCATATGATTTAGACACTTGCTTCCATTCGCAAAAAGTCGAGGTCGGTGATGGTGTTTGCGGGTATGCTCAAGTATCGCATGTCACCCGATGTGTACTCGTATCTTGCGCGACTGGACGTGGAAATTGCGCTCTAGGCTATTGTTATGTTTTTCTTACTGAGTCATATCCACTATTAATAAACTATGGAGTGCTATCGCTGTGTGGATACGAACTCCTCCACTTCCTGTTCGTCGCTGCTGCTGCTGACATTTTGGTCCTCTGTCTCGTTTGTTTCTGGGTGAGTAGGTTGGGTTTGACGATGACACTGAGGAATGGGAATGAGTTTGGATATATAGAGAAGGAGGTTCAGACTGTACGTGGTATATCGCAGTCCAATAACCAGACCAATAGCTCGCGTGTACTGCACGTTCAAAAGCTTGGTCCTGAGAGATGGGAGGCTGAAATGTGAGGGGCGTGGTATAGAGGGTCGGCAAGGGAGCCTCCTCAACTGTGTCCACAGCGGCAGACAGGCTCGGGTCGTGGGTTGGGACAAAAGAGGCAAAGTCGAAGGGTTGAGAGTTAGATTCGTCGGCCTGTGGATTATGAGTAGCAGGTTCAACTTTTTTTGGCGGGTTTCTTGGAGGAATGGTGTACCAGCTATTATATAGATCTGGTGAATGCTGGAAAGGAAAAGAGGTAGGATACGGACAGGGGAGATTTATGAACAGGTTCCTTTTTCCAGCCTTTGTCTGGGCCGTGGTATGCGTCATATTCCTCCATGGCAGCGTTCCATGCTTCAACGAGTGCAGAGTCGTCCCAGATTTCTTCGTGTGTGAGTTCCCGGCTTTGGTTTATGCCATCCATGGCTTTGTCTTCTTCTTCTTCGTCTGGGTTAGGTGCTGGGGGTGGTGGAGCCGACTGCTTTGGATAGTGGTTGCGTCTACGCTTTTTAGGTTTATGTGGAGCGACATAGGGAAGGGTAATATCGTCGTAGGAGACGAGAGAACGAGAGGCCATGACGATTGCAAGGCAGATGATATCCAAGAAATATATGTGACGTCTAAATCAATGACAAGAAAATATACAATAGATCTATGTACACTCTAGAGATCACCCGTCCTGGGCGTCGGCCCAGCCGCCTTTGTCGCGACTCTGGCCGAAACTGCCAAGCTTTGGCTTTGAACGAGCCTTGCGACCGGCGAGCTCCTTGTACCTCTCGCGCATCTCAAGTTTTGAGGACCGAGAGAGAGCCTGTGCCTCGGAGCGCCATTGTTCTTCTTTAATTTCACGAGGGGTCTGATATCCCGAGTTGTAGGCCGATGAAGAGCGGGAGAAGGGGGTGGACGGAGGAGAACGTTCGCGGAGGGATTTGAGATGAATCACACGCTGTCCAACTGAGTGTCAATACTGAGAGAGAGACTGAATTCTGAATTCTGGGACATACCCAGTTCTGCTTTGACTCGCGTCTAGTCCACTTTCCGGGTGGCAAGCTTGCGTCGTGGAAGTTTTCTCTGCGGTAGTGCTGGAACCAGACTATGTCAGTGTCAGTGTCAGCCCTGATATAGGAGAAGGTACCCGTACCGTAGTTGATAGTCTGACTGCGATTCCACTTCTTGGAGACGAGCGAGCACTTGGCGAGGTCCCGTAGAGAAAGACGAGCAAAGATGCACTGCGAAAGATTTGTGGGTAGTGTTCGCAGGGGATCGGTGCGACTGAGGAGTTTTCTGGCTGCTGCGCCCTTGAGGGCCGGCGAGGAGGGTCTTGTGTTGTTCGGAGAGGCGACAGGGACGATGTCGTCGTCGTCGTCGTCGTCGTCGTCGT
>Ga0157363_1001435_pt1 | contig 19873 bp, 6 predicted proteins | sample AttsexASBM1_FD_111477 | JGI IMG/M metagenome (GOLD analysis project Ga0157363, IMG submission 111477) | Fungus gardens microbial communities from leaf cutter ant in Ribeirão Preto, State of São Paulo, Brazil - Atta sexdens ASBM1 | ecosystem: Host-associated > Fungi > Mycelium > Unclassified ... | reverse complement strand
TCTCTCTCTCTCTCTCTCTCTCTCTCTTTTACAAAGGTTCCACATTCCTTTCAAAAAGTCTCACTCGGCGAAAAGGCAAACGAACCCGCCGAGGAAGCGATCGGCAAAATCGCCGCCTCATTTTCGTGTCGAGCGCGTAGAACGGTTTAAGTTAAGTATCCGTGGGATATAATTTTCCATCGCGGTAACGTTCCTAATTTTGCGCACACGCGCCATACATACACTCAGGTTAAACAAAAAAGCAAAAAGGAAGAGAGGCAGCGGAAAAAATCGCCGGTACAACGAGCCATGAACGACCCGCAAGACAGCCGCAACTGCAAAATAAAATTTGCATATGCACCGCATGCGAGAGACCTTAGCGTGTATTAGTACATAGCGGGATATTCTCTCGTCCTCGAGACTGTTCGTGAATCTTAACAATTTGTCCTCTGTCGAATTCGTATTTTCGGGTAACGCCCGAAGTGTCTTCGATATCAATTACCGAACGGCAGTTAACAACATCGTAAATTTCACGGGCTGTCCGTCAGCGCCATGTTCAGTTAACATGTCTGTGCAATAAAGATCTAAATATCCCGTTGCAAAACGTGCATGAATATTAAAATATTGAAAAAAGGAGAAAGAGAGAAAAAAATAACTGATTAATTCATTAAGACATTCACGATTATTTCGATTATTCGAATATTAGATTGTGAGTATTGCGATTTATGGATAGATCTATAAGAAAACCCTCCTATAATGCACGTTTCTCATCTCGTTGTTCTTTTTTTTCTTAATTATTTCCTGCATCGAGCGACATGGCGAAATTATACTTTATTTAAATAGCGAACGGATGATATTTTAGAAATATGATATTTTAGAAATACTTTCACGGATCTCTCGAGGAGATCGTAAATGCGAAAAGAAATAAAATCTTTCATCGATGGAACTCTGACGATATTTAAATCACTGGCCTAATAATTTCACGTATCTTTGTTGAATAATTCAATAGCAATCGAAGGCTCGCCCGATGAAAAATTGTTCGTAAACGTATCAACTGTCCCCTGAAGAAAACGCAGAAATTATAACGTCTAAAGAGAGTCCTTTAGAAGTCTTATAACCTTTTCTCCACTTATATTATTTTAAAATAAGATGAAATATTAATGAATAAAACTCTTGGAATGACGCGAACTGTATTAAGATACGAATTTAAGGAGTTCGTTAGGGGATGATCATTAAAAATTAGTTTCTTTTTTAATGCGTTATTCGCACTTCTCTCGTTATGCTTCGCTTTTTTCGATGTCAACCGTAGAGAAACATCCAATATGACAATACATACGCTGCGTTTCGTAACACTGGTCTGATAACAACTTGGTCGCCCAGAGTCGTTAATGAAATCTTTAAATACAAGAACAGCGAGTTGAAAAACTTTTTGTAACAAATGGATGCAAAAAGAAATCGATATATACACAGTCGGTGCAGGGAGTGTTTGTATGATTTTGCAATTGTGGGGAGACGGTTACGTAAAAGTTGAAACAACACGTCGTCGGATTTCAAAATATGTATCACCATTAGTAATTTACATGTTGCACTTAAACTTCTGAGAAGCACGCGCATAAGCGTTGATATCTTTTTTTTTGCGTACAACATAACTGTTTCGTCTTTCTCGTATTTCAAATTGACGACTGATATCAATTTGAGATTGCGTCTAAATACATGACAAGAGAAACGCAATAATATCTAGATTATTATCCCTTTTATTTTCCTATACTTTAAGTGCAAGTAAATAACTTGTTTCTATTATAAACAAACAAGATTTAAATAGTAAGTAAATGTCTATCATAAGTAAATAATAAAAGTACATTTTCATTTTTAAGTACTTTTCTTTTAATTTTCTTTTATAGAGACTGCAATAAAATTTCTTGAGTTCTCCCATTTCTGAAAATATATTCATTACATTCCTTTGACGATTACATCATCCTTTTTCAACAATTAAGCTTTCTTAATTGATACTTTTTAGTAATTTATTTGCGAGGAATCGTATGAGCGAAACTGAGATGGCAATGAAAAAAAAGCGAGAGAGAAAAAATCAAGCTGAGAATGAGAGACGGAAAGAGAAAGAGAGATCCCTCGGGCGAAACGCCGACCTCTTTAGCTAAAATAAGCGGAAGTAAGTAACGAGTCGGGGATCTAAATTTAGATCATCTCGCATCGCGGCGTGTGCTCATCCTTCAGCCTGCGCTATTACGTTCAGCCTTGCCGTTGCATATCTTGTCGCGTGCTATGCGTACATACACGCACGTACACGCGCGCGTCTAAGAGTTCACGGATTAATCTAACCGCGTCGTATGTCGTTACGAGGATGCGTGTGAGTACATGAGTCGGACCAGCTGACTGCCAAAACAGCTGTAGCGTGATGCGCGATGATGCATTATCGTCGTCGGGCGTTTACTCACTCTCGGTCTGTGGCCGAGGTCTTAGTCTGACTGATTTAGCCGTCCGACATCCCGAAACGGACCTGACTATCGCACGTAACGATCGACCCGTATCATCTGGCTTAAAACTCGAATATTGTCTTTACGCAAAGCACGCAGTATAAATATTCTGTCGCAAAACAAATAGAAAAATCTAACAAGAATTCTATATTTATTATATCTATACAGGATAGCCTGAATTTAAATGATCAATTTTAAGATGCGTGTAGGGAATAAACGAAGAAAAAAGTCTTTTAGAGATATGCTCATTCTTTTCGTTCGTTTTAGAAAAAATTGTAAAAAAAGACAAAATTTATTTTGTCTTTTCGGAGTATTATTCTTTTCAAAGTGGAATATTATTGTTTTTTCATACGATGAGCGAAAATGCTTCAAAGACAGTGCGAGTAGATGCGCGACGATTTTCAAAAGAATGCTGGATCGGCGAGTCATTTGACCAGATCAGTATTTAGCTGTAATACGAACTGTCCGTATAAGATGCAACGCGTGCATTGCTGTAAGAGGTCCAACATTTTGAACAATATCTGCATTAAGCAAATGACAATAAATAAGAATAAACAATAAATAAATACAAAAATGAAGATTACTTTTGTCTTTTTTAATAATTTTTTCCAAAACAAAGCAAAAACGAGCGTATTTCTTTTTTTCTTAATTTATCAATCCTCTCGCTTCCGAAGTTTGAACATTTAAATTTGAAACACGCTGTATAAGTATAGAAAAATATCATTCTAATAAGATTTAGTGATTGTTCAATTTACTTTTTTTCTTTTAAATAAAAAGAATGTTTTTTTAATAATATGTAGTCTTAAAATATACTAATACAAATGTTAGGAGAGAGAGAGAGGGGGGGAGGGAGGGATGGAGAGAGGGAAAGAAAGAGAGAGAGAAAGCTCATTTTATTTTAGATATTCAAAATAAGAATTTTTAAATTTTTTTTAAGAATATATTAAATTAAGAAAAATATTATTAAAACTAGAATATATTAATTTTATGGAATATATAAACAATAAAATTTTATCGAGAAAATAACTTTATGTAATAAGCAATCAAATCTGTTTTAATTTAATAATCTTGATTAAAAGATTAAATTTAATAGGATTCAAAACATATTATGAACAAATCTAATAAAAATTTGATTTTAAATAAATATATAAATTATAAGTATATTAAATAAGTATAACTTATGACAGATTTGCGAAAATATAAATTTTTAAAACATTTGAAACAAATAATTAATATTTAAATAGATACAACATGTATATTCTGTGTACAACATATATATTAACAAAGTTGAGTTTTATAGGTTATTTCGATATATGACACACTTCGATATTTAAAGTAAAAAATTTTATAGAAATTTAATTATAAAATTATTTTTAAATATAAAAGATTTGAATAAAAAGTTTTCATTAAATTTTGCTGAAGTTTATATACAATTTTTTTTTTGTATTTTATCAATCTGTTTTTATTAAATAATTAATTAATTCCTTATCATTATTCAGAATATTAATTATAATTCTTCGCAATTAAACCATACAAATCGACTATTAATTAGCATTAATTAGCGATTAGCACAAACTAATGATCTCAACATGATATGGCTAGTGTTGGAAAAACGCGATATTCCGTTAAAAAATAAACTTAAACAAAGAAATGTTAAAACATGCACAAAGAGTACTAAGTAATATTTATTTACAATTCTCTAATGCTCTTCATACAGCATATTTGAAAAGCAATATAATTCTTTTTCTGAGAAATTTTTTTAAGAGATATAGATAAAAAATTTTAGTGCCCCATTTTGTCTACATCAAAATTTGTAATTCTTATTCTCATTCATTTTATTATTCTTAAGTTATGCCTTGTTTCTATTTAACAAAATATATTTATTTCATTATGACTTGTATATAATATAAATATAAATGTGTTTATATGATATAAATATATGTAAGTGTTACGACCATAAGTTCGTTTAAACCTAAATGTTTATACGGATCAATTGCATGTCTTTACAAGAATATTTTCCCAGAAATTTAAGAGAAGTCCACACAATTATGAGATGTCATCGCCTATATGCAATTTTCACAATAGATTGATACGTCGCAACATATATTTTTCCTTATCATATAGAAGATTGAATTGACGTTCCAATACCATGAGACATCTGCCTTGTTCATCTCGCGTAACACATTAAATGAATCTCAAAGCATATATATTGTTAATCATCACTCTGGACTAATACTTTCCTATGTCTAAAATAATTAAGCGAAGCAGCAGAACGTCTTCAATAATCGAAATCGGCAGTCTCATAATATTTATCTCGCTTAATTAAGTTAATTATGCTTCAATCAGCTGCACGTGTCGCGATTACATCATTCCGAATAATTGTATTATCATGAGAAATACGCTTTATCGGCATTGTTATTCGTGACTAAACAGAAATACCGTGGAAAAATTTATCAAATTTGCTTTTCTTTTCGTATTACATGTAAGTTTTCGTATGTGTATAAAACTATGCTTATTCTTTATTTTTATTCGATATGAAAAAATTAATATATTGTTAAATCTTTGAGAAATCTTGAAAAAAAATAAAAATGAATGAATTCTTTTATTATATAAAAGTCATTTTACTTTGTACAGACTTTAAAATTCTTGTTTTCTCGCTGCGCGAAAGTGCTTACGAAATGAAAAGATAATCCTTTCTCCGTTCCGTATTTGAGAATTATAAATAATAATATTCACATTTTTTCAGAGATTATTTCAAACGAACGAGCTATCGTATGAATGCAGGTCACATTCAGCGTAGATTTCACGCGAGCGAGACGAAAGGCGAGAGGCCGTGCCGGTCTTTATTGGAAAACAGATGTCTGGGATAAAAAAAAAACTATTCCGGACTGATAAGGTGAAACACGCCCAAAAACTGATACCAATGAGTTACGAGGCAACGCGATCACGAGCGGCTCGGTACGTCGCGCGCTCTCATCGTTCGACACGGATGTGACTTCGAACCGATCTATCTGTAATACGGCACGTTATCTGCGGATTTTCAATCCGACCGTTCTAAATGCGCAGTGCACCACTATGGTTTATGGTCCGCGCTGTTCGATAACGATTTAGGATCCCTAGTGTCGCAGAACGGTCACGGAGGCGATCTTTTACTCTTACAATCGATATTGGTACGCTTTCAATTCAGCGCTGCAGAAAATAATGTTCGTGCTATTCCGGCAAATAAATCAAATTCTTTATTAATATAGAACTGCGTTAAATATATGAAACTGGTGGAAGATATATACAAATTGTATATATAAATTTTTCGATCTTTCTATAATAGATAGAAATATATAATTTTTTAATAGATAGATTTATCTAAAAAAAAATTCATTTATTCAGATAATGAATAAAGTAAAAAACGGCTCTTAAATGTTCTTAATTGCTCATTTTTTGCTTTATTTATTATTTGTTTAATGTTTCAAGAATCCAATTAATTATTCGCTTTTTTTCATTTATCCAGGTCATAAAAATATGTTAGTCATAAAATATAGGTCATAAAAATATGTTAATAAAAGATACATTAAAATGGTGATGCTAATTATATTTTGCTAATTATATTTGTTATGTATTTTAATTTGCAATTGAAGACCTAATATGCATGACGTATTTTCGCATTTTAATTAATTTAGATATTGATACACTAGTTAAGGACCAAGAAAATATATTATATTATCGTATACACAGAAAAATAGATATTGTATGCAAATAATAATTATTTGTTTTAAATATTTCGAAAGTTTGTATATTCGCATATCTATCATAAATTTATCATAGGAATCATATTTATTCGAAACATGTTTTGAATCTTAATAAATTTAATATTTCGCAATCAAAATTAAAATAAATTAAAATAAATTTGATTTGCTTATAACACAAAGTCGTTTTTTCAATAAAATTTTATAATATTCTTTAATTATATTATCAATATATATATATTATCAAGAAAATACTCTTAATTAAAGATAAAATTTTGTTAGAAGTTGTAGAAATAACCTAAAAGAAAAAAGTAATCGGAGTAATCATTATTATTAGCATTAATTCTAATAGAATTATATTTTTCTGAGTGCATTTTATTACTATTTTTAGTTTCATTTTATCATGCTTTACAAGATTGTAGCATTGATAATTTCACTCACATCATGATTTTGTTAAGAAGATAATAGAATTACGATATCGCTCGCTATTCTTGAGAGCTCTATTACTTGTTGGGTTTCTTTGAAGGATGCCTATTTTCTCTGACGAAGACTGAGTTACGGAACATAATGTAATATGTTTAACCATCATCTCATATTTTACGTTTATGTAGACAACTGTACTAATAGTGTATATGGTATATATATATATACGATACTAATTAATTCGCTTAACTTCAGAAATACTTTTTTATTAGAATCGCAAAAATTTAGTCCTAACAAAGATTATTGGCAATACTAATTTTTATTATTGTTTTGCGTGTAATAATCACTAAATATTCTGTATAATACACATTAAGTAATAATAAAAAATTTGAAACATCATATATAAAGAAAAATAAATAAAATTAAATTATTAATGTATGAATAACGACAGGAGAAAGAAAGATTAAAATTGACATAAATAAAAATATTATTAGTAATTATTAGCAATTTTATTTTAATTAAACAGCTCAGTTTATAATATGCCATATTATAAACAAAGAGACAAAATATTTTTTTCTGTTCTTCTTTTATTTATATATAAAAAAATCTTTAAATGCTGGATTCTTATAGAATATTTAATTTAAAAAAAATGTAGAGAGATCGAATGTAACTTCAAATTCTATTAAAAATAGGTACATCATCAGTATTAATCATTGGAATATAATTGTACTACATTCTCGACATTAATCTATAGATATCCTAATAAGAATAGACTGCGCATTCCTATGCATTTCCTATGAAGTTGTCGTTATCGATTTCGAAAGAATAGCTTGAATCATATCGCTTTCCTTTAAAATATTGAGTTGAAGAGAGACGCTAATGGAGTCGAAGAGAGATGCTGATATAATTCAATTCTTTCTAACGGAGCACAGATGTTGAGATCAGAATGCGCCGTCTACCTAGTTATTATATACGTCCATGCATTAATCGCATATCATGATTAATGTAATAGATATATTCATTAATTGTGGTCTTCGCGCGATGAAAAAAAATTACGTGAATAAGATACAAACAGCATTGCGATTCGTGACGTTTCATTAATAATAACATTTTATTAATTACAGTCGGACAGTTTGGAAATCTGTTGATAATTTTTCCTCGGTATGATTAATAAAGGACTCAATTGCTGATTAAGACATGATGAATCATCCAAAAGCATATAGTCAAAATTCAATAACTTCTTTGAAATACACTGTTATTAAAAAACGCGATCGATGTACCACAGTTTTCTGTTGTCTAATTACTAATTACTCGTTTCGTATCTTACTCCATATTCACAATCAACGAAAATTACATTCATGAATGGAATGCGTTATGCGAAAGTGTACTGGAATACAAGTCTCGTTAAAGAAACAATTAACGCCCGTAAATATCGCGACGAAACAATGACTTATTACTCCCATTTCCCTTATCTTGATGCTTTTATACGAATGAATCGCGCAATGTATCTGCTTCGATAAGCAACCGTCGCGTCGATACGCTTACAGATGGCTAATCACGGAAAGATTAATCTTGATGATAGCTAACTATTATAATCAAGAAATGTTCGCGTTTTCTCTCGGCACTCATCACGATTGCGTTTCAAAAAATAATACATGTAAACGGCTTGCGTCGTTGTCTGCCGGCTCGAGTCTTGTCGCGACAAGGGTTGATAAGAGATAATGTTTTTTTTTAAAACAAAATATTGTGTTTTTTTCAAACATATTTTTAATTTTTCATACATGCTTCATACATGCAGTATTAAACAATGTTATAAAAAAATATGTTTAGAACATGTTAAAAACATCGATTAAGCTGCATGTTTCAAAAAGTATGTGAAATATGTTTAAAACATCATTTTTGCCAATCATGACAACAAGCTCGATCTTATGTACGCTTCAAAAACAAGTCCCAAAGAAAAATTCTAAATGAATCATAGTCTCGCAATTATAAAATATGATATCTAAATTATGTCTATTTACGCCAATATAGATTAACAATTTTCAATTTAATAAATTAATTCTTCATCTTTTTCTAGTTCTAAGAATTAGAACAAAATCAAAAATAAGTTGAATTAAGATTAAAATTAATTTACTTTGGTAGAAACGCATTAGAAAATGAAAATTCATTAGTGAAATATTCAACTACTTGTATCCCAAAACAGATTTTGATGAATAATTATTATCGTAAATATTATTCTTCGTTAGAGCGGAGTCATTAAAGTCACTTAGAACAGTTAAGAACGTTTTGGTAACTTAAAGAACAAATAGTTACGTGATATTGTTAATTATTGCGAATGTACTACACAATTTAATATATATATTTGCATATATGGAAATATTAAAAACCAATATTAATATATTGAACAATGTAAATTGATGAGCTAATCTAGGTCGCGATATAACTATTATAGCGTCATATTAATTTTTATATCAAAAGTCTATAATTAATTTCCAAATTAATGTACTAAAATATTGCAATTTATCTCTAGATGTATATTACTAACAATAAATTTTAATATTGTAAATATTATACTGTTTTAAATTATGTAGTTTTTTTTCTGGAAAATAATTGATTATTCATTCTATTTAAATTGATTGAAATGATTAAATTTACTTCATTTGGATTATACTAAATTTATTTTTATTCTGACCGAAAAATTTATTTATGTAAGTTGTTATTTATGTATAGTATCTATTATTATAAGTCTCTATTATTATAAGTCTTTATATTATTTTAAAAAAGAATAAAATTATTTAATTAAGAAAATGAGATTAGATCATTACAAAAATGTAATATTGTCTTGCTTTCTCAATTCATTAAAATTATACAATTCCATTCTTTTTGAAATGTAAAAAGATTAGAGAAAATGTAATAATAGAGTAATTAATAATTCTTCGATTATACAAAAGAACGATAAACCTTACTTTTCAAATATAGATTTGACATTAAATTTAATTGCTCCTTTAGATTGAATAATTAATTATCAATTAATTTAAAAAATAATCTGTTTATTCAATTAAAAATTTTTTTATATAATATATGTATAGAGAATTTGCATATGTAAAATTAAAAGAAATCAATGCAAATTAATATCACCTCAGATAATTGATCCTTTCTCATCGATAATAGCGCTGATATTATCCATATCTAAATTTTATAATTAATTTCCAAATTATGTTACTAAAATATTCCACGTACTTCTACCCGCACAATATTAACTCCAGTATTTTCTTCGTTATATTTAAAGTAGTAATAAATTCATACGTTCTGAATTTTGAAGTGATTGCTATGGATGCTGAAAAGGCCGAGTGCATTCTGGTGTATCAAGCGTGTCAAAACTTTCGCATATTTCGAGAACACTCGGAAGTACCTTGAAAGCATTATCGCTATTATGAAACCTCATGGTTATCGCGTACACCTTTACGGGAATTATATAATATTACTTTACTAACGACGTAAATAGTGATACGTCCGGTCTTCAACGAATAATTTTTTTTCGCGGCACTTTGAACGAGAAATGAGTCTTGAATAAAAATTTCTACATCAAAATTTCTGTATCGGAAAATAAATAAATAAATAAATAAATATATATATATATATATATATACAATATATTATATTATATTATAAATGTAATTTATATTGTGTATTAAATGATGATATAGCCTTTTTGCAAAATACTATGAAAAATGCTAAAAAGATTGCTAATAGTTTTTAATTTTGTATTTCTCAAACTCGCGATGCCTTCGACTTATTAATATTTGTAGTATCATATCAGAAAATATGAATAATATGCAAAATGAATATCAATTTCACATTTTAAAATTTGTCGTGTTCATACGAAAAGGTTTTTGATTGCTAGAATGTTAAGACTTTTTACACAATATTGTTCATCATGCTTGAGATTCTTACATAATTATTTTGATAGTTCAACAAAATTATTTTCAGATTTGTATTTAGCTAGATACTTCAGTAAAATTATTCATTGCGTGCAAATATATAGAAAAGTGGCAATAAGAAAAGACGCTCAATATAGAAACAAAAAATAATTTTCTTTGTTTCAACTTTTGTTATTTATTATTATAGCAAATAGCGAAAGGGAAGCATTTAATTATTTAAATACTCAAAGTCCTCAGACATAGACCAATGAAACGTATGCAATAAATAACAAACAAATGTAACAGTTTATAAACAATATTAATGCCAATAACATTAACTTTCAACTCTATTTTTCGATATTACCCTTTTATATCTTATTGCGTTTCGATCTTTATGCGGCTCTTTCGCACATACTGAGCTAATTTCTCTGGAGGCGCACAAAACTTGACCAAAACGTACCCGAAGGCGGCCATTCTTGCGGCCCCGACGTAAGCGTGGAGGCGATAAACGGCCTTAAAGCAGTATACAGGAGGGACCAGGGCAGAAAGGGGAAGGAGAACCAGAGAAGTCAGGGATAGGAGGGCGGGGAGAGGGAGGGGGGTCAATGCCCTACACGGTCGGATCCACCCCTAGATACGCGCAAATGACGTCGTTGATGGATCTGGTCTATGGTGCTGGGCATGGAAAAGAGGGGTGTGAGGTGGGAGGTAGGGGTGATTGATGAGGGAATCTACAGCCTACCAAGCCACTCTACGGCCCTAACTTAATCGCGCATCTCATGCTGACCTCGATATCGTTGAAAACATCCCTCCCCGCCACGTCACTCGTCTCGTTCCCTGAAGCTATCGTTCTTTTCTTACCATCGCGTTTCTACTTTCTTGCCTTTTGCCAAGGTGTCTTTCTTCTCCTCATTCATATTCCCATCTCTCTTTCTTCTTCCTGTAGATTTATAACTCCCTTTTTACGCGAAATCGTACGCATGTGAACTACTTGCTAATGTAGCATTCTGCCTTCTAAGATTGCACGATATCGCTTGAATTGCATAAAGTTTCATGCAATGATAAACGAAATAACTCTGTTGAAATAAAGTGGAGTATCTAAATAATTTTAAAATTTACTATGCAATTTTTGCAATAACATTTGTGGGAAATTTCAAATCTTAAATAAAGAAAAGATAAGTATATTATAGAATAAAAAAAAAGGACAGTGGAATATTTAAAGAAAATTGCAAGTAAAATAAGGTAAAGGTCTGCATAAGGAATTTGATCAGATTTGATCCTATATAATGATTTTATGTAGTCGCGGAAAGCTCTTTGCCAATATCATAGACTGATTATGAGAAAACGCAAGATAAAACATAACTCGACATAAGAGTATTAAAACTTCATCAGCAAAACCCAGGAATGTTGAGAAGGGAAACGGGATGACTCAAAGAGAGTTGCGGATGAAAAAGAGTCGAGAAAGGCAATCGGCGAGGAAACGAAAAGATAGATTACTAACGACGGAAGAAAATACAATTAAAGACGTTGGGGATAATTTCGAGCGGTGACCGAAAAGAAAAAGAAATTTATATACTCACTCATGTGCTATGAAGGAATCGACTCCGAAAGATATAGAAAGGGAAGGATAAAAGTAGGGATGGGACTAAAAGAGGCTGAAATACGATATGGGAAACAGGAGCGGAATGGAAGAAGGCGAGAATCCTCTCGGAACGGTAAAAAAAAAGTCTTAATTGCACCTCGATTGGGACACTGTATTTCTTTCGTTTGCCCTTCTGTAACATCAGATACTATCGTCACATTGATAAAGTGAGAATCTTGAAGATTGTAACGCGGGATATTCTTATTTGTCTTTTTTTATCTTGGAATTGCGTTTTATGTAACTTTCTCCAAATCTATTAGATTGCGCAAAGGAAATATAGATAACACGTAACGTTGTCAAGTATAAGATTACCACTCTATTTAATATAAAAAAATTATTAGAAATAACTGTAATATAAATTGTTATATGTATAATAATCTACATACATATATATATATATATATATATATATATATAAAACAATTTTATTTTTTATATATTATATCTTTTTAAAATACAGCAAAATGTGATTCAACTACATTTTAACATATTGTTATATCACTTTTGTGTTGTATTCTTTTTTGATAAGTATTCTGTACGTTTTTAAGTTTAATTTTCAAACATTAAACATTTCAAAATTTTTGTTTTTATCTTCTTTCTTTAAATGTTCAAAAAGATTAGAATATATATAATTAAAAGTTATGGACACTCGATGTAAATTTGTGTTTATCGAATTAGAATCGAAATAGAATCTGTACGCACTTTTCCAATTTGAACGTTTCGATATCGATTTATTAGTTCATGGTAAGTAATAGAGATGGATTCCATCGGGTATTTGATTACAAGATGCCTGGGGAAAGAAGCTATTTGCAAATGCGCGGCTTTGAGGTTCGTTGTTTATTAATTTCCCTAATGAATCCGTTGCACTAGAATTCGAGAACTGCTCTTTTGCGTAAACGAACAATTAAGTATCCATTAATTGGGCACAAATTTGAAGGCTCAGCCAATCACTGAGTTTACTTTCTCCTTTCCTCTAATTGTTTTCCTAGTAGAATACACGTTGACGTACACAGAACAAAATGTTATGTGTTACAATTAATTGATGCTGATGCAACAATGTTCCATTAGATTCACATGGACAATATACAAGATAAAAAAGGATAAAATTTTATATAAACATAACACTAGCCTCGCAATTTAAAAATTAAATCTATGAAGTAGCACAGAGAAAATGTTCTCCATTCTAGTTTTCAAACTCTCGGCGAGTTTCAAACTCAATTTCTCGACTTCTTAAGTATTTCTAACTTTAAGAGTATATAATCGCAATATAGATTTAGAATTAGTATTCTGAAAATTATTAAGATAAAGAATAGGTAAGCGCGAGCTGTAAGAAGAATCGTAACTGTTTTTGTGTTTTGTCGATTGCGAATCGCATGAACACAAATACTATTCTACTGTGGTTTTGCAGGACCACGGAAATAAACATTGCGGTCTCTCGAACGGGTCGAGAAACTCTCGACAGAATAAGCCGTGTCATGACTTTCGCCCGATCGTTTGACCCACCGATTATTACGAGCCGCGTATATAATAAGAGCATAACGTTGGTAGTATTAATTCGATTGGAAGTGGCCGGTGTCAATGTTAACACTCTTATAAATACACGGAAATAAAGCCTATAACACGCAAGGCGAAAGTACGAGAAAAACGACGAAGGACAGGTTACATTCGCCTCTGGCTGATTTCGCAAACTGACGGGTTTGCTTCAGAGTTCTTGCGGAATATTTAACGACGAGAGATTCACATAAATGATTCGGCGAGCTATGCTGAGATGAAGGAATCCACGGATGCGTTCATGGTGATGGAAAATGGCGAAAGATAGAAAATGGTGAAATATCATCTGTGGACTCAAACTTGACCTTGATAGTACGGAAATGCAAGGTCAAAAAAAAAGGAACTTCCGCCATCCTGAAGGATCTCGCATTTCGTTCGTGCCTTGTTCATTCGTTTGCCTGATGCTTTCAACCATTCTCGTTTGCCTCCGTCCTCCCTCTCACTCATCCTTTCAACCCCCTTTTTTATTCTTTGATGTGGAGTCTTTTGTCCTCGGGAATATTTACAGAGCTTTTGTTTCGATGACGGGTTACATAACGGCTTAAATGCATACCGCTAATGGCATGGGGCAAAAAGCACAAAGGGCTACCCGAATACTGTTAAATGTTTATTTATAATTTGTTCGAAAAACACATTGCGATTAATTACACAAGCCCTGTTTTCCTTAACACCAGTCTTTGCGTTGTACATAATGCATCTTTTGTCGGACTTTTAAAGGATAAATTTTCTCGATTACTTATATTGTATTACGATCTTAATTATATAAGAAATTTTTTATGTAAAAAGAATTGAGAAATATTATCCAATAAGTTTATTTCATTTCTCTAAATATAACTACATAATGACGAATGATGTATTATAAGACAGATCTATTTATATGTACATACATTATTGTATATACAAAGTATGTTAGAGATAATTGATTAAATTAGTCTCTGATGATTAATTTGGACACAATGTAGCTATCGTTAGTCAGAGAAAATATCAGTAGTAATAAGTATTTGATTTTTCATAATAATATAACGTGTTCCAAAAATATATCTGCTGACATTATAAATATTTAATCGCGATGTCTGTAAAAATCGTCAATCACGAGCTTTTTTTTTCTTGACGTGATTTTTAGAGCACGTTGTCACAGGTCACTGCAATGCGGCTGACGGTGGCATTCGGTCAATAGGCGCACTGCCAGCTTCATCCAGTTCTAAATAAGCTCTTGTTCTATTTTGCGTGAGAGAAATCGCGTATGCATAAATTCGCGAAAAAGGCATGAAATAAAAACACAGGCATTTTTATTACATTCTTTCCATTATTTAATATTCTGCGTAAAAAAATCATTTTGCCATGGATTTTTTTTTTTTAAAGAATGTTGGAATGTTTTATATATTATTACATTTATTAAACTCTCTATTTTTTTTCCGCAACCCATTTCGTTCCGTTTTCATATGGTAGAGAGGAACGATCGGATTTTTCAAGTTGGGAGAAAATAATGAACGGTCGCGAGGACACGTTTATTATAATCTTCTCTTCTCACTCTCTGCAAAAATACATTTAATTAAAGGCGTCGAACGAGCGTATCTCCTTTCGGTAGTTTCTCAGAGATGGCAGCATTCCTCCTTTCTAGCTCGTCGATCACCTGGAAGCCACCTGCACTCGGTCGATAGTCGGGAACACGCGAATAGCAAGAGCCCGAGCTCCTGGCAAGAGGCAACCTGACCGCGCGCCGTCGCGCGACTGCTAATCTTCCTCTCGGAGCGGCTCTAACACCTTCTAGATCGATATTTTGCTAGAAAAATCGCGATTGCGAACCCTACAGAAAAAAATAGATTCGATGGCTCAGCTATAGTTTGCTGCGCGAGTTCAACATTTATAATTAAGAAGATTTGATCCAACAAAGAAATTATGTCTGTAAGCAGTATAAGCAATTATTAATATGATAACAGTTTATTCTTTGCTACAAAGAAAATTATTAATGTAATAAGCTTTTTTTATTACAGCAGCAAAAGTATGCACCATCTTAGCTAGCATGTTTTGTTAAAAATTGTTAAATTGATTTTTATATAAAGTTGTCTTCGTTGTATTAACAAATTTACTATATTATAACAAATATAATTATATAATAAATCTATCGCTAATTTTTTATTCAATTTTATACAAGCTTTGTTACCTTAACAAAAAAAATTGACTGTCTCCGCAGCTGAAGATTTGCTGAATCAGTGCAGTTTTTAGTGTTTTTGTTATTTTAACAAATCTTTTCTTTCTGCGAATCTCATATAACGTCGTAATGCCGCGTTACGCTCACAAATTCCAGATTCGAAATGAAAAAACATGCCGTTTTGATGATAAAAGATTTCCTAAAATGAAAGAATAATACCGGAGAAGATGACAAATGACCGAAACGGTTATCGAATCGCTTGAAGCCATTGCGTATTTCATAAGGAAATATCACATTTCGAAAATGAGAAAAATGACGAATAATACTAATTTAAAGAGTCGCTAAATTTCCTTCAGAATAAAAACTAAATTTGTTTTAATAATAAAATTTCCATTATTTTGTTTCTCTCCAGTTTGGAACTGGCATTGTCTAGTTGTGATGATGCGAACACTGGCATTGCTGTGTATGTCATATTTATAAGCGAGATTCCACGTCACATGCCGATATGGTACATGCCATGTCCGTTAACTCCTACGAGTATATATTATATCATAGCTACGTTCTTATTTCGATTAAATAAAAAGAATATACATGTCTGACAAATAAGATTAGAAGCAAATATTATTATGAGAAATAAATAAATAATTTATACAAACAATTAATAAATATTGTAAAGTATCAGATAGTGCTATAAAAGATAAAATTTACGTCATTATTGAGATTACATCACGAAGAGAAAAAATTTGCTACGAACGCTAATCCTTGCCATAATTTCAGCAAAGTCCATTTGCAAATATAGGGATCGTAAATTATTTGCAGGTGTAACAAATATTTATTCTTTTTCATACTTGCTACAAGAATTATTTGCAACAAATGCAAAATATTTGTCAAATATGTAAATTTGTTTACTATAAACAACAAACAAAGCTGACAATTAAATTTTATAATTTTCCTTTTGCGTTCATAGCAAAATTATTTTCCTCCGTGATGTTACATTTGATGGGTCTCCCTAAAAAATTAAATAGTATCAGTAGACATGTTGATCCACACGTAACGACATTCAGCCTTCAGATTAATTGCTCCTTGCTGATATCACAACGTCGTAACATTGTGATATCAGCAAGGAGCAATTAATCTGAAGGCTGAATGTAATGTCGTAATATGGATCAGCTTGTCTACTGGTACTAATAATTTTTTGGGGACTTGTAGCGCGACCTGATAGTAGTCTTAAGAAAATAAGGTAATGTCTGATAACGCGACGACGCATGATATACGAAAAGAATGAAGCGATAAAATCTGAGTAGATTAACATGACCAAGTTTTGAATAGCTCGGCCAAGCTGTAACTATAGTTACAAATTGATTATAATTAAGCATCTTAGATTTTAAGAAAATTAAATTATATACATTTATGCCTTTTTTCTTAGTCAATTCTAATTTAATTTTCTTATTTCTTTTATTTCTCGAGCTTCCTCTGTAATTTTTGAAGTTCTCGACGTTATGCCAGAACTTCGAAAACGCGTCAAGATAGCGAATAACTCTTCGCTTTATCTCGCACAGGCTTATGGGAGATGATATCGCATCGCCGGAATGTAATTCTTGAGCAAGGCAATTCTTCTGTGTCGCGGAAGAGATAACGGCATCTTTGCGGCACGAAAGAATTATTTTGGTATCGTTAAGTGTTGCTAAATTATTAAAAAGTTATTAAAAAAATTAAGTCAATAATAAATTATATAAAAATCAAGAAGTTGTGGAAGAGAAAAATCTGTCAAAAAAATATAAGATAAAAATTCGAACATCGGACGTCTCATTCTTAAAATGTTACGATGTGGAAAGACAAAGTTTCTTTCATAAGTGGACTAAATTTAAAGTCGCGCGACCTTTGGAACTATATCAGAAATGTTTAAAAAATGTATACGAGGAACTGGCCTAAAACAATATCAATCATAAATTCGGAAAGTAATCTTCCTTCAAGAAAAAAACAAGCGTTGTTTCCAGCACTCTTAACATAAAGAGGGTAACAGGATCCGCAAAAGGAAGGTCTATACAACGTTCTACAAACGGATCCATATTTTCCTTCTTTCGAGAAATATCCCTGTGCGGAGGAAAATAACGAGAGTTAAAGGAAACCCTTCTTCTAGCCTATCTCTTCTAGAAGAGAGGCCAGTTACCGATCGGCCCTATTAAACCAGCCATGGCATGGCTTAGCTTCGCGTCCTTCCGCCAAGTTTTCTCATATCGACTACGATCGATAACTACCCGCATCTTCAGCTCCTCATATAATCTCTACCAATATCGTATCTCGATGGCGCCACCTCGTGACAGGCACATCGTGGATTTGTTGATGAAACGGCCCCGCGACCTCAATCCGGTATGATTCTCTTTTTCCACCCCATGGAAGGGGATTCGTCACCTCGAAAAAGATAAGTGAATTCTCGCCATTATTTTCGAAAAAAAAAATATCGAGTCTGAGATTAATACAATTTTGATGAATAAATAATTGAAAATAAATAACCACAAGAAAATTGTTTTCGAAATGTTTAAAAAACTATCTACTAACATAAGATAGACAGCCCAGAATAAGAATACAAACATCAATGATAATAACATTTATAAGAAAAAAATATGTAAGCTCGTTAAAATCTAAATCCAAAGTTTATAATGATGCTCCCCCCATTTGCAGAAGTGTTTCGTCAAGAAAAGTTCATTGACTTCGCGCAATTCTTCCTCTGGCAGACTTTTCACCCTAAATTCAAAGAAAAGAGACGGACAGCAGCAGAAGGGCGCGTAGTCACTTCCGCTAACTGGAAAAGCAGCACGTCGGATTGTGAAAAATCAATAAAATCGCGCACCGAGTTTACGGTGGATCGTAGAAAACGGGGGTTCATTGACTCTTCGCGTTTCTACCTTCTACGATCTACATGTTCTTAGAACCCAGTCGAACTTTGTAAAATCGATAAAGACACTTTGGAGCACGTGCTCGTAGAACGGCAGTACATTTGATACCCCCCCCTTAGATCTAATTTTCTACATATATCAGACTATTTCTGAGAAACGATCATGCTACATCACTTATGCAGAATCGTAAGGAAAAACGGATCGTATATATATCCTTTTCTATACGGCACATTTAAATATACAGGGAATGTGATTTCTCTTCGACGATCTTGATTTTATATCGAGATAAACTTTTTATGCCAGCGTAGCGAAATTTGAACGCTAACATATTTATAGACTTACTGCTGATTCATTAAATATTATTATCACGCGCTCGCACGTTTGGTGTTAAATATAGAAGCTTGATCCTATAACGTTTTATTTATACAATGTGTCGCGGAATATGTTCAATGTAAATAAGAAAATAGGATTAGCCAGCGCCGTAACGGGATCTAGATTTCTGATCAAATACCGTATTTCACGTTCCTCTCTATACGTATAATATAGTTTCTTCACAAAACATCCAGAATTAACGTTTTCACTAGTCAAGAAGATTTCGCGTTTAATTTGAAAGCGTGGAATACATATATGCATTAATTATTTTTTTTCAAGGTCGTGATGATGCGGCAAACTTTGATGTGTTCCCTTTCACTCTCGTTATCCATTCACTTTTTCAATTATATGTACACACTTATGTACGATTAAATACGAGAAAGAGTGAGGGATGGCTATTGGAAGAATAAAACAAGAAAGAGAAAAAAGGAGGAAGAAAGAGAGAGAGAGAGAGAAAGAGAGAGAAAGAGAGAGAGAGAGAGAGAGAGAGAGAAAGAAGGGGAATAAAACACATAATCCAATGAAACCCTAGGTGGAGAACGCGGCCGTTAAAACCACCCTCCACGATTCCATCGTGCTACTAGCTGATTACATGACAGTTACATATAGGTCAGAAAATGAAATTACAAAGCCAACGTTATTCAAGGACGCGTGAAACGTATATTAAACACCGCCATTTATTCAGAAGTAGCCGTGATCACATAT
>Ga0157363_1001433_pt1 | contig 19880 bp, 10 predicted proteins | sample AttsexASBM1_FD_111477 | JGI IMG/M metagenome (GOLD analysis project Ga0157363, IMG submission 111477) | Fungus gardens microbial communities from leaf cutter ant in Ribeirão Preto, State of São Paulo, Brazil - Atta sexdens ASBM1 | ecosystem: Host-associated > Fungi > Mycelium > Unclassified ... | reverse complement strand
ATTTAATCTCTTACGTTTGTTTTCAGTTCATGAAAAATTATTTTGATATTTTTTGTGTCGTTAGATTATTTGTATTATTCACATATTTTTAATATTCTGTACATCTAATACAAAAAAGAAAATGATTAAAATAATTAATGAAGAAAAAGTGGCACCATTAGTTCTGTTGTTAAATTATTTTCAATCTTTAATCTACATTGAAATAATTATTGATCATTAGAATAGATCTTTAATTCATTGAGGCTATGTATATTTATTCATTGTCACTCATCGACTTTGCGGACATGACGTCATTGAAAATTTTACTCAAGTCGCCGAATATTAAAAACCTGTGACGAACAGTTCTTGGTAATAATGTAAGATATATGCCTTAATAATTTTTAAGTTCCACGCTTATTAATCTTCAAGATTTTACATTTACATTTTAGAATTAAATACATTTCTAAAGTTATAATTGGAATTTAAAAGTGGACACGATTTTTAACCTTTTTAATGTGTAAAACTCGGCTAATTCATCGTAAATACGCGGTCGGTGTCACATCTCGCTTTACGTATTCGTAAACCATAAAGCCCGCTTGAGCGGAATATTAATCAGCTTGCGTGGTTTCGAACCTGAAGATCTTATCGAAAATGACGAACACGAGCATCGCGAACTTGACTTTCGCAGGCGTGTTCGTAGTCATACTTTCGGATCCTTTCGGCGAAAACAGACGCGTCGGCACGAGAAATCGGTCGCGAGATTTCTCGTTCTCCTTCGGACGTGATGCAAGCAACAAACTCAGTCCTGTTATTCTTCGATGTATTCATACTACAGTAATGTATTAAATACTTCATGGAAAAAACTTTTGAAGTATCTAAAATTTAGCTAAATACAGAAAATAATTTTATTGTCTCATATCTTAAAATGATTATGTAAAATGCTGCAAAAAATTTTAACATTCTAGCAATCAGTTTGAGCGTTCTATATATTTATTTTGATGATCCAAATAAAATTATTTTCAAACAAAATTTTTAGTTTTGCTTCAGCAAAACTATACTTTTCATGTTGGTATAAAATGATATGGAATTTTATATCAAACTAATATCTAAAGTTAATTTTTTTTAATATTACAATATTAATACCATTAGTGATTAAATATACCTGTATAATAATTAAATAGAGAGAGAATTTATTATATAAATCTTTTACATAACAAATGATAAATATATAATCGAAGAAATATTAAAATATAAATTTCTTTTAATGAACAAACATAATTTAAAAATAGAATAATTTATCGTATTATAAACATTTTTTTTTTAATAAAAGAAAAGATTAGCGTTTACGTGACTCTCATTCAAATATAAGTAAAATAAAAAATTACACTCTAATAGATTGAACTCATTCAATAAATAAAATAAAATCTATACTCTAATAGGTGAGTCATAAATTCTATAACACAGTTTTATTGAAGCTCAGTCGTATGTTAATTTAAGGACTTTATTTTATTTGCACAGAATAAAACACCAGTTAAAAAGAACTTGCTCGTAAATTGACACAATCCTCTTTTGTGCGCACAATTACACGCTCGCGTGAATACGACCTATATATCGTAACAAAAGACCGAAATCAAATCGGACAAGCACGGTTCTTGTGATTCTTTAAAGAGCTCATTTACCAAGGAAGTGTTCTTCCTGATGTGCCGACGGTGAGAAGGACATGGTGGGTGTCGGACAAAACGTGTGAGTTGGCCAAATACGTGGGACGAGGTCCAGGGCTTCGTCAGTCTTACTGAGAGGTGCTGTTATCCTGGCCTCGAAAATCAAGGTGTACCGCAAGGACACGAAACTGATGCTTTTTGCCGACGCGAGAATGGCCGCGCTTTTAAGGAGCACAAAGTTAGCGGAGAGGTGAGCCTCTTGACTCGCCACGGCGTATTACTGCATTGATAAAGACGCCCACCTCTGTTGCCAGTCTCTCCGTAAAGCTGCAGGCGCCGTTTTATTATAACGAAGTCGAATCGAAGGTCTGCGGCTGGCAGATGAGGATATGCCAAGAGAAAATCGATGTATTGTAACGTCATGCGCGTTTCATCCCAACCTCCAATTGTTGATAAGCGAACTGGCTATATAAATCATCTTCTAATCTCTTAGACGCTCTGCGATTATTGAGATCATTGAGACGATCCTCAACATTTAATCATTAATTTATCATTCATATTACAGAAGCATACTCACTCAAGTTTTGCACGGAAAGAATAATTTTGCTAAAATATCTAAAAGTTTAGATCTGAAAATAATTTTGGATTATTAAAATAATTATATAGGCAACTAAGCATGCATGACGAGCAATGTTGCAAAAAGTTTTAACATTCTAACAATCAGTTTGAGTGTCTTATGTAATTATTTTTGATGGTTCAAATTATTTTCAGATCTGTATTTAACTAAATTTTTTAATATTTCCATAAAATCCACCCTTTTCGTAGGTATGACATATATCTTGAGCGCTTATAATTGAAAAAATAATATTTTTTATTTGATTGATTTCACCGAAACAGAACATTGTTAAAATTATTTGTCTATCAGTCGAGATAATTAAAAAACTTGAATAATTAGAATATTTGAGAAACAATGATATTCGTAAAATTGAAATTTATGATCTAAATCTAAATTTGTTACGATTATTTAATGTTTCCCTATTCAATGGACCCGGATATTTCGTTTTTTATTATTGCTGGAAATATTTTATCTTCTCGTAGAATAAAAGTTAGATCGAGAACAGATTCGACATAGCTATCTTTGCGCTAGTTGACAGCCGCTACTTTACACGTACAAAGGGCAAAACACTTAGCCCTCGTCTATTTTGCATCACGAGGCTTATCAGGATCGGAGTAGCGTATACGTATGCGTGCGATCTGCATGACGGAAAAACGCGAAAGGTGGAAGTGATGCAGAGCGAGGTGATGCATGGAGAACGTGCGCGGTGGTGTGTCTCCACATTCTCAAAGAGTTGCTATTTATACTCCTGACTGCATGAGCTGAAAGAACGGAGCCAAGGAGCGGGTTCCTCAATATGGCAGCAGGTAGGCCGCGCGCAGTGATTCAGAGCCGATTTTTCCAGCTGGACCAGACAGTGGCTCTATTCTCCGTCTGCCATTCTGCCCGCCAGGAGCGACCGTAGTCTCCACCTTCTTTCGCGCTTTCGTTTTCACCCTCTTCCTCCCTCGTCTCGCCTTCGATGACGGTTCACTTCGCGCGAGAAATCCTAGATCGCGTACCCTATCATCACGTTATCATTTTTCACGAGTGTCTCATGAGAACATGATTCATCTCAATTCTCTTGAGACAATATTTGGCTAATTACACATATTTATTGTGATCATATTTTTTATTCCATTTTCAATTATCTAAACTTACAATACAATAATAATTTAAACTATCTATTTTTAAATTTAAAAAAATGATTAAAATTTATTTTTCTTTATTATATTTATTATAACGATTTTTCTCAAATTTTTAAGAAACTACAGTGAGAATTAAATCTTTACTATTATTGCAATAAATTTGTTAATTAATGAAATTATTATATTAATTGATATCTACTATATAGTACTAGCAGTGTTATGCTATCAATCTTTTTATCAAATTTTTATCAAATTATGTTTCTATTTATTATCTTAATATAAAATGACAAGCTTACGCTATATTGATGATATAATTTAACTTAGGATACTTATAGCATACTGGACGAATTATTATGAAAATTTAAGCGTCGACTTGACAAATTAATGATAATAATAAGCCAATCGCGAACAATTCAAACCTTGTAGGCGTGAAGCACCTCAATTAACATTGGAATGGCATCAACGTAGACGTTACGTAGGCGCTTGATATGCTCGTATCCGTTAGCACGCTTCGCAGTCGTCGAAACAAGTGTCTCTTTGATTCACGATTTGCGATCAAGGTTCGCGAAAAGTTCAAATTTTTGTACGTTCACCTTTCGGAACGCTTCCAAAATATTTTACTCCACAATTTGCACCTCGTTGGACAAACTACGCATAATAACGCACAAATATCTCATGACAATCACGTATTCCGCCGAATAAAATTTATAACTTGTCAGTAATCGTGACTGAAAGATAAATGATCTATCCAAAAATAACATGACTGTAAATACTTCTAAGTATCCCAAGCTGCGCGCCTTATTGTTGCATTTCTACATAAGATATCTTAAGAATAATTAATTCACTATTAATGCCTTAAGAGCCAATATTAGTTTGTATGTAAATATAAACTTTTATTATTAAATTTACATCGATTTTTAAACATTCCGACCCATGTTTGAATTATTTTCAGTTCAAATTTATAATAAGATTTTATATATATATATTACATATTATATGAACTATATATATTACTATTAAAAAATTTGATATTATTTGATATTTAACAAACGTTTATATTTACACATGACGAATTAGTGTTGACTCTTAAGGTATTTAATAGTAATAAATTAATTTTTTTATATCGAGTATAACTCTATCTTAAGAATTACTTTCTTGATTTCATTGATTGAAAATAAGGTAATAGACCAAGTCTTCCTATAATTTCATATATTCTACTCTCTTTCGCATAATTATAGAAATTATACTCGAAATTCTCGGACGACAAGACTTTCCCAAGAAAACATCCGTGTCCTCCTCATTGCGACATGTTCCTTTCACCGGATCTTGAACTCCCGCCATACCCGTTTAAACTCCTGAGCTGGCGTGGCGAGCTTTTCGCCGGAGCCGATCTACGGAAAAATCTCTTGCGCGGCTCGGGAGGAGGATATCCGATCGCTTCGCGGGATCGTTTGCGGACCGCTTACACCGACAGATGGGATTATCTGATCTTGAATCTAGCCGGGATGGCTCTGGCGCGTATAATTGCCATCGTCGGGCAAACGAGCGTAGCCTGGTGAGCGCGCTAGAGAGAGGACTCTCTTTTCCTCTTCTCTTCGTCCTCCTTCCTTGTCCTTTTCTATCTACGGCTCTCGTCGAGTGGCTGGTTAGTTGACTGGGCCCCGCGCTAGACCCCGTGCCAGCTAGTTCGTCTGCACCGGTCGACGTTCCTTCTCATTCGTTCAACAGCCGTTGCTGCCGCTCTTCTGCCATCGTGCCGGTCGCTGCCTCTCCAGTCAGCTCGTTCGCCACCGGAGTCAAGGCTGTGAACCGGGAATGTGCGTGCAACTATGCTACCTGGACCTTTTATTCCTGATATCCAGCCGCCGCTGCCGCCATCACCATCGTCTTCTCTTATACGCCTTTAGTCGGCAAAGGCTGTGTCTAGTAGTATGAATCTACGTCGCGCGCGTGTCTTCTTTCTCTTTCGCTCTTTCTGGATCCCAGACTCTCATCTAGTAGCTCCTTCAGTCTAGATCTTTTCTTTCCTCTTCTCTTTGTCTTCCTCCTCTTTGATAACGATCTTCCGGCGAAAGAGAGAGAGAGAGAGAGAGAGAGAGAGAACATGGTGTGCGTACTTTTACAAACCCTCTAGCACCTGTCCACCCAAGTAGATAATAACGCCGCTGCGAACTCTGCGCCATATAGCCTGATTACCTGACTGTTACCTACCTACCTACCTACCAACTTACCTACTCACCCATCTCTTTCTCTCCTCTCTGTCGTTAAGTTTTTCGCATCTTTCTTTATCTCACTTTTCACCTATATCACCTATTGACTAGTTATTGACTTACGTCAAAGAAATTCGCTTGCAATCTTTTTCAAATATGAGAACATAATATCTTCTGCGAGTGTAATTCCATTGATTATGACTCTCGCAAATCATTTATGATTCAATAGGTCTTTCATTTACGATTCAATGATATGATTTTGATCTTAGTTTACTTAACCCCTTTTTATTGCTCATCCGATGGTGTAATGCACGAATCTCTTCTTTATCATCTAGTTTTATCTCCTGGTGCACTTAGGCAGAGATTTCATTCCATGTAATAAACCATCTCTCTCCTTCTGTCTCATTCTGCTAATCTCTATCACGAATCGATATTTACTCTATCTATGTCCGAGAGAGTCGCCGGGAGCGTTGTTTCTCAGCGATACGACGCGGTTAGGCAATCGCCTCATTGGAAATCATTGTCTTGCGCGAGCCAAGTGGCTCTTTCTATCGCGTCGCGTGGGTCGTTTTTGCAAGGACTCGACCGTCGTAACAAATAATAACGGGAACATGAATTAATCACGACGTTCACAGGCACCTTCTATAGCTATGTGTTTATTGTAATTATGAGTATTAAATTTCGAATTGGTATTTTATGATATTTTTTTCTGTTACAGGTAAGAGAATGTCGCAGCTAACTGAAACCTGGGTACGTGATCTGAATGTATTTTATTATATTTTACTATATTTTGCTATGCGTTAAGCGTTGCATTTAAGCAAAATAATATTCCATTGCTCCTCTTACTTTGAGAAACAAAATGTTTAGTTATAGTACTAATATAGAACATATTGTTATGTCCTTCAGTTGCTAACAATGATGTAACCTAACAATTATCATTTTTAAGAAACTTATTTTAAAAACATATTTTAAAATATTTTTATTCCTTTACATTCAGTTATTATTCAGTCAAAATTGCATTTCAAAATTAATATTATAAAATTTTAATGATTCAAAACATTGAACTCATTTCTGGAATTTTGTTTTTTAAGTATTGTTTTTTAAGTTGTATTATTGTTGTAGCAAATGAATGAATAGTATTTTTATTACTGTAAAGAGAAAAATTCAAAATATTTCTCGTGCTAAAATAATTAAGAACACAATTATTAATGTTAATTAATTTCCGAATTTATTAAAAAATATTTTAAAAGCGAGTTCTTTGTAGAGTTAAATTTTTCTTAACATAAACCTATAATTTTAGTTCACCACTTTAAGATAGGAACTTAAATTACGTTAGAATGCGCGATATAATATTTAAAATTGTGTGCGCATATAAAGCTTGACTAAATACGACGATGTTTTGATTGCGTGTCGGCAGACTCGGACTGCCGAGTGACAGTCGACAGCACGTCGACCACCGCGAGGGAATCAATCAAATGGATAAGAAGTATTTGTCATCATCATAGCATCACCGGGCCTTCTCTTTCGTGAATATAAATTAAATGTCTATTAAGGCTAGTTGCGCATTTGAAGAGGAAAATTAGACTTCACGAACAGTTATATGTGATAGAAGGATTTTTTAATGTTATCTTATTCTTAGAAAGGAATATAAAAAAATGATTGTCAAAATAAATTAGAAACATTGCTAATAAAATATTTTTCTATAGTAATTCATGATATTAATTAATTCAGAATTAAATTAATAATTGAATTAATAATAATAGTAGTAATAGTATATTAATAATAACAGTATTACTACATTATCATTACTATATTATATTTGAAGTAAAGCAAATAAATAAATAAATAAAAAAATTAATAATTTTAACTATTGCGACTAATTTACATGTAATTCTACAGTTCTTTACAAGATTAATATCTAGAGAAGTAATTGATAAAAGTTTTTAATACAATAATCCATGACTATAAATCATCCTCACATGCGTAAGTTGACACGCCTTGGGCAAGTTAATCGCTTTGATATCTGTCATTATCCGGCGTGAAGGAATTGAAACGTTTGCATTAATCATTAAATCGGCTTCTCAACAGCTGCGGGACATTATTGTATGTATTGAAGTAGTAGTCCTGGTCGAATACTTTGATGACTGACGCGTGCTTGACCTTCTCGAGAGCGAGGATCGCCAGCGATGATCGTGGCTCCGCGTGAATTATCCTCTTTGTCCGTTGACAAACGTATGCCATGACGAGATCTCAGAATAGCACGGCCTCGACAAAAAGAGACTCCCCTTTCCCTACTACTGTTTTACGTGACTTTTTGTCGCGTTTCATTTGTGCTCTTTTGTTCTGCACGTACGTGATTGTACTGAATTACGGCCGATGACCAATTTTGCACAACCACTAAATTGTTAACACTACACGTCTTCCTAATAGGATGAAAATACCGTTAAGATAATATCGATTATCGTATTAGAAATCTTTTCGTGAACTGTAGAACGAATAATTACTGTCCGTCACTATTAAAATATAATAAAAAATGATGCGTGAACCAACTTCATTGAACTCGAATTCTATGTAATTACGGGTTTTCTAGAGATTTTTTAATAAGAATGATTATTTTTTTAGAGAGTTTGAATATTTTATTTCTTTAAATTACTTTTATTTATTAATTATCTTTAAATTATCTTCATTCGTCGTCTTATTAATCTTTTGAGAATAGGAACTTTCTAACAAAACAACTTATGAAAGATCTTGACAAAAGAAAAGCTATTTTTTAATTATATTATTATAGTAAATGTGAGCGACATGGACAAATAAAACAGTTCTTACTTCTGGACCACTGTGCAGCGATCAATGAAAAGTTGAAAAACGTCCAAATTAAAATGTCGTGTGAACACGGAAAAAATTAATTGCCCTTCTTAATAATGTCAAACACGTCGCGTAACATAATTTTGTGGTCTCATAAAATGTTATTGTTTTGTGGAAGAAAACACGGAACGCGGAACCGGTCACGATTGGCGCGAATACTCAGAAACCATGTAATCCAAGTGATGTTCGATTCGCGGACACTCTTAATGATATATATCCTAACGATCGCATACCGCGATCTTGTTCCGGAAAACGAAGCTGAGAGATCGGAATGCTCGCGTACACGATGAGAGAGAGAGAGAGAGAGAGAGAGAGAGAGAGAGAAGACTATGCGAGCAGTCAAGCATGAATAAAAAACGTCAAGGTCTTTGCTGTACGAATGTCAAGAACCATTGGATGTATGACCGTTAACGAGCAACGCTTTACCAACGGAAAGTGTTTCCTTTTATTACGATTATGAGTAATTTTTTCAACCTCGTGGAACGTTTTTATTCTAACATAATTCTTACGGTATAAAAGGATTTCTGTCGCAGTAAGCGAAGAACTCGTAATCGTTAATGCGGCTACGTCGCGACTTTGCGATTTTTTTGTACCAATCTTCTGCTAATTGGCATAATTATCCTTCTAATAATATTTTAATAATATTGATTGAATATTTAATAATATTGATAATATGATATCAAGAACATTTGCAAGAAAAAGAATTATTAAACAAAATATGTTGCCGTCTTTCAATTAAAAAATAATTACAATTAATATATAATAATAATTAACATTTTAAGTTCAATTCTAATTCGTATTGATGCTAATCTCATCGTAAATATGAAACTCTCAAAGAGCAATTATAACGTTGCAACCTGGATTACCGGTTCATTTTGCAAAACTCTCCATTTAGTCAATTACACTCATTAGATCTCTCGATGCGCGGTGACGTAATTCGTGCCGAACGCCTCTTCGTTAATTATAAAATCCGCGATAGGATTACAGGTTTTAGAGACCGATTTGGGAAAGTTGCTGCGTCTGGTTTCCTCGCGGATACGTAAGTATCTCTACTCTAGTTCGTGCCAGATTAACTTCCGTGATTTCTAGGGACTATTTCTTCGGGAGCGGTGCTTCGGCCACCGCTGTAGTTACCAATCGATGATACGTTTCGAATCGACAGGCTAAACCTGAGTGACATTCGTATCTACCGTTGTGTAACACTGCAATCATACCCGGAAGGTATCCGATGGTTACTCATGCAACCATATGTACTTTCACTGTCGTGGACCTCTTTTGTACCGCCATCAAACATACACCGTTCTTCTCCTCTCTCTCTTTCCTCCCGCATCAAGAGTCGCCGGGATCGATGAATGTATCACTTAGCTCTGCCAATCGATCCATTAATCGGAGCAGGTGCTCGGCAAAGACTAATGCCATCCTTTTGAGCGATCGATAATCCTCGCGGCTCGTAATGTGACGTAACATAACGTAAGTTTCGTGGTTCAAGCTGGTCATCTATTCAATGACGCGACGTGTAATGAAGTGTTAACACGCGGCTGAACTCGTAATTGATTATTTTACACGGAATCACTGTTAAAGAATCTGAGAATCGAATATATTGTGTAACAAAACACGATCCAGACGATACAAAAAATTGCGCACGTAATTTCAGTGAGGCAAATGTGGATTATGTTGAAAGTGATATTACGGATCTGATAGATAGTCGAGCTACAGAAATTGATTGCCGTTGTACGGCTGCAGCATTCTCTATTCGCTGTACGATTTACAATGCAACCACCAATTTGGTGTTCCACAACTTAAATTGGATATCTCTATGAAATGGAATTCTCCTACATAGATAGACCCCGTGCGAACGAAAGAATAGCGCTGCTCTGTCGATGTCGGGAATGACATCACGATTTCTGGCAACATTATTAGATCGGCGATACCGTTAATATGATCACGACCGCGGGGTCAAATCGCTGGGAGCGTGACTACGAGGGATCTCATTAGCAAATTCAATAATATGCGTAGAAAGAGAGAGAGAGAGAAAGAGAGAATCGGCATATTCGTTCTATTGCACATTATTCAATGTAGAGTGATATACGAGTAGACTTAAGTCGCTTTGCAAATGCGGATTTTCGAGCTCGTATGTCGACGATACTAATCTACGACGTGACGTTTGACGAATCCAAGATGAACCTGGGACAGAGAAGACGTCTCCGAAGAGAGGACGGTAGAAGGACAGAATAATCGTGCCGGTAAGAAATCGTGACGCGTACCGGAGAGAAAGGAGGATCCTACAACGAGTAGAGACCTTTAAGATCGCAAGGAGCAAAGGTATATTACATCCACGTACATACAGGCCTATATAACATACACTTGCGTATTTGACCCGTGTTGTCTTAAGAAATTGTCTCGAGAAGACAAAAGACTTTAGACAATCTGTTCGAAAACATATGTAATATAAACGAGTTGAAATTGTTGGTTTAACATATAGCATTGCATCAGTGAATTGTTACATATCTCCATAAAGAAAAATTTCTAACTTCACAAAACACTTCTTCATCGAAATTCTATTAAAGTTTATTGAATCAGAATTTGTTATTAAGTCAAAACGTTTATCATTAAATTATAACTATATAAAAATTACATAGATTAAGTTATAATAAAACATTAAAATAAATTAAAATAGAATATTTTAATTGAATTAATTCTTAATCCAACTACTGTTAACTTATCATATCAAAATTAAAATAAAATTAAACAATTCAAATTCAAGATCCAAACGATATTTTGCATAATATTTATGCACATATCGCAACTAGGTTAGAATTAGAATCACAAATGTAGAGAGTTGAGTGTCTTATTTTATGTCGTAATAATTATATTTATATATTTACAACGCGAGAAGATATAATGATCGAATAGTTAATACTTGCAGTCGATAATAAAATGGTTGATCGGATGTGTCGCGTCGTTAATCACGAAAACGCGTGCAAGCAACGAACAAAATAACCTGGCTACTTTCGCCGATCCAACATCAGCTAGGCGTAGAAATATCAGGCGCGTGCTCCACAATTTCCTCGACACCGTCTGCAATACATAGATTACGCTCGCGGTTGCACGAACTGGGTCAATTTGATTGACGGGCAAATTCTCGTGCAGCAATTCTATTAAGACGGACGCACCCTTGACAGAAGACAAAGTAAAATTTTTTATTCTTTTGTCAAGAAAAAAATCTGTGAAAAACGTGCAAACTATTTTATCAGCGACTAAGAGCCAATTTTTCTTCAAGTAATCTATATCGTGTAATAATTCCTTTTTTCTTGAATAAACAGAACAAAATCTTAAAAAAAGGAGAAAAAAGATTTGAATTAAGTTCACTTCTGTTTGCAATATAACTAAAATAATATTTTGATAACAAATACTGTTAAAGCATATTTATCTAAAATTTTTATTTATTATATATAATTTTTGGCCATAACTGGCTCACATATGAAGATGAGCTTCCCAATGCAATGAGAATATCAATACAACCACACGTCGTTGGCAGTGATTCTTCTACCATTAGGGAACACACAAGAAATGCCGGAACAGGTCCAACATGAACATTAGGCCGTAGGACTTTGCGAAATTTCACGACAGAACCCAGACGCGCTTTCAATTAACCATCCGACCGTCATTATCCTCGGAAAGTGCCCCATCTTCCTGCTTGTTACGTGTGTCGGCGTAGAATTGTAATCTGAAAGATCGCCTACCAAAGATCATGGTAATTTGTAATAATTAGAGCCATTCTTCTCCTCTCTTCCTTTCTCCGTTTCACCCTCTTCATCGTTTCTTCTCTACCCCTCCCCTCTTCTCTCTCTCTCTCTCTCTCTCTTTCTTATTGCTCTTTACTCGCTCCCCGTTTCTCATTTCTTTTTCTCCGTTCTGGTCACGCTGGCTCATACAGTGCCGACACTTTCCTCTCAAGCGTGCACTAATATTACCGGTAAGATTGTAGGCAAGAAAAAGAGAGTGTACTTAGATCCTCTATCATTTGCCCGCCACGGCATTACGCATTTACTCGAACAAGCATTCGACGGTCGAGACGCGAAATGAGAACAAGAACTTCTCAAAATTTTATATCGTAACAAGAAACAGAACGTTATGATCTCTTTCCGTCCGACGCTAGCTAACACTACTATTGTATTAAGATCTTTTTATTACAATAAGATTGACACATTTAACACTAGAAGTACCATTGTTTCTGTTGTTCATTGAAAGAAGTTTAGCGAATAAATTACTATCTATAAAAATAAAGTGATGAAAACCAAATATTTCATTATAAAGAACATAATTATTAAAAAAAAAAAATCAAAAAAATTTGAATACTATCTTTTACACAAAAAAATATAATATTGATTTAAAAATAAAAACTGTTAACTAAGTCGAGCAGCTTTTAACTGACAGCTTGTTACATTGCTTGAGATTTCTATATTAAATTAATATATCTAATATAATTTTTATTTTGAATATAACTAATCTTTATATTTCGTATTCAAATAAATTGATAAATAATTTAACACACATACGCATGCTTGCAAAGCGAACAATGGAAACTATGAGTTATAAAGGTCGATTTACCGCCAAACTTGGCTGATGTATCATCGATTTGCATACAAAGGTAAATTTCCAAATTATCCTAATAGATTTAATGATATTCTGTCGTTGTCAGTGCCGATCGTTGATACCAATGACGACAACGGATTTACGTCAATAGATGAACGTCGCGGTATAGAATAGCAAGAGAGTGATCGAACAAATTAAGTGTTGCCCCGACGGATCTGAAACACGCGTCCGCACTAGAATTACATTCCCAGATACGGATCTACATGGGATTTGAATAATGTAATGTATGTATTCTCCTCTCCCGGTTTATACCCTTCCTCTTTATCCCCAAGCCAGGAGTAACCAGTCCTTTAAGCGAGGAAGCATATCATCGGGTATTGTCAGGAAAAGGAGTCAGAATGCTGCACGTTCTCTCAGAATATCTCTCAGTCGTTTTGGCGCGTTCTCCGTGACCCCGTCTAAACTATTTAAAAGCCGGCAGAGATCGGAGAAAGATAACGAAAGTAAACGACGATGATCTCTTGGTACAATGAGAAACAGAGATATATAACAGAGAGAAGCAGGGGGAAGGAGGGGGAGAGAGAGAGGGGGGGAGGGCGGGAGGGAGAGAAGAAGAGGAAGAGAAGGAGGAGAAGGAAAAGAGAAAGAGAAGAAGACTAAGAGAGCTTCTTGGAATGATCTTTAATACCTTATACGCTAATGAGACAACGGTGTACAGGAAACACGCAGCGAGCGTCTCTGACCAAGGAAGGTTCATTTGCCTCTCTCGTCGATGATCATTAATCCTCGGATGACCTTCGCGAATTTTTAAAACGGTACACTGAGCGCACGAGATGCATTTTCGTAACATCTTCATAGCCAACGTCAAGCAAACGACCGCTTTTATGACACTTACAAAATTCCAGCGGCCGCTGACACCTAATTAAACATATACCGTAGCGGTCAGTTAACCACGACGATGATTCGCCATCGTAATATAGCAAAAAACGCTATGTCGAGATCATCGACTAGTGTATCTCAAAGATTAAAGATCTGTCATTGAATCTGTGAAACCGTTGGAAACCCATGAAAATATTTTTTATAGTTTTTATGTAGTTCTTAATCTAATCGATTGAACACTCCAATTCCTGCCCTCATCTCTTTCTTGTTTCTTTAAAGAAGTTTAAAGAATTATATCTTAGGAAGCTTTAAATATACATAGATTGAAAATTGTTACTGTACTAATTTTAAATTTATTATTTATATTATCATTCAGTTGCGCTATTTATCATAAAAAATAAAATATGCTTGCGAGTTCTAAGAGCGAAATCCGGACCAAGTGAGATTTGAAATTGCGAAAAGTTTAAAATGTCACGCGGAAGAATTACGCGTAAAAATGCATGATGTCCGTCTCCATCAAATTTTATACATTCCTGGAGATCGAGATTGAGAGTCGCACGATAGAAATAGAAAATCGTGCGAAAAGTTGGTAATTACAATATAGAATCGTATGCGAAGCAGCGTTCTAAGGATAACGATCTGCTGATGATCATTGCAGGAAACAGGGAATTGATCGGTGAACAGTCACGATCATCAAACAGGTGTGACTTGTGAATGTTTCGAGGGGCATATTTATCAGTGCTGACTCGTTGATTAGCACTAGGTACTGAGAGAACGTAAAATTGCTAAGTAAGTGAATGGCAAAAGAAGCAACAGGCTGATCTGCGTTAACCTTGCATATTTTGCAAGGCTCTCTCGAATGTAAAATTTAACACTAAATACGGTTGTGCTGGATCGCAACCAGGGTGGGAAAGAAGAAAAGGTAGACGGAAATAAGGGAAGCGAAAAGAGAGAAGAGAAAAAAGGCAGAAGAGAAGGAAAAGGAGAGCGCTGAATGTAGCAGCGGGGTGAAGAGAAGGAAAAAAGAAGAGGGTTCGACGTGAGGAAATAGGGGATGGGCCTCTGACCGTAACATTACAGTGGAGCCCGCTGAGTGAGATATTACCGCCGTCATAACCTCTAATAACTACATAGAGCCCTTTATAACGCCTCCCAGTGCTTCATTGTGCCGCAGTGGCAAGGCTCTCTCTCTCTCTCTCTCTCTCTCTCTCTCTCTCTCTTTCTCTCTCGTCTCGTACGTAATGTAGGTAAGGCCCAGAATCCAAAGAGACATCCGCACGCTTGGATGCGGGAGCCTTACTAAGCCCATCGTGGCCATCCGAGAAGAAACCAGACGGGGTGGATGCGAGAGGGAGGCCAAGGAAAGGGCTGCGAAACCGACGCGGCGATCGGCGCGAAGGAAGCGTGTCGAAATCAGCGTGAAAACGAATCGCGATTCCATGTACGAAAGAGTCTACGCACCGCAGGTCACGCCGGAATTTAATTAGCTTCTGATCTGTGCCGAACGTCTGGCCAGCTTCCCTTCTTTACTGCCGCTCGTATAGCGAGCGTTAATCAGCGTTAATCGTCCCGATAGCCTTCAGTCGTTCTCTCCTGAGTCTTCTCTCCCGCGCGCATTCAATTTCGCGTCTCTGCAGCGCAATTTTATCATCGTTTAACGCGGCGTAATTGAAATTGCGAAATCCCACGTCCACTTACTACGCAGCAGCGACGAGCGTGTCTCTTCACGCCTTCGTGGGAATATAATATCTATTATATCAGCGCTGAGACTTTGATTTACAGCGACTATATTAGATATAAGATGAACAAAGTAAACTGTATTAAAGAAAGGATGGATTTAATAGAAACTCAGAAAATGTTGTAACATGGAACGATGCATGAATGATTTGATATATATATGTTATATGCGTATATATATGTTTTTTTCCAGAGATAAATTTATATTTATGAAATAGAAATGAATATGATAAAAAACTATTAATAAATATCGACTATAAATCACTTTTAATAGAAGCTACTTTATCACAAGATTAATGCATAGAATATCTTGCCTATTATTAAGGAAAAAAGAGAGAGATTATAATTTCGAAATATTTGAAGAACCCAAGCAGAATAACAAATCGTGATGACGTCAAAATAACACTGAAATAAATAATGACTGATCGAAAAGTCACTTTTAATAATAACTATTCAAAAAATATAACGATTAAGGGAGCGCTCAATAATCGTTGCCTATGATTGAAGGAAGTCTAGGCCTGTAGATTCATGACAAATTTAGAAGAATATATAATAGTGGCGAATGTTCACTCGTAACAAATCTTTTTAGAAACATTTTCTCGCCATTTTGATGTCATTTTGATGACTTTTCTATTTGGAAAATATAAATTACATAATACCTATGAGAGTATTTCTTTATATACCTTTTATATAAATATATGTAGTAGCTTATGAACAGAAATACAAAACAATAATATAAATTAAAAAATGTATAATCCAATCTTATATAATTTATAATCTTATATAATTTTTATCTCATGATTTTAGAGATTTGAAAATATCAGACCTTTGAGAGTCAAGTCAATATATATACAAATATATTGCAATACAAAATACTTATAAAAGTGCTGTAAAAATATCTGTCATGCTCCAGAAAAAATTTTAAACGCGCGTTAAAGTATTCAAATAAAAGTAATGATATCTACGTTTAACACCGCATTCATACGCTCTCAGTTTTCTCGTTATTAATTCTTCGCCGAACCTACGGAAGAAAAGTAAACGTAGCTTATAAAAATAATCGGGAAGTCCATGTAGTCCATATGTATTGTCGACATTTAATTACCTTTAGATATGTAACTACCGCGAACTCCTCGCGTGATTTTATTACCTACCGCGACTCAGGTGCGCATCCTGCATAGAATACCAGGATGCGCGTTGGATCCAACGGCGGCAATAACATTTCCTTTTCCTTTTTCCCCTTTGGGTTTCCGCGTCCTCCTTTCTTCGTATGTTAAAGCGGGGTCCCTCTTCGAATAACGCCTCCGGCGGCGTCACGAGTGCTTATCCACTTTGTTTCTTTTATCGGAGCTTGCCTTCCGTGCGTTGAAATTGATATTCCGGGACGTAAGAGAAGCGATTTAAATACCGGAAGCGCATGATAGAACTTACGTCGATCGTACGATGATAACATGAACATTCTTAGATCATATGGACATTCTAATTTGTCGACAATTGAGAAAATCACTCTAACGGCGTGATCGCGGTAATAAAATAGATGTAATTGAATAGTTTCAGGCAATCTAAACCGGCGCACTCATCGTGTAGCAAAACAAGATAAATGGTATCAGAGCATGGATCAGTAATTTACAAAGTGATTTATGCTTCGGAGAATTTAAATATATTTCATATGCCTTATATTTCACATTCCTTTTCCTAATATTAATTTTATCTTTTATTTGAATCAAAATGTTTAGTTAAAAAAAAAAATCAAGATTCTTGTCATAAATGTAATTAGTGGATTATAAAATATTATCAGATATTATTTTATTATAATACAAGTAGAATAAAGTTATAGTATGAACTCATAACACAATAAAGCTGCGCAATGAAGAAAACAATAAAATTAATAAAAATTGAAATGTAAATGTATATTAAAATTAATATAAAATTATATAAAATCTTTACGCAAAGATATTAACGGAAATTAAGTTCTCAACCATACATTTTTATACTTATATTATCATTTTGTAATATATCAATGCTATCAAAATTACATTTGAAAATTTTCTGTGCAAAAGTTGCTCGGAAAATAATAACGCAATTATTTAAGTACGCACATGTTTGCTTCATCGTGCAATGGAAACAGGACATGATAGGGCATGATAGGGCACCGTATCGAAGCCGGCGTGAAAACGATTTGAGAATCGGCCGCTGACAGAGCGCGACTGCTTCGTTCACGCCAAAATTTAATTAGCCTCTGATCTATAGTCGCGCCGACGTGATCTCCTTGTCGCTTCGGGAACGAGTTCTCCTTGGGTGCCCTTCTCGAGCAACGAGTTCTCCGCGGACATTTCTCTCTTCCGGTTTGACGTTTCGCGTCGTTGATAGAAGCGCCTTGGCCATTACCCGAACGTTCACTTTGTTCCCTTCGTCATGCTCGCCCCGAGCATCCTGAAATTGATACTCCAAGATGACGCGAGACTGAAGAGAAGTGAAGAGACGCACGCGATAGCGTTGATAGCTGATGAAGCGCTGGTTTAAGAAACGCCCGGAAATAAATGCTCGAAGGTATCTTCTATTGAAATTTCGACGAAAATGTGAATCCTTTGAATCATTATTACAAATGATACATTTTCACCTTTAATTAATCTTGTGTGTTATGTGTGACGTGATTAGAAGAATTTTATAATACATACAAAAATAGTTTTCTTCTTTCTATTGAAACACACACACACACACACACACACACACACACACACACACACACACACACAAACAATTTTGATTAAATCTATCGCAATTTTATACCGAACAGAATAATATATCAATAATGAGACTTACAATTAATGCATATTTTTTTCAAAAAATGTACTCTGTCAGATATCAAAAGCAATATAACTCAATCCTTTGAGTTAAATCACATTTTGTTTTTAACTTTCATGTATTATATATTAAAATGTACAATATAAATCAATTTCCATGATTAGTTCCAAAATAAACAATGTCCACATTAACATTGTACATACTTTGTAATGATAAACTAAACTTGAATTAAATTTCATGAATTGAATTACATTTTCTTTAATTAAATTTCATTTTATTTAATTTAATGACATTGAATAGAAGCAGTATGGCCTATGAAAATGATTAAAAATAATTAAAATGACTATAATTTGATGTTATAAATATAATAAAATTAATTTATTTTTTCTATTTTTTTCCGTAGGAAATAATTCCATTCTATAAGAACCGTATAATTACATATCATAAATATATTTTATGTTAAGGAAAATTATGTACACAACACGCATTCATTAAAAAGCACAATTTGTTCATCAAGATTAGCACAATTTGTCAATGTATTTATGTCGGATCTCTCATAGATCACTCGTTCAGTATGTTAGCAGTGCATCCAAGGTAATAATGTAGGGTCATTTAACCGATTTACGAAGAAATGAGTGTGAGTGTTTCTCGCACATTGCGCCCGCAAACACTTCAGCTGAAGCTGCGTATTCCGGACGATGCGCGGCTTACGGGTGTAATGATGTTATTTTCTTATAGCAGAAAGGAAAAGAGAAGTAACTCCGTTTGCCGGCGCAAAAAAGAGAAGCCCCCCGGCAGTTATGTATTTGTACCACTCCACATACCTCCCTCGACTTTAACCCTCTCCCCCGCATTCCGTATTCTCTAACATACCGTTACCGTAGTCATACACCTGAACGCGATTTGCGACGAGAAACGAAGGAGTTGAAAAGAGGCTATCTTTACGTACTTCCATGTTAAATCGAGAACAAAGCGAAACTCGTTGCTCATCAGCGCGTCGTTAACTGTCGTTAACAACAGGGTTGATTAATACGGCGCGCACCTGAGCGTTTTCACCGCGCGTCGGCGTAGCAATTAAAGATGTTCCGGAATGTCACGGACAAAAGCGTCGTTACAGAAACGCGTGCAACTAAGAATGGTTGCAACAAACGTCCTCCAAGCCGTTTCTCACAGTTACACACATTCTTGAAATAAGATAAACCTCGTTCTGCGACGCTAATTTAGATGCCAACGTAACGTTGCGAATACTGGATGTATATATTCATTCTGAGTGCGCTTTTTTAAATGACAAACATCACGTAAGATATTCTAAGAAGAAAATTAATTGTTGAAAAGTAAATGCAATAGTTTTGAATGATGAAATGTTACAATTGATTGCATCAAACGTATTTCTTATATTTATATCGCT
>Ga0157363_1001432_pt1 | contig 19880 bp, 13 predicted proteins | sample AttsexASBM1_FD_111477 | JGI IMG/M metagenome (GOLD analysis project Ga0157363, IMG submission 111477) | Fungus gardens microbial communities from leaf cutter ant in Ribeirão Preto, State of São Paulo, Brazil - Atta sexdens ASBM1 | ecosystem: Host-associated > Fungi > Mycelium > Unclassified ... | reverse complement strand
CTATGCTTCTAAAATTTTTGTCAGCAGTGATTCTTACTATTTATTCAAATTGTTCTGTTTTTTAAATTGTGTTACTTACTCCGCGTTACATTTGCGAGGACTTGCGTAAAAAAATATCATGCTTGTGTGATAAGCGAGTGTTGTTATGAATTTATATTGATTTTCATGAATAATTATTGTTTAAAATTTAAATTATTAAATAGCGCCTTGTTTTCTTTTAATTTTAAATAAAATTTGGAAATTCCGTATTTTCATGATGTCGCTCTTTTCTTTCTTTAAAAAGGAATCATAAACGGAACAGGATTATTCGTCAGAAGCGTTAAAATTTTTGATTAATTTCATTTTCTGGATTTCATTTTACTCGATTAACTATTATAAGCGATTAGAAAATTTTTTTACCATCTTATTAACTAGCGATCATTGTTTTAATGTATCATTGTTTTATGTATTTTTTCTATTTGTCATCTTGATACTGTTTTACTATCTTTTTGATTAGTGATTTTTGTTAATTATTTAATTTAAAACAAGAAATATAAAACATTAAATAATTATTTAATTATTTAATGTTTTATATTTCTTTATTTGTCATCTTGATGTACTGATAATGATCAAATCTTGACCGAAACGTCTACGTTTTTATATGATAATTTTAGATATATTTTCGTTTTAACATCTATCATTGTGACTATATGCCATCTCTCATCTCTTTTTGTTACCAACACAATTGGATTAATATATCCGGATATCGAAGGTTGTACGATTCCGGTCGCTAACCATTCATCGATTTGTTTATTTACCTCGTCTTTCTTCGATAATCGCCACGGTCTTAACTGGTTCATCATCTTTCAACAAAAGCTTCATTGTTATGTCAACATCAAGCATTTGCTCCGGCTTATAATCGTTTACCAACACTTGCAATTTTTCTTTAATCTTCTCGTTGCGTAAGACAAATTTGCATTAATTTTTTATTCACAATATATAGAAATTATTTCTGCGAGAATACTATCAGAATCTATCGGTTTAACTGTAGTAACGTCTAGCTTAATTCTTTAATTCTACAATATCGAGGAAGTCTTTCCCTATGAGTTAGTCATATCGCGATAGTTCCGAAACAACATGGATAGTGATCGTGTACGAATTTTTATCAATCGTTAGCTTTGCGCGGAATTTCCCGATCGTCGTATTCTATTCTTTATCTATCCCTCGAAATCGTATTTGTTCGCGCGAAAGAGACGGTGACCCTAGTTTAATAAACTTGTCCGCTCGCATTATTATTATGTAGCGATAATCGCTTGCACAGGAATCATCGATTAATACATCTTTAGTTTGCTTATGCTACGGATAGGTTATCGTGCAATTATTCACCGTTATTTGTTGCTTACTAGGACAATCCGACGCAATGTATCCATATTCACCATACTCAAAGCACTTCCTACTCTTTTTTTTCGACGGGCAATTCGTGATTTTTCGAACCACAATTAAAACAACGTTTTGTCCGCTTTTCTTTTCGACATTTACTGTCTTATTTTCGTTATTGTCGTCCTTAGCACTTTTATCACTCTTATTCTTCATCGCACTTTCGTCGTTATTTTTCGTCGACGCTGAGGAAAATGGAAGTCTCCTATCTTCTAACTGTATTTCTTCAAAAGTCTGCAGCATCTATTCTCGCATCAAGAAATCTTGAATTCGTGCCATGTCGCGAAGATTCATGTTAGGAATACCGTCAATAATGTATTCCAGAATTTTATCGCCACTTACAAAAATTCGGTTGGTCATTATTATCTTCTCATGAATGTAATCGTGAAAGATTTCACCTTCTACATTCGTGCTTCGAAGCGTCATTTGAGCGTGATCTTGTTCGGTCGATGGTGGAACACCCCATAATTTGTTGAGTGTGACACAGTGATCATATCATTTTCGTTTAACATTAGAAAATAACAAGGATTATATATATGATTCATTCATGAATGTCATTATGATGTCATCTGTGTCTTTTGCTAGAAAGCACCCATTGAAGCATTACTGACTCAGCCGTATTTTGCTCTTTTTAGATCTAATTCAAATGTGCTCAAATAATACCAAAGATAAGCCAAAAAAAAAGAAAACGATCTTCTGTCATGCAGAAAATCATTAAAGAAATTCTTGATAATGGTCACACTATCAAGAATACTGCACTAGTTCATAATCTCAAGAGCATATCTGACTAAAATTATAAAGACTGCAAAAAACTCAGATAATTCATGTGTTCACTGTCCTAATATAGGCAACCGATATTTACATTACAACAGGAGAAAGAAGACTACCTTAACGTAGCATTAAAAATGTGTCATGGCCTATCATACAAACAAGAAATTTAACATTTTAATATGCTGAAACACTTTCAGTTACTCCAGACAAATAAAAGGCAAATAAAGAAGCGAGTATTTACTGGCTATAAGATTTTATGAAGCGTCACAAAAATCTAATCATTCAAAATCTGAAGTCACTTTTCTTTCAAAAGCCATGGATTTCAACAAACGTTAATATTTTTTGAGAAATTATCCACTTATGATCAAGTATAAATTTCTATCACATTTGATTTTTAACTTTAATGAGAGTACTGTGTAGTACTGTCACAACTCAATAGCTCAGCGTGGAACAGAACAAGTGGAACAGATTACTTCTGCTGAACGAGGGAACTTAGTGATAATACTTTTTATGATCAATACTTCTGGATCCTCATTACCACCTGTTTTTATATTTTCAAGAGTTTGTTACAAAGATATTATGCTAATTAATGGCCCGGCAGGGCTTAGTTAATAGTAGCGGTTAGAATGAAGAATGTTTTATGTCAGCACTTCATTTTGTGAAACATGTTAAACATTACACCAAGAAAAACAAATCCTGCGTTGATCCTTATGGATAACCATTGTATATACGTCAACCTTTTAATGATAAAATTTGCTAGGAAAAATCATATAATTATTTTAACTTTCTCATCACATTGTAGCCATCGCTTGCAGCCACTTGATGTGACTATGTTCGCGTCATTCAAATCAAGATATAAAATAGCAATGAATGAATGAATGTTATCAAATTCTGATGTTACAATGACTATTTATTATATGGGTCGATTTGTTAAAGAAATATTTTTGACATCTTTCACACCTCACAATATAACACAAGAATTTACTAAAATCGGTGTATATTCATTAAATTCAAACATATTCTTAGATGAAGATTTTCTTCCTTATATGTTACTGATCGGTCTTTGCCTATTGAGAGTGATTCCCAACAGCAATCAGAAGAACAATTTAACAATGTAGAATTAACATGTACTCATGTAACTCAAGAACTAATTCGTGTAACACAAAAATTCGAATCTTTTATTCAGTTATCGTCACAACTTAGCAATTTACGAAAAGTACAGTTTGCACATTTAAATGTATACGTTCTTTTCCGAAAGAATTGATATTAATGCAAATTGTTGGGTTCATACTTCATTAGGCAATAAGGGAAATTTTCATTTTTTTTACAAGTGTTTTTAATTAGAAATATTACTTATATTTTCTATTTTTCAAACATTTATTAATTAAAAAAAAAATATTTATTAAAGAATGACATTTTTATTTGACTTGTGTTAAAGCTTTTATAATTTAGTATCTGGTTTTTTCAAAATAGGTAATGGCTCTTTCAAAACCACCTTGTTTTGAAAGAACTGAATTTCTAGAATTTTTATATAAAAATGGTGATTAAATTTCTATTAATGATTAAATTATTTTTCTGTTAAGAGATCTTACAAATGTGTATACTTAGGTTCGAAGTAATTTTATTTGTTCAATATCAGATTAAATATTTTTTTCCATATTTTGAAAAAACTGGCTCTTTTATGCCCACTCTCCCCTAGAATCCCAGCAAAGAGAATAGATTAAAATGGATTAAAAATTTTTTAATGCGTTTTACTTTAAATCCATGATGGATTGAATGGATTGAAATGGATTGGATCCAAGCTGACACTAGTTTAATATTCGAAAAAAAAAACATTCATCTTTAAGGATTACAAATTTTATTCCTAAGACATTTATAATAATTATATCTGAAATTAATTACTTCAAATTAATTTAAAAAAACGCATCTTAGTGGGATTCGAATCTGGGACCTCTGAATTACGAATCTACTATGTTTATCCGCTACACCACTTCTTCAATTGGTAAATGTGTTATTCATTCTCTACTTCAATTACAACCAGCTAAACTAGTAACGAAATCATAGATATAAAAATATTAATTTAACAAATATAATAACAGGTATAATAAAGTATAAACAATTTATATTATTATGAGTCAACATTGGGTAAGTGTTGGATAATTTAATCTTGCTTAGCCGATGTAGCGCGCCGTGATTAGCCTAATTCGATTTAGTTTGTGAGTGTTCACATCGATCATTCATTTTACTTCTAATCAAAGATAAACAAATGAACATAACTCAATTATTTTTACGTTACAATTTTTTTGAACTTAGTTGGATTAAAACGAAAAATTTCCTTATAATTTTAAATAATTTAAGTAGCATTTTTAAATAAAAACTTTTTTTATTCAATTAGATTGAAAAACTGCATTTCATATTCAGAATATTGAATTGAGCAGTTACATAGAAATTGCTGATATTATTTTTGAATTTAACTGAATTAAAAAAACTACTTTCTATTCATAATTCATATTGAATTGAGTAGTATTCACGATGCACAGAAAATGCTAATATTATTTTTGGATTAAAAGACATAGAGATAAAGACATAGAGATGCTCTATGCAATTCGTATAAATAAATAAAAATGCATTCAGGATTGAAAAGGATTTATTTTAATATTCATGAATCCATATTTCTGAACATCTGAATCCATTTTAATCCATTTCAATCCATTCTCGTTTGCTGGGATATTATAAGAGATGTGCAAATGGGATTCGCTTGCTGATTGATTGAGCAGCCAATCAAAACCGGGAATATCGGGCCTGCAGTTGATCGATTATCAATACAAAGCAGCTATACTAAAGATGTTAGGTGAAGGTACTACAATACTAATTAAGAAACATTCTTATTTTCCAACATTATAAACAACGTTAAATAAGAGACTACAAAAGTTGCGAAACATCAATTGAAAAATGCATGTTGGATAATAAGAATGTTTCTTAATGTAGTATTATTAATATAGTTCTTATTGTAATATCTTTAACCTCTAGAATCTTACATAAGATCTTTAGTGCAGCTTTCGATCAACTGCGAACCCGATATTCCCAATTTTCATTGGTAAAGTCAATCAGCAAGTGAATTCCATTTGCACATTTCTTATAATATAGGACTTTATTCTTCCCTACCTCAAAGGATTCGGAGATACTACACTTTTCAATTTTTGCACAATCTCTATATTTGCGAAATTAGCCAATTTACAAGATACCGAAAAGTGACCAATGGCATTTGAAAAAGAATTGTTTGCACTCGTTTGTATCTCTTTTATTTGTACCTCTTTCGTTTATACTTCAAAAATGACCGAAATTACCCTCTTGCCGAAATTTTGAAAAACGATGTATCTCCGAATTCTTTGAGATACAAACGAGAATACAGGAGGTACAAACGGGTACAATTCTTTTTTGAATGATATAAATGAAATTAAAAAACCTTAAATTTGGTCATTTTTTGTAAATCATCACTTATTTTTTAACTGTTTGAAAATATAAAAGAAATAATGATCGATACAAACAGGTACAAAGTACAAACGCGCTACAGTGTATTCATTTATATTTTTAATAAAGTTGGGCACTAGGTTTACATTGATGTTAGTTGTAGAACCGTATGTCAAATGATATTGTATTATCTGTATAAATAAACTACAGATATACAGACTTATATTTATTGTATATCTGTATCATTATTATTATGTATAATAATCGACGAAAAATTTATATTAATGAAAAGGATTACCTATGATAAAAATCGCAGTTTCTCCTGTCATATTTTGTAACAATTATCACCAACGGAAAACGGAAAATTCGTTACGAAATTACTCATGGTTGAAAAAATTCCACCATGGAATTAATAACGAGAAATAATGATCGAATTCGTTATCTTGGATGTAATTAAATATCAGCTTTCGTATATTGTCTTCATTTTTGCGAGGACCGATATGCATAAATCTATTATATTATATTTTGACTTATTTTTAGTATATACTAGTCTAATAGATATCTTTAAAGAAATGTCTTAAAAAACATTTTTCAAGAGAGACATTTTGATATCTTTAATATATCTATTACAAATATTTTAAAGATATCTTTCAAGATTTCTTTAAGACGTCTATAGATATCTTTTAGAAATTCTTCAACAAAATTTTTATAGACATCTTTTAGATTTCTAGATATCTTCTAGAAATATCTTGAAAATATCTTTAAAAAGATATCGTTTAGATATTTACAAGATCTCGATATTTTCTAAGTAGTTCTATTAATCGAGATTTTATCAATAATTTTAAAATTTAATTTTTGTATGTTGTACGTTTCTGTATTTTAGGGAGTACCTATTGTTACATTTGCACTTGGTACATGGCAAATTAAGAGATGGAGATGGAAGCTGGATCTAATAGAAAAGCTTAAGCAACGTACTTCAGCAGAACCAATCGATTTGCCATCAGAGTAAGGTTATGATATTAGTAATTTTAAAAGAAAAAATAAATTTATAATATTCTAATTTAGAATATTAGATTGCAAGCACTATTTATTATTATAAACGTTTGATAAAACCATTTCTTTTTAGCCTAAACGAATTAAAAGATAAAGAATATTATCGTATGAAAGTGAAGGGCAAATTTTTATATGAAAAAGAATTTTTGATAGGACCTAGAAGTCTAATTATTAATGGGGAAGTTGTTAATGAAAAAGATGGTGGAATATTTTCTCGCAAAACAAGTTCGGGATATTATGTGATTACGCCTTTCAAATTGGAGGATCGGGAGTAATTATGCTTTTATTAATTGTTGATTAAAAAAAAATTATGAACAAACTAAAACAACAAACAAACTCAATACTTTTACATTTTCTAATTCAGTGTAAAATGAATTTGATATTATTTCTTGAGTTTAGCTTGACTATTATGGTAAATCGTGGATGGATTCCTAGATGTGATCACTCAATATATAAAATGGGAAATAAGATTATAGACCCCGTAGAAATTACTGGTATTATTAGAATAACTGAAAAGCGACCTCCATTTGTGCCCAATAATACACCTGCGAAAGGTGTATGGCATTACAGGTAAAGGCACATAGTTTACTTATTCTATTAATCATTTCTATAGTAATCAAACTAAAAAAAATATTTAATACTGTGAAAAACGATGTTTTCTATTCACATAAAAATTTAAATAAGTATGTTCTAGAGATTTAAATGCAATGGCAAAGATAGCAGAAGCAGAACCTGTATACATAGAATTATTGGCCGAGTATAATATACCTCAAGGTCCAATCGGAGGCCAAACAAAAGTAACTTTAAGGAATGAACATTTGAGTTATATAATCACTTGGTACTCGTTGTCTGCCTGCACGAGTTACATGTGGTTCCGACAGTTTATACAGAAATTACCTCTTATTTAAATGCGTTTAGGTATTTATATACCTGCTATACATAAAAAAATATAGAAATATAATTATGTGTATATAATAATTATTATATATAGTTATGCAATTGTATATTTGTCATAATAATTTTTAATTACGATTATACATTATACTATATTTCTAATTAGTTTTCCAATTACGTATTTCATTGTTTTCACATTATGAAAAAATCAAAATATAACTACTTGATTTATGCGAAATGAACGGACACAAAACTGGAAAAGAAATGTAATTCTTTGAATTCTTTATTTCATTCTTTATTAAACATAATAACTAAATGTGTTCTATTTCTAGAACAAAAATATTATCTAATTGTTCCCCTAGAAAAAAGGCCTCCCTGCCTTTCGTTTTCATAATAATAACAACAATGATAACTATAACAGCAATCGCTACAAGCTTTCACTAACAAAATCTTTAACAATGGTCATGGTATACAACATGGGTGCCCAATTAGTTAGACCGAAGGGTCATATTTCAAATTTTGACTATTGCCCGCGGGTTTTTCCGCCGCGCGCGCTTTACTCACGTCGAATTTTTTTTGAAATACGATTATATATGTTGGAATACGATTGTAAGTGCGAGCCGGACATTGAGCACCCATGATGTACAATATACTTCCACAAAGTCAGCATAAAAATATTTTTATACAAGTATGAAAATATGCAATATATAAATTACATTGATTTATATAATTATACTATCATATAATATAAGAATGACAAATAACACTGACAATAATATAATAATAATATACAAAAACAGATCGAACAGGGAACTAGCAAGACAAGGGCAGTAAAGAATGTGAAATAAAATTAATATTTCATTAAGCTCGTTTTTATGTTCATAATTCATATCTTTTTTATAAATTTTTAAAAATTTATGAGAATTGAAATATTTTGTTTTTTAATCTTTTAATTAAATTAGATTATTTATAATTATTTTCAGATTTAAAATTATTCCATGAAATTCGTGTGCCTTAAAGTACAACAAGATTGTTAATTGATTGTTTCGCTGAGCCTTCATCGATATTTCGTAAAAAGTCATTGTCATAAAATTGACGAAGTTTCATTAAGATTAACATTTTTGTTTTGTTGGTGTTCATTATGTCGTTATTATTTTGCGAAGTGGGATATACATCTTACATCTTTCGCAGGTGTATTATCGAGCGTACATTTTATTGTCGCGATATCGAAGTGATGTTCTTAAATTAATTCAAACACATTGATAACAGCATCGCTTTCTTACCTATAGGATCCGTTCTTGAAGGCATAAAAATATTACATGTTTTTATTTTATTCATACACGAAATGTTTCGGGAGAATAGGTACATGACAAAGAATTCTAATTTTGAAAGCATTCGGAATTAGCTTTTACTAAGAAATGAAGAGATGAGAATGGATTGCTCAACTTCGTAGATATTACATGTCTCTCGGTTGAAACTTTATATTTAATAAATTTAAGAATGATAAAATAAAATTTTTTTATTTAACAATTGGTATGATATGCGATTATAATCCTCTAAAAATTTAACTATCGAAGTTAATCTCCGATTTTCGCTTTGACAACACTCGATGCACCTTTCTTCGGAAACATCGTGTACACATTTTTCGACTTCGAAATCTACTCTTGCCTTAAACTTACGAAATATGAAATAGTAGACTTTCTTAGACGTATTAATTGTGCTAACTTTATATTTGCTAGATATACTATTCATGCGACGTCTTCGCAACGACTTTGAACATTGAAGGCAAGTCGCATATCGATTCCCTCGATCATCGTACCTTTATTGATCCCTCACATATTCCTAAGGATATGTCCTTATATGCTATTATCGCATTGTACTACATTTTATCCATAGTGACTTTCAGTTATACATTTATGGCCGTAAAAATCACAACGACCATTAAGGCCATGGCACACAAAAATTTAAAGCAGTAAGACGTAAGCAGTAAGAAAATCAATATGTTGGATTAATTACTATTTACGTTATGGCCTTACGAACTCTTCTGTGATTGGTCTATCGTTTATTGCTTAAGTTTTTTGTGTGCCATGGCCCTAATTTTCAGGCAAATCCTTTGGAGATGCTCACATAGACGATCGTGTTTTATCTAACTAAACGTTAGATAACTAAACTAAACTTTATCTAAGGAAACGAAGAACGTATATTGAATGAAAAAAATCATTTTTAATCTGAAAATATCGATATTTTCCAATTAAATGAAACGTGCTACACACTTAGCTAATTAGCTCTCTAAAACGTGCGCATTTCGGAAGAATTCATAAAAAAAAAATTTACTAAATTTTAACAAATGTTTCAATAGTACAAACGAAATATTAATTAAATGTAAATATTAATTAAATGTAAATATATATTTATTTGAGGTTTAGGTATAATTTTTTATTTTGAATAAATATTTATTTATTATAAGTAAATATTTCGTTAGTACTATTGAAACAAATATTTATTAAAATTCAGCATTTTTTCCAATGTACTTAATTTGATGAATGTGCTTATTCAGCATCCTTCATACAAACTTCAACTACTCAGATTTTGTTGCAGACTAAATTTCGCGTCTATTTAGATGCGTACAAAATTTCTGTTCCTTGATATATTATATTTATTATATCGAACGCGATTTTACGTGTAATATCTATTGTGAAACTCAAAATCAGATGATAGATTGAATAACTTAATGTTGAAAAAAGCTAAAAACGAATTTGCTTCGAAGTTCGGTGTGATCGTTATGCAAATGAAACATATAATTTGAAAACACTGAATATGATTCTTTCAAATAAACGAAACTCAGTATCAATTCAGCGATTACTCTTTTAGAACCGTATTAGTAGTCAAAAGTTAAATTGAAAATATGATTTACGCGAAGATTTATTTTTTTCGAATTCATCTTGTTTTTGATTTTATAACGAAGATATATTCGGAACCGATATGATTTCCTTAGAAACAAAAATATATTTTTAATATTCGCAGCGCGAGGATGTCAAATATAACATATTTTTAATACATATTTAATATTATTAAATATATATTTTAAATAAAATATATATATTTTTTAAACATGTCATTTTGAAAATAAAATAACAATTTGAATGTTGAAAATTACATTTTTAGAGAAGGTTTTTTTCTCGATTAACTGTATCAATCTTGTAATTGCTGTACATTTTTAAATAAAAATAATGTTTAAAGAATATAATTTCAATTAAATCACCGGTGCTTGATGTAAAGAATAATATAAGAGTATAAATTCAGTTATGATAAATGTATTTATTATAAAAATTTTGATTTTTTGTTATTTTACACCATTGCTTTTATATAAAAAAAATAAGTACTTGTGAAATGTTTTGAAATATTTAAAACTTTTCATTAAGTAATTTTGTTTTCATAATACACTGCACATTTAAACAGATAAATAAGAACGGCTTGCTTTGTATTTTTTCTTCTAAACATTATTTGATTAATGCACAGTAATTACAATATATTGCGCTGCAATATATAAAATTATATGTAAAAATATAATAAAAACCATAAAATATTTAACATTTATACCCAGTCGGGTAAGTTAATTTTAAAAAAAAATTTTTTTAAAACTAAATTACGTTAAAGTTAATCTTAAAAATTTAATTTAGTTAAGACAAGTTAATCCATAATAAAATTAATTGAATTAGAAATTAAGTTAATAAAAAAAAATAATTGAAAAGTTAAAAATTGAATTTGATCTGAACGAACAATCAAAAAAAGTAAAAAAGAAAATTTTTACCGTTTTACATAATTTTTTGAATAAAATTGCTGGTTTTTTTGTTAACAACTAATGATTATACAATATAAAAGATCTCAGACAGCACAAAATACTAAAATATATAATGAAAATGAAAAAAATCTTTTTCGTTCTTTTTTTAAGTTGTTTTCCCGACAAAGCAGAAAGATGTCTAAAAAGATGGCGAAAAGATATCGTTTTTAGATAGTCTTTTCAGCAAGACGAAAAGATGTTTTATAGATATCTTTTTTAAAACTAAGTTATGTTAAAGTTAACCTTAAAAATTTAATTAAATTTACTACAAAAAAGATCATCTTTCTATAGTTGTCATTTTCACAAAGCAAAAAATCGTTTAAAAGATATCTCTTCGTATTGTCGACAACATGAAAAAGATATCTTTCTATTATTTTGATACTTTTTAGTTTTCATTCATTCATGAGCAGTATGCATGCTCAATTTGCTTCCAAAGGGGATAGTCCGGGAGATAATGACACGAAAATGGTCTCCATTTGTTACCATTTGAAATTGTTATTAATTCATCATTTATTAGGTAAACATGAAGGAAACATGTGGCAGATCTTCCGCGGTTTTAAAATTGATGACATGTGGTTGAAATTGTAAAAATAAAAATTTTTTGTTTTTTTCCTAATATGTTACTTGCTAGCATTTATTTTTAGTAATAGTTTACGTCAAAAAAATTGAAAAGTAGATGCTGTACAGTTTCTGTAGATCAAAGAAGGCGCCAAATTAAACTAAAGTAGTAAACTTCTTAGTGAAAAAAAATGATTTGTTACCGGTAAACTAAAATGTCATGATTTTATTGTATGGACTTCATTTTTTGGATAATAAATCATGACATTTTAGTTCAAAATTCAACAGGTTAATACGAGCATAGCATTCCCTCACTCAAATGATATATATTTTTGTGGTGAAAATAGATAGTATAACAGTCGGTAAATTATTTTTTTTTACTAAGAAATTTATCACTTTAGCTTAGTTATGGCTCTTGCCATATAGGACATGGCGAGCATTGCAGGAAATGGGATGTATATCAATCATGCAATTTCATTGTTTTGTGTAAAAATTAATTTAGAAATTCGATATTATTAAACGTTATATTTGCCCAAATATAAAAAATATAAAACTTTAAAAAAAATTTTAAAGAGATGATTAAAAGATGTCCAAAAAAGTTATCCTTTAGGTCATGGATAAGATTTATTATATGGATAAGATTATAAGATGACTAGCAATGCGTCGTTTTTTAATCATTTTTTCATCGACTATATTCTTCATAATATATTATATATAATATATTATATATAATATATTTACTAAAAGCTATCTTTATAATAATTTATTGTTATTTGTCATCTTTTAATCATTTTTTAAACGACTTTGCTCTCTGCGGATATAAAATTACTAAATTATATACTCTCATTATCTCCTCGCAGGGTTAAAACTTCAAAAAAAGTCAAATAGAAAGTTAATACTAGTTATCAATAAAGTGATAACTAAATTAAATTAAAAATTAAGAGTCTTAACTAAGTTAAATTAAAAATTAAGTAACTTTTTAACTTAATTTTTAACCCTTTAATTTTAACTATTCAACCCTATTTATACCATAAGATATTTCAAATGACAGCTTGTGAGCATTTTAATCGAGTGACTTATTATAATACACCCAGAGAGCACAAAGTTGTCTAAAGAGATGACTAAAAGATAAATTGTTATAAAGATATCTTTTAGTGAAAGAATATAGTTGACGAGAAGATGATTAAAAGATGAACAGATATCGCATTGCTAATCATCTTATAACTTTATTCATTTGATAACTAAAGGATGACTTCTTTAGATAGTTTTAGTTATATTTACGATTTCTTTTAGTTTTTATTAAACGTTATATTTTAGCACATATAACGTTTAATAATCGAATTCCTAAATTAATTTTTATAAAATGAAATGAACTTGCATGATAATATATAATACATTTCTGAATTCTGCAATGTTTGCAGTCCATGTTTTGTGCCTTATCTTTCATCATAATCTCCTCTGAAGACTCAATTACAAAAAATATTTTATTAGCGTTCATTAGAATACGAGTAAAATTTCTTATAATGCTGCACCTTTCATTCTATCCTGTATAATTTTTAAACGAGAAACTGAACTCGATTACGTCCGTCTGGTGGCGATCCCGTGTACTCGCGAATGAAAGATAAAAAGTACCAAAATAACAGAAAGACTTCTTTTTCGTCTTTTCAGCAATATGAAATGATATCTTTTAGTCGACTTTTTGCTTTGTAAAAATGACAGCCATAGAAAAATGACGAAAAATATCTTTTTTAAGTTGTCTTTTCGACAAAACTAAAAGATGTCTTATAGACATCTTTTCGTCTTGCTGAAAAGATAATCTAAAAGCGATATCTTTTCGTTACCGTTAGACATCTTTCGCTTTGTCGAAAAACTACTTACAAAAGACTTTTTTTCGTAATCTTTAGTATTTTGTACTGTCTGGGCATAATAATAGGGTTGATAGATAACGCGCGTTACTTGTAACACCGTTAATTTTCTTATCTTTACTTTGTTATAATAACGATTTAGTAATGGCAAATTTTTATGACATCAGGTAACATCAGGTCATATTGTAAACTCACTTGATCGCAGAGAAGAAAAGTAACTGGTTACTTGTAACAGTTATAAATTACTGTTAGTGTTACAATTATAAGTTACTTTTTTGTTAATTTTACTGGTAATTACATTACTTATTACTTTTTTTTTGTAATTGTAATAGTAACATAATAGTTACATTTTTTTGATAACGATAACGTAGATACATTTTTTTGGTAACGAATTTTATAATTATTTTTATCGTTACTTTGCACACAATTGGATATGGTCGATTGGACACAAATCACTCATAGCATTTGAGACTAAAAAGCCCCTAGGCATCTGTCCGTTGTAATTGGTGCTTATCCATCTTTTAAAAAAAGTAACGAAAAGTTAACTTTCTCAAGTAATCATAAAGCTGGATCTATAATAGGTGTTTTAAGTCATAAAGATTACAATCAAATGCCAGAAGAATAAGTAATTCGTCCATTTCTTATGGCTTATGAAGCTTAAAATCTATTGTAGATCCATGGTAACTGTAACGAATTACTTTTAGAAATCGGTAACTACAGTAACAGTAATTTGTTACTTTTTCTATTCGATAACGAGTAACTGTAACTTGTTACAGTTACTTGTACAAAGTAATTTTCCATTACCTAGTCGATTGCTACTTGTAATGTTGGAAGTCATTCGGTGTACAAGTAACGATCGAATGACTTTCCAACTCTGGATGTTACCGTTAAAGTAAAAAGATTCGCTATTATCAAATCGTTATTATAACAAAGTAATAATGAGAAAAGTAATGGTGTTACAAATAACGCGCTACTTACCATTTCTGTATGTATATAATGTATATGATTTATAAGCGACTGCACATATAACTCGTATACTGTTTCGCGATACTGTTTAAATTCGCATCTTTATTCGAATTTATTAAAAAACAAGCTTGTCTGTAAATTAGAAAATAATTAAATTTTTTTTCTAAAAAAAGTTGACTTTTTCTTTTATCCTTCGTTTACTGCATTATTCAGCAGTTTTATACGCACAAAAAAGCTTTCCTTACAGAAATTTAAAAATGATGTATTAAAAATGACTTACTTTGAAGATTAAAAACTGAGTAGTGCTCTTACTTAAAATAAATAATTATTATCTTCTAATATTAAAGGAGGATGTTAAAAGAGGCCAATTTTTATTCACAAAGGTGTAAAAGAAATAGTAAAAGAAATAGTGTTATTTGTAGATTTTGACTTTCTGAATATGATAAAATTATTAAAACGTTCGTTGGCATTTGGGAAACACCTTGAAAAGTAAGCAAGAATATTGAAATTTGTTTAAATATATCTTGTTATGTTCAATTTTTAAGATGTTCTCTATGATCCTATCCATCCCGAATTTTTTATTGTAACATTGTATTTTCAGGAGGTTACATCTATAAAAAAATTCTATTCTAACTATTCCCTTTTTACTTACACCTTTGTGGACAAAAATGGGCCTCTTTTAACATTCTCCTTTCTGCAAGAGATGTATGAGGAATGATGTGTCAAATAACATGTCAAATAATACGTAGCTACAAACTTCTTCTTACTGTTTTCTTACTGTTGTTTTTTAAAATGGCATTATAAAATTTATAAAAAGACAAGCTTTATAAAAAAATTTAATACGGTAACTTGAAGAATAACATATATACCTTGCCTTATAAGCTCGATTTACAATTAGAATTATACCCAATATTTATATGAATGACTACAAATTGCATTGACAATTCAAGAATTGATCGCAAAATCAATGATTTACTATGTTTTCTCTATTAACAATAATATCCATAATGCAAAGAGAACTGAATCAAACATAACATTATAATCGACAAACATTGATTCTTTTTTGACCTGCTTTATCATTAATGGCGAATGTTGTTTTTGTAGATTTTGCATCTCGAACAACACTTAAGATGTTATTATAATTTTCAAACTTTGTTATTTTTTCGAAAGATGAATTCAACAATAATTACCATTCCAAATAGAAAAAGGTAGGATTTCTAAGTTTTACAAGTAATTGTACGCTCCAGGATGTATGCAGGTATGTGCGTATCGCTCCGGTGTGTCTTCGCCGTGGCTTTATTATTCGTTGAGCACACAGGTGCGGACCAGGGCGTCGCAGACAGAGTAAGGATCGCAATTGCTGCTAGGCCTCCTGTCTTCCAAGTAACCCTTCTTCTCTTCGGCAACACCACGGGGAATGCGGATGCTGACGTTTCGGTTGGCTACGCCAGCACTGAAGTCATGAATATTACTGGTCTCGCATTTGCCAGTCAATCTGCGCTCGTTGTCTTTCCCTCCGCGCGGATCATACGCCTGAATATGCCTGAGATGTTGCTTGCTGAGCTTGTCGATCGCTTTTTCGATTTCAGCGATACCGTTATCACTGCGCATCGCCTTCGTCGAGAAGTTGGTATGAGCACCGGCGCCGTTCCACGAGCCGTCCACTGGTTTCGGGTCTAGGCTAACGATCACACCGTATTCTTCGGCAGTGCGGTGCAGAATGAATCGGGCGATCCACAGATCATCTCCGGCATTGATGCCCGCGCACGGTCCCACCTGGATCCATAATAAAAGACACGATAATAACTCTTTGTAGAAAGATATTTTCTTCTCGCAGAGAACTTTATAAATTAAATTAAAATCTTGAGTTACCTAAAGTAAATGAAATTTTCGATAAATTACAATTATTAAATTAAATTTGCGATATAATCCCAATTGAATTTCTATTTTTAATTTTATTTATTGGATTTAATATTCAAAATAAAAAAATATCGTTTAATTGCATTAACTTTAAATAAAGATACATTAATTTAAAGTATACTGGAACCTGCGAACATTAGTTAAAGAAGTTTCGGAGCAAATACTTATTTTATTAATTTTTAGTTTTAAGATTAGATTATAGTTAAAACTGTCGATGTTTATTATAACATTATCGGATTAGCATCTAATATATAACAAAATCTCCCCTCCCTCCTTCTTTCTTTACAATCTTCTTTATAATTGTTTAAAGAAAAATTGTTTCCGAACGCTGGATGCGCATATTTTCTTTTTTTATTACAACAATTCAATTATTCACCTGGAACTCCCATTGCGAAGGCATCACCTCGGCGTTGGTTCCCGCGAGCTTCACACCAGCGAAGAGGCAGGCTCTGTAATGGGCCTCGACGATTTCGCGTCCGATCACTTTATCGGCGCCGACGCCGCAATAATAAGGACCCTGTGGGCCTGGAAAGCCGTTCTTAGGCCAGCCAAGTGGCCTACCATCGAAGTCTAAGAGAGTATACTCTTGCTCAATACCGAACCAGGGTTCTTGATCCTTAATAGACTCCATCGCTTGATTTGCGCGATACCGCTTATTTGATTTCGTTGGCGTCTTATCGCTGTAATAGGTATCACATAACACGAGCTTATTATTACCGCGGCGGAAAGGATCGTTATAAATCGCCACTGGGTAGAGGTATATATCACTGTTGGCACCGTCGGCCTGGTACGTCGAGCTGCCATCGTAAGTCCATGTAGGTAGGTCTGGAGAAGATAATTGAGTTTGATATTTCGTGTAGAAATAGCAATGAATTATTAAGCAGGTCGCATTTATTGGAATTTCTTTCTTAGTAAAATTGCAATTCGAGTTACTATTTTCCGCAATCAATTTAATGATAAATAAATTATTAATCATTCTTAATTTTTTAAAGAAAGTATTATGTAGTACTTTTTCAATTTCTGATAATAAATATATCGATCATTAGCTAATCTTTAATCCTGAAAAATAAATCCTCAGATTACAGAACTTTAAAATGTAGAAATGTTTAAAATGTTCAATGTAATTCTGATAAAATATTAAAATTGACTTTCTCCGAAATGTGATGATTAATTAAGAAACGGGATTTTTTCTATTCATATTTATTGATTTAATCAATTTTAATTTTTCATCAAATTTTTATTCATCTCACTCACTTTTATCAATTCCATACAATTTTCCATGGAAGGAACGTCTTTGGATATTCTTAGGATATTTTTTTTTAGAAGAATGTTATATGGGCGGTTGTATCCATATATTAATATTTCAATTTATGAGTTGCAAGATAATCAAAGGCAATTGATTACGCGGATGAATTATTTTTAATAAATAATTTTTTTCAGGGAGACATATGTCCATAATAGAGTTTCTCTTTTCGAGGAGAAACATTTCTTTAATAAAATATCCTTTCCTTTTAGAAAAAGAATTTCTTTTAAAATTTTAAAACAAATTTTAAAATTGAAAGTCTATGAGTCAAAGCTGGTTATTAATCGCCATTAATTACAAATTTTTTCATTTAACAATTATTTAATAATTCTAGTTAAGATACAATCCAAATAAACGTTTCGATTAATTATTAAGGAGATCCTAAAGCGAATCTCGAACTCCGACCACCAGTCACTAGAGATCGTGCCGCAAGCCGCGTACTATTACATTAATATCTCAGATATGCAACTTATGATACATGCAGTCACACATTCGTGTCAATTTTTGTATAACAAATTTGTCGCGAGTATCTAAATCTAATTCTAAGAACTCGTTGTTTGTTCGTATAAATTACGTGTCTAGGAACCACTATTTCGTACACCATATACAGATTGCAAAGCTTTCATATCAAGCAAATATTGTCACGATTTGGCAACTGAAATGCCATGTTACACTAAGAAATGGTAAAAAATATATCAATTTTTAAATTTTTGATCATTCTCGGCATCTACTTAGACACATATTAAGATGCATATACTTTAATCCTGGAAAAGGATTTTTGAATCGGTGATTTAATTGATAAAACAGGAGGCTTTAGAATCCCCTTAAGTCAGCTTCAATGTTAATATAAATAAAATAAAACTTACAATTACAAAGAAAATAACCTTTTTATAATAAAATTAAAATTAACTCTATTGATCAATTTTAAAAATTGAATAAAAAAGGAATAATAGCCTGTTTCTCTCTTCAAATATTCTATAGCTATTTTATTAAAAAATTCGTTAAAATTGTAAATATCAATTAACAATAGAATGTTATTGACTATCACTAGATACATGTTTTAACATTATGATATTTTGTGACTTCTCCGGTGAATTTTATTTTGATTGACGTTTATATAAATTAGTTTGGATTGTTCTCAATTTTCTCATATTATTCACAGATTTATTGAAATTTTAACATTCTGTCGATCAGCTGATTGGGAATAATTTCTATCTGTCAATGTACAATTCATCGGAAATCGTTAACTTAACTTATCTTTACTTGATATTATTGTTGTTTCACTCAACTACTAGGGATTGCGACTGTTATTATAGTAAATCTGAAGATGATTCGATCAAGAAGTCGAAACATGTATTGTAATTATTGTTTGCTTAAATCATTGAGATATTTCATTGCTCTGAGATATTTTATATGTTACATCAAGATTTTTAGAGGAATGATATCGAGAATCTGTATTATTATAGTTATATGTTTTTATTCAAGTTTTATTGATTTTTTGACTCTTATATGCACTTTATTTAAATTTATTTTAATTAACAATAAAAATGTTGATGTAATAAATACCAATGTGAATCGATACCGATTCTTTGTGTGTTATCCAATGTATATATTAAAAATGAGATACAGACGTTTTAACTTTAATATTAGTTCTCTTCAATTTAAAAATATATATTTGATATAAATTCATGATATTATATTAATATAAAAATATATAATCGCTCGATCGTCAAATCAATTAAAACTATTGTCACTATTGAAATCTTCAAATCTCGTCTGTTATATTTTACTAAATATACAAACAGTATATGTTCACAAAATT
>Ga0157363_1001431_pt1 | contig 19885 bp, 9 predicted proteins | sample AttsexASBM1_FD_111477 | JGI IMG/M metagenome (GOLD analysis project Ga0157363, IMG submission 111477) | Fungus gardens microbial communities from leaf cutter ant in Ribeirão Preto, State of São Paulo, Brazil - Atta sexdens ASBM1 | ecosystem: Host-associated > Fungi > Mycelium > Unclassified ... | reverse complement strand
GTAGATTCGTAATCAGCGATCCAAAAGACCTCGTGATAGTTTCATAAAAATAAAGAACTTTTGGCTCAACTATTTTAAATTTTAAAAATCGCTCAACGGCATTATAAAGTTTATGTTCATTTTAGTAGTTCATTTAGCTTTAATATTATAGTTATTACACGTCTTTTTATACGTAAAATCTCGAAATAAGATCAAAATGATATCAATATAATATTTTTGATTAATTGAAAAAACTCAATTCGACATTGATTTGACGTCAATTTGACAAGTAATCATTTGTTTATTGATAGAGAGAAAGAAAGAAATGATCAATCACATGGTAAACAGACTGAATTATTATTCAAATGCAATTAGTCACTTCTCTCTCCGAGATCTCGAATCGATTTCCCGCATCGTGAATACAATTAAAACTTTAAAAATAGTAAGCAATATCAATATATACCATATATTGTAAGAAATAAATAACAACACGAGAAAAATATCAGAGCGCTCTAAGATTCGAACCGAGCCCTGATTTCCTCCGAAATAGTAGACTTCCGTCCTGCTACTGAGCCACACAGCCTTGACGCTGATAACTTCCCTGTTTCCTCTAAATTTCTTATAATATATACAAGGTATATGGTAAGTTTTGGACAAAGTGCTAGTGTGTTTTTAAGACTTAAGATATCATAAGCCAATCAAGGCCACATCTTAACCATATCTTAAGACATTACTGAAGACGGTCTTAAAATGAAAAAATTGAGAAATGACCATCAATTCAATCGATTATATCGAATCGATAGTGATTATTAATATTAACCAAAGAATGTTTCAAAGTATTTGTAGCTGTGGCATTTGTAGCATCATATCCTGCATTCTGATTTATCAAATTCGATATTGGTCGCGATCAGCAGGTTCATCTGTTATAGAGAGGATGAACGCTCACTGTTATTGATCCTTTTAGATAAACTAATAGCAGCGAGAGAGAGAGAGAGAGAGAGAGAGAGAGAGAGCGCTCATGGATCCGTTCCTCACAGTTGAGTCTGCTGAACGCGTCCATTTCAATTTCAACAAAAATTATTCGAAATCGAGCTGATTTCGATATAAAAAATTCTTTGAAATCGAACTGATTTCGATATCAAAAATTGTTCGAAATTGAGCTGATTTTCATGTCGAAATTTTCTTGAAACCGAGCCTGTCTGAATTTCGAAACGATATTAAATTTCTACCTCTTTTCGATGATTATTTCGATATCATTTTGATTCATTATTTCTCAATGAGTATAGCGAGCCAAAAATTAAAAGAACTGTTTAATAGAGAGATTGTATAGAAATGAATATAAAAACTGTATGAAAATTAGAAAAATGAGCGTTATAATATCATTTGAATGCTCAATACTTATTTGAAGGAAATTGTAATAGCAAAAAAAGCTATATTCATTAATAGAAAAATTTAATTTTTTCCAATGTTTCAATGTTTTTCATTTCTTTTTTTGTTTATTTTTTTTTAATTAATAGCTTTTTTAATAAGTGTATGAAAATTTGAAACCTAGAGCATTCGGCTGTCGTTTTATCAATAATTATATAATATTTTTTATGCAATACCGTAAAGGAATGAATTTTTTGTATTTGTTGTAAAATTAATAATTAATTAATTTTTTGTAAAATTAATACAGCTGTATCAAATCTCTTTTTTAATAACCTTCTTACTTTCTCATACTCTACTTTCCTGTAAAATAGGATTGTAATATTTAAAAATAAATATTGTAAGTATAATTTTCTATTGTACATCTCCAGGAATAGAATCCATTTTGCAGAATTTTATTTCTAAATTTTCAAAATACACGCACGAATCACGTTGATAAAATCTGCGTTGTCTCTGACTGTCACGACTGTTCCGTGCAAAGAGCAACTTTGAATTTTGAACTGAACTGGAAAATTAGGAATAATTCTAGGGTTGACAATAATGATAGAAAATATTATATTTAATTTTTTTTCAGAAATAATAACATTTTCGAAAATTCGAAATTTTTGTCGATTTTTGATTAACTTTTCGAGATTTTGACCCACTATGGGATGGCACGCTCAATCGATGCATGGATAAAGATGATATGAAATCTTGCGACAATACTCTCTAGAAAAATGCCAATAACACAACAGTGTCAATCGAAGATGTGAAAATCGAATAAAAGATTGGAGCATTGATCAATTGAAAGTACGACATTTTTACGATTCACGAAGAGGAAGGAGAAAAGCCCCATTCTTCCGACTGATGTAAGGGCCACGTACACGATTAGCGGTTACACTTTCTAATTGAACTATCGCAAGAAATGTCGAAGGATGTTCTTGTGCTAACGATAGCGACATTAGTCTCCTTTCCTACTTATATTCTGAGCGCTAGTTTCACGCGCGTAACGAATCCGCCGCGAATCTGACATCGCCGCGTGATTAACTTATATTTCTGTCATTTTGCTGTCTCTCTCTCTCTCTCTCTCTCTCTCTCTCTCTCTCTCTCTTGGGAGAAACTGTAAAAGAAATTAAAACAAAGTAACTAGATTTTGCGTTTTTCGTGCTGAAATAACTAGAAATTTAATAACGTGGTATTAATCTTTTAGAATTTAAAGGAAATGACATTAGAAGAGACATCATAAAACATTATCAAGTCTTTGCTTAGTATATCGTAAATAATTCATTCTATTTTAATATGATAAATAGTTATTAATAGTAAATTTTATACTTTTAGAATTTTTGAACATTTTTAATGTCGAATTTTCAGCAAAGAAACATTTGGTACTTGTATTAAAATCGATTTTGTTAAAATCTTCGTGTTGAATTTTTAACTATTTAAATATTAATATTTCATATAATGTAATTATATTATTTAAATATTTTGTGTTAAATTAATATTTAACATTTCTTAGTGTTAAAATAACAATATATAAAATAAATGAATAATTAATATAAAAATAATATAGAGTTAAAACGTAAATTCTAAAATAGATGAATAAAAGATGAATAATGTATACGTGTTAATTTAATATGTTATAAATGTAATGTAACTGAAAAAATTACTTCCGTAATTTGTTTTCAAATTGTATTCATATTCAAAGTGTTATTTTTTACATAATTTTAAATTTTTACATAATGTTTGTATTAATCAATAATCTAATAATCAATAATTTGTATTACATCATTCTAATACATATTTATCTTGTGTTAAATTAACACAAAAATTTGAATAGATCGTTTCATGTATTAATTGTGATCGTATTATCGTGATATGTAAAATACGTTAAATTTAATACAAATTTTCTAACTGTGTAAAATCGATGAACAGCAAAATATATGTTTCTAGATTCGACAAAATCGTTTACGTTTCTCCCATTAAAGACTCTCGTCTAATACGAACGAAGGAGGACTAAAAACGCGCGCGATCTCGACTGCCAATCGTTCAGCACGAAAGTATGGCAGTAGCCCGCAGGAATATACTTCGCATGCAGATACACTGCAACCGAATCGCCCGGCGTATCACGAAACCCGCGGGCGATCGTTCATCAACATCAACTGTCAGCAGTCGTGCTAGTGAACCGCAAAATCCTTGCGCATACACATGCGTCTACGTTCTCCAATCTTTACTATTAACCCACTTATGTCTTTAATGTCAATACTCGGTCTAAAGATAGCCGGCAGCTGCACGACCGATTTTCCGCTTTGTCCGCTCCTGCACTTGTAGGATTGAGAACACAGGACTTGTGGACGATGAATATCTCATTCACGATCTCTCGATGCGGGTTCAGCCGATCGAATCGATCTAACGTTGAACGATCCAAAATGACAACGGGAATCGAAATGACTCGTTTTTTACAAATCTGTTCTTTTGTATTCTCCGAGCTTGGCAATGATACTCATTCAATTTATTCGAGTTGCATTTCCTACAGAGTTTATGATAACAAAAAGACAAAGGGATAATCACTTAATGTAATCATGGGACACAGAGTCCCTGAAATCATTATAAAATTTATATGAAATCCTGATGGATAATCCGATAATTACAATACATGTGCAACTACGAGAAATAATTATGTGATATTAGATAAAATCAATTACTTTATCAAATAACTTCATATATAGTGAAGAAAATTATTGTCATTAAATGAAATCATATGAAATCAAATGAATCATGTCTGTGGGACAATATTTTAGTACTTACTGCCTCACAAAAATGTTCTACATGAGGTCTGTTTTCTGTGGCTAAATCGGTACATTTTTGGAACTTAAAGAGAAAGGTACATGTTTGATATTTGTAAAAAGCAAGAGAATTCTAGTACAGTCTAATGAAGAACAGAAAACAGACCAATGGTATCTTGTACTCACAAGCGATGATAATGAATTCTTATATGATTCACGTTGAAGTCGATAGATTTTTGCTCAATGAGGCTGCAAGACAGTTCGAAAAAAAGTTGATAAATGTCTAAGCTAAGCGACTCATCTGAAGAACGATATATAAGATAACGTATAATAGCCGGCGCAAACTGGCAATATCTTTTGACCGGATTGAATTTGAATGGATTCATTATCTTCCATAATAAACGACTCAACCGCCGCTGTCTTTCTTATAGCGAGAAGCTGCCTTACATGTCTAGCTAGCTGCATTTTCTCTCATCTCAGCGTCTGTTGCTTTTATTCACAACCTAATTTTGCGATCAATTGCGATCGACCCTCTTCCGCCGTTTCATGTCTGCTGTGAGAAATATGAGAAGCCAGATTTTTTCACAGTATGATAATAATAAAATTCTAAAAATAATATTATTGCATTATAATAATAATGTAATACTGCAGTATTGCATTGTATTAATAACTAAATAAGCATTTCAGAAATCAAATTGATCAACTATATATTAAATTTGTCAACACTAACTGTCAAGTTGATTTCGGGATTAAGTTTAATATATGTAGTGTATTATTTTAATAGTGTATTGCTTTTTAATATCTTAATATGTTTTATTTATTGTTTCTTTAAGAAAGGATTCTTGAAGCTCCCTTAACAAAAACAAGGTATTTTTTAAGGATTTTTTTAACAAAATTATTTATTAAAAGATTTTGAATTTTTTATACATAAAAGACAAAGTACATATGTTTCATAAATGTCTCTGAATTTTTGCATATTAGGCTTCCGGTGTTATACTTCAATTAATGATGGTCAACAGCAATATATAATTTATTTTTATTACCGAATTTTCTGGACTGATGTAAAAAATGTACACTAAAGCGGTCTTTATTGCAAAACTAGTGCCAATAACACTGTTCCTTATTACAGTATAACAAAACTCAATGCAAAAGTTCACTGAACTGGCTGTACTAAGTCTAGAATCAGTGCAAGCAGTGCACGCAGAAATGGCTGTGTTCAACAAAACACAACTTCTGAGTATATGATGGGTGCTTTTTAAAAAGAGGCATACATAACGCGGTGTGACACGGTACATTATTACAGTCTTGTTGTTCGCAAGATTAAACAAGGATGAGATAATCACTGTGTTGTACTGAATCGCTTGTAATTGGAAGGTCCATGATATTAATAACATTATGTCTAAAAGATGTAATAATTGATGTCATCTGTATTTTTTACCATCATTATCTTCAATTAAGATTATTTCTAATAGTGGTAACTGATATTACAAATATATTTTCTTCGTCAGATAAATCTAATAATTCTAATAATACATAATCCACCATGTCGCGCCATGGTTATATTATAACGTTCTTTATTATTTTTATTGCCTATTTGCACTATGTCCTCGCTCAGTTCTAGTTCAGTTCAATTCAGTTTTAGTGCAATTTTAGTGCTGCTATAAAAGTACTAATAAAAAAAAAAATCTATAGTCAATTTGAGGGAGCTCGTACTTTCGTTTCCTGTAAAACTGAAATAAGTATAAGGAGTACGGTGTGTGAAGTGACCTTTTTTCAGCTCACAGCACTCGTCATACTTCCACTTCCCTTGCGACCAGGAAAGGAGTCTCACTCGATCTTATCAAGCGAGCCGGCTGGGGCAGAGAGAATCAAGAAAGAGTGGAGCGGACTCACCTAGAAGTCGCCATTTTTAGTACACCGTTGAAGTGAGTAGGAGATATGGTAAGAACATAATGAAACATACGGTGCACACACTAGTATTATACCGCACTAGTATTGTGTATGTCATATATATACACACACACACACACACACACACACACACACACACACACATGCACATTTGCGAAAATGTACTACAAATGGCGGAACCAATCAGAGAACACTTTCTGCTCCACTCTCTCTTGATTCTCTGTGGTCTAGGGATTCCCCCCAGGTGTTTGCGAATTTTTACAACTGAACAATTATTAATTCAGAAGTTTTCTGTAATTACATTCTTTTAAAGCCTATCCACTACAGAATCTAAGCGCGCTAGGCTTGATTAGAGTCCTAGATATAATAGAGAAGCACAACTAAGCATATTTAAAGGTTATAATTAATCGTCTAAAGAAAAAATGGCGATCTGTGTTTACATCTATCATTCCACAAACGGAGTGCGATTTCTATAACAGTAGTGTTTCTACTGACTACAAAGAAATACTGATTCTCTTTGGAGACTACAGTATACATATCAAGATTTAAAAATAATGATACTTATCGAAATTAGAGTCCTAGAAGACTATCCATATAAAAAAATGGCGGAACCAATAAGAAATCGGGATAGCGGTTGCGCTTCTCTGTTACATTTAGAACTTTAGACTAGATTTGCCAAGGTAAAAAGAGGGAGGAAAGAAAGAAAGGAACTTTTTATTTTTATTTCATGTATTAGTTTAAGTTTTTTAGCGTATAACATACCGTTTCGTACCGCGTTAGTCACTAATAAAATTCTTTTATTCACAAATCAGCTGTAAATAACTATATAATTGTCCATTCGAACAAGACATTGGCATGATTTGAAGATTAAACGAATTTATAAAGTAAAGTTCGATCTTAATTATGCCTTGTCTTGTCCGGATAGACTGCCCCAAATTTCTGGACGCTTCTTTCCTCCTAAGGAATGATTTACTTCAGATCTTTGAAATAATGAGGCGTAAACATAGCGCAATCGGCGACATCGGCATAGAAAGCGCCACATCTTTAGCTTTTCGGTTTTCTGTGAATTCTGTGGATAAATGCAAGCATAAGGACGTGACTGATTGTAAGTCTAATATTAGGGGTAATTTTATATGTCTGCGTTTAAAAATATAGCCCAAATTACAGCCGAATTGTCACGTCCGCACATTTTGTAAAGTATTTTCTGATAAAGAATTTTATGGAAGATTAAAGGACAGATGAAAGATTGGTACATAAAAGCTTCCAGCGCTCTTCCACTGACTCTCTTCCCGCGCTGACTCTTAAGGTACAATTGCAAACTTTGTGATTCGCTTCGCGAAATTTCCCCATATATTTCGCCGAAAACTAAATCAGCATTCAACGCTCTTCGTTGAAGCTCCTTATCTTTCTATGGAGCAAAGTTTCGCTATCGAAGTTACTCTCACTATGCCGTAAATAAAGAAGCATTGAACAGACAATTGAAAAAATTGACCAATTATAAAGTGCTTGGCCATTTAAGTAAACCATAGCCAGAATCAGCGCTGCTACGCATTTTAGAATCGACAGAGTGAGGTCTTCATCAGTGAAACTTTGCTGTATGAAATTGTATCTTTATAGCTATTTACTTATTTAATTTAATATTAAATTAATTGTCAATTTAATTTGTGATACTACCCAAGCAGTTATTATTGTATGATATCAAAATAATATCAAAATTATTCCAAAATAATTATTAATAATCAATAAAATCATTCTTTATTCATTTTGACGTTAATTTGATCGCAACTAGTGGTTCTATTTGGATACTACAGCAGTTTAATAGCGTTTCTAAGTCCGAAAAACCAATTTGACGAGCAATTCAAATAACTATACATATATGTATATAAATTCCCTGGCAGCAAGTTAACATCACAATGACTTTTAATGTCAAAATGACGACAAAATGACGTAGTTTGTTTTACTAGAATTATTTAAGCATCTAAGACCAGCTTCGATTGTTACTTTAACTTTTATATATTGTGTAGTAGCTACTGCAGCAGCGCTAAATACTACTATTACTACTGTTTGATCTAATAGTATTAAACACACATACAGTAAAACACTACTGATCATCTAATGGTGTACACTAATAATGACAGTATTACAATAGGATTAAACACTAGCACTACTGGCTCAACTGTGACACTATTACGTATCAATAATGACATTTAATGTCAATAATGGCTGCGTCGGCGGACTCAACAGTTGAGTGCTTATTGTATTGATGTATTTTTCCAGATATAAAATGCTGATCTAAAAGAATACACCAATAATAGCTCAATTATTGCGTTCGCTGAACGCAGCCAATATCATTACTATGTACTAGCATTACTATGTACATGCATTAGCAGATTTTTCCATAAGTTCAAGCCTTTATAACTCGAAAGGTCTTAATAATAAAGAATTTTATTATAATGTTTTAAAAATTTTTAAGATAAGCTACAAGAATATGTAATGAAAAATAGGGAGTTAAAAATTTCAAAATAACCTTGATCTGACTTTAACGACACCATTCAAAAAAATCAATCATGTTGTGTCTTTTTATGTTTTCCTCCAAAATTGGAGGACAAAACAACTTTTGTTTGAATTTTTCAGTATCATAGTTTACAAGAGATCTTAATGCATTATTTAGAATGAGATACCCTATATGTATATGATAGAACTATATACATATATTGTTTTATTATTAATATTAATAATCATAATAATCATAATTGTAATAACATTCAGATTATATAGTGATATGTAAATACTAAATATTTTTCTGTCAATTTATCCTAGTACCTTAATTAAGGATCGACAGGAATGACAAGCCTAGAAATCCTATAAGTAGAAATCGGCCAATGCCAACTCCGATTCGTGATTGGCTCTGCCATGTTATTGTGAAACTGAATATGAGAGTAAGAGAAGCGAACATGAGAGTAAGAGAAGTGACACCGACTGCTGACAAGATTCTCATTTATGATATTATAACTTAATGTACAACAGTTAAATGCATATTGCTCTTTCATTCTGAGAAGTGAGATTCAATTAAGTTTTTATCTACAATCTGTATAAGCTCGAGACCGTGTGTTTTATTAAATCTTCTTAACTCACAAGTGAGATTATAAACTGTGATCCAAGTTAACAAAATGTCTGCAATCTTCTATAGCAGACTGTCAGCAGATTCAAACAGAAAATGACGGCAGTCTACTGTCGTCTACTGCGTTGCATTACGCTTGTGTTCTGTTAAAATTGCCTGTCGATATAATGTAAAGACAAATTAGCAGAAACTGAGCAGATCTTACTGATATTATTTGATGCTTGCAGATTTTGTTATGTTTTTTCTAACAGTCTGTCAACAGTATTATGTACATCTAATTTTGTTGTTATTTTGTTGGCATAGTATGTAGCAGACATTTAAAAAATCTGCTTTCTATAGTTTAATTATCTGGATTATTAAGCAATAACTTATCATCAAAATAAGCAAGTAGTAATTATTTGAGTATAAAATACTCAGGTCACTTCATACACAGACACACAGACCAGTATCACTTGTGTGTAAATGAAACTTTTGTGTTCAAATTTCATTTTGCACATTTTTATCAATTTTATCCATTTTATTACACCCAGCAAACGAAAACGGATTGGATTAGATAAATCCATATAAATCAAGTTTTCAAATTCGCGATATTCGCGAAAAAGATATTGAATTTTGTAGAAACTGAATACACTGCATCTGTTTCTATATGTCTAGATAAATATAGATAACAATGTAAACTTTAGTGGATTTATATTCAGAAATAAAATGCTAGTCTGTGATTCCAAAAAATATAATCGCCAATGAAGATATGTTATGACAATGTATTTTTAATGCTTTGTGACATCATTCGCAATTGTTCTGGGATCTTTGAAAAAGTGTAACAGTCCATGATACGACGTACCTAAACGTGTATTGAATCAAATGAGACATTTCGAACATTTGTTATAATTAAAATTGAAAAAAGTAATAATATAAACTAAGACACAAATAATTAAAAAATTCTAATAAAAAGTTATGAGTTGCAATAGGATGATATTTGTTAACAATTAAAATTCATCGAAATCAAATACATATAGAATATAAATGTTTCGATCCTTATCAGGTCATTTTTAGAGAGAAGAGAGTGTCATACAAAACTCATTCGCAATTAAACAATTCTACAAGTCTTTCAATCTTCACAGTATCCAAATTATTTCACTTTTTCCAATCACTCTAGATGATATATCTTAAAAATAAAAAGATACTTCATTGCAACTATATATATATCAATAAGTTGTCGTTCTATTGCAAGTTGATAAAACGTTAGTTATTCCAAACTCATATATGAACTAGAAGTCCGAAGTATTCCAATTGCAATAAAGTTCACAATTTGCATCACAATTTGAAAAACTGTTCATTACCACTAGAAGGAGAGCGTTATGTTTAAAAAATTCAAACATTAATAAGAATACAGGACAAATACCAGTGTATGTTAAGAAAGTAAAAAGAAAGGGAAAGAACATGAAAATTGAAAATATTATTATATAATAAATGTTACTCTTTTCCTCTATTAATAAGTATTTTAAGCTGTATCTCAGTAAGTTTGCAATGTATGTAACAGTTTGCGAATATGTTTATATAAACTTTTTTTCAGCTGAATGAAGTTTGGAACATTTTGGGAACGACTTTTTAAAAATGGTTTGACCCATTTCTCCTTTTGTGCAAAGATACTTCTGCATGCCAGACAAATAAAAAAACCCCAATCAAATACATGCGTCGTAAGGCACCTTTAAGTGCGAAAAACTATCCCTGGAAAATTTAAAAAAATTCTTATCTAGCATGCCTTCCGACGCATGTATTCAATCGAGGTGGTTTTTATTTGTTAACTGGCATGCAAGGTATATCCCTGTGCAAAAGGAGAAATAAATCTAATAGGGTCATTAAGAATTATTTCCGATTCATTTTAATTTTGACTTTATCGTGACTTGTTATTCTGCTTTGATATTGGAAATTAGCTTAATTCAATGAGAAACATATTAATAAATGGACTAAGAAAAAGTATCTAATCATATAGATATGTTTTGAGATTACACGACACAGAGTTATTACTCGAAGAAATCTTAATTAAATTGGTAGAAATGAACGTTTTGCCGAAATGCCAGCGGCACACGATGCTTGTTTTCTTGCTAGATTGTTAGCTGGATTAAATTCTTGCCGTATTGGCTGCGATACTGACATTGTCAACACCAATATGATAGCAAGATGCTAATTCAGCAAGAAAAGCATTATATGCCGCCGGCTTAACGCTCCAATAAGCGTCTTTACAGATTCCAAATAATTAATACTAGAAAATTTTATGTCGTCGATTTTGTTGATGCGTCGCAGAGGACCTGAAATTGGACGTTTATTAACCATACTCGTTTGTAACCATGAATTTTTTTAATTGTAAAATCTCCCAGCTGGATTTATGTTAATGGTTAATATGGCATAGCGCGTAAAACATTTTGTGATCCATGCATTTACAGTTTCCCCCGAGAGACGCACCTATTTACCGCTCTAATTAAGCGCCGATAAAACGATGAATTGATATGTGCATTACATAGTCATGCGCATAGTCCAATGGTCTGTTTTCTATTCCTGCACTAGACTACGCTAAAACTTTCTTTTTTGCTTTCGATAAACATATACCTTTCTCATTTTAAGTTCCAAAAGTGTATACTAGTTTAAGCAGATCTCAAATCGAAATTGATAAAATATCGTATTATATCGGTCCAAAATATGGAATATAGTTATAATAGATAGATCTATAAATATAATTGAATGAAACTCAAGAAATACACACGAGAGAGCAATAATAATGTACGAACGACTCCAGCAATTTGTTCACGAATGATGATCCAATTTTTTTATTCATTCCATTCAAAAGTGTCGAATAGCAAATTTATTTATCTGTCAAGCAAGAGTGACAAAATCGATAAGTATGTTTCATTTCAAGATAGAATTAAAAAAGTTATGAAGGATTAGAGCTTGGTAGACTGATTAGCACGATTTATTACTGTATAAGCCGATTTCACCGATAGTAATTTAACTTAACTGTAGTTTATGTTTCCTGATCTCTCTTCAGATCTATTTTTAATAAAAGATTAAAAAAAGAACGAATGCAAAAAAATACCGATTATTTGAAATTATATGAGGAGAAAATCTCTCCTCACCTAGTATAAATAAAAATCGTATAAAAATGTTATATCTTTTGAATTCCGCGTGCATCCGGTTTTGTCGCGCGCGTGCATTTGTCGTTTCTCTGGAAAGAATGTATCTCTCATAAGTATCGGGAAAAAGGTAAAACACTGGACAGGGAATATCTCTTGGATATGACAGATAAATAATACAAGATGATAGAAAAAAGAATCATGCACGCATGGCAATTGTCTCTCTTCGTAGAGTCATGAATCTCCATACATTAAATAAACATTTCGTTGATGTCAAAGATGGTTCCGATCAAAGATGCTCATAACTTTACGGGATGATTCGTTAACTATGCTCCCGAACACAGATGACAAGATATGTGTGAACCTTTGATCTTTTCACAAATTATCATCGTTGGATAAATATATTTTAATAAAAAATTGATAATTAAAATACAAGAAAACTCAATATTTTTTAAAATTTAATATACATAGAGAAAATTTTTTCTTAGAGTTTATTGAAAATATGATAGTCGTAGGATAACATTTGTATTTCAAAGAATTTTAATGTAAATTTCTCTCATTCATTAATATAACTACAATAAAGTATAAAATAAGTTTGAATAAAATAAGTTTTAATTTTACTGAAGTGAATGGTAAAAATCGTTAAAATATTACATCGTATCACAACCAAACCATATTTTCAGAATAAATTTAAAAGAAAATTCTTTCCGTGTATTTGTCGGATATGTTTGTTGAGCGTACATTAGTCGATCGACATCCCAACAAAAACCATTTATTCAGTGACACAAACAGGCGTGACAACTTCTCTTTTGCGAAAAATAGTATGCCTCACAAATTGACCGGTTACACAACTTGATCGTGCTCTTTCCGTTTCTTTCCCTCTCTCTTCATTGACATAATTATCGTCTCGCTTAGAGAAATACGTCTAGCGCAAGCACAAAATTTCCATCTTTGGACCAAAATGATCCGGCGATTATAGAGAAGAATGCCTAGGCATTGTGCATCAACATCACACTTGCGCAAGGCATATCTGTTCCGTATAATCAAACATCTAAATTGCAAGATGGTTCTAATTGCTAACTAAACCGTGATTACATATTCCGTGTCTGCTCGACAAAGTCGCAGGACACGTAATTTCGAAAGCAAGTCAAGGATGAGCCAGTCAAAGAGTTTCGAAATTAAACTGACCGACTGCTGTGTCAAATTACTCGGCAGCAATTTTGATTTAACAGCAATGTGGACTAAATTAAATTATCCGTTGTCGCAAATGTCGAATTCGACTCTGGAGGTGGACAATCATGTAACTTTTTCCCTAGAGCGAAAACATAAAAAGTAAAACTGTTTTGTGTGTATGTATTTGTATATAAAACCAAATTCATATTTCCATATTTGTTATACTTATTATAAGACGCTCTTGAAAGAGACCGATCTTAGGAACACTATGAAATTTAGGAACACACTATGAAATTAGCCTGGCTTATATTCTGAAAATGTTTTGAAAATATGCAATAAACGTTTATTTGAAATATCCGTAATAAGAATATTACAAATATATTTTAATAAGAATATTTTAATAAGAATATTACAAATGTAATGTAATAAAAATATTACAAAGCTATTCTAAATAGGTATATTAAATGTAAGTATATACATTTAGTGTGCAAGAAATAAGCGACAACACAAGAAAAATATCAGGATGCTCCAGGATTTGAACCGAGACTTGGTCTCCTCCATATTAATAGACTTCCGTCCTGCCACACAGCTCTGATAACTTCCCTATTGCCTTTTTCTTTTAAATTTTTTACAAGTATAAGTAGCAAAGTTTAGTTATTATTATATATTGTGCATATTTGAGGATATTCAATAAATAATATTCTATTAAGACTTTATATGATTATTCTGAGTCTATATTAGATCATCTAGCTTATATATGATCATCGTACATTCCGTAGAATATCTGTATAATATCATATTTTGTTACGAGGGTAATAAGTTCTTAGAAAATCTGTCAAAGGGCACTCTCAGTGTCATATCACATTACTTTTTGACAAATAACACCTCTCAACTGACTACTCAATATCAAATTTTGAGCGGAATTCATCGCGTGGTTTCATTTCTGTAGACAATTAAAGCGAACAATCTTTGTATTTTTTGCAAAATGGAAAAAAACGAGTTTCGTGCAGTGATCAAACATCTATGAAGGATATAATGCCGAAAGAAATCAAAGCCGAGTTGGATAATGTTCATAGCACATCTGCACCAGCGTTTACGATTGTATTTTTTGCAAAATAGAAAAAAACGAGTTTCGTGCAGTGATCAAACATCTATGAAGGATATAATGCCGAAAGAAATCAAAGCCGAGTTGGATAATGTTCATAGCACATCTGCACCAGCATTTACGATTGTATACAATTGAGTGAATGAATTTAAACGTAGTTTAATCCACTTGTGATGCACCTTGTTCGAGATGTCCAATTGAGGCTGCTACGCCAGAAACCATCGATAAAGTCCACGATATTGTTTTGATTGATCAACGAGTAAAAGTGCGCAAGCTTGTTGAGGCTACAGGCATATCACATAGTACAGTGATTTCAATTTTGCACGAACAATTGGGTATGAAAAAGCTATCAGCAAGATAGATGCCGCGTTTGCTCACCATAAGCACGGGTTCACACGTTCCCGGCACCGATGGCCAAATTCAACGAACCGCTACGAATTGCTTTCTCATCCAGCATATTCGCCAGATTTAGTCCTCTGCGACTATTTCCTGTTTCTAAACCTGAAGAAATGGTTCGGAGGAAAGAGATTCCCCACTAGAGAGCAGCTCATCGCTGAAACAGAGGCTTATTTTGAAGGGTTGGACAAATTATATTATTCGGCTTGAAAAAGTTGGATCAATGGTTTGGAGACGTTTTAATCCAGATGAATTTCTGTGTCAATTCATTACTGTGGACGAAACATGGATCCATTACTTCACATCCGAGACGAAGAAACAGTCAAAACAATAGACTTCACCGAGTGAATCAGCTCCGAAGAAGGCGAAGACCATAAAATCGGCCGGAAAAATGATAGTCAATTTTTTGGAATGCACGCGATATAATTTATATCGACTTTCCGTCGAAGCAAACGATAAATGGCGATAATTAGACAGTCTTATTGGATCGTTTCAACAACATTTTAAAGAAAAAATGTCCCCATTTGGCGAAGAAGAAAGTGCTCTTTCATCAAGACAATGCACGGCATTCACACGTGCCCGGCCAAATTCAACGAATTCCGCTACGGATTGCTTCCCCATCCAGCATTTCGCCAAATTTAGCCCCCTGCGACTGTTTCCAAACCTGAAGAAATGGTTTGGAGAAAAGAGATTCATCATCAGAGAGGAACTCATTGCTGAAACAGAGACTATTTTGAAGAGTTGGATAAATCATTATTCGAACGGCTTGAAAAAGTTGGAGAATCGTTGGATCAAGTGTCGACTTTCATCGAGCTGAAAGGTGACTATGTTGAGAAATAAAAATGAATCGATCAAAAAAAATGTGTTTTATATGTTTTTCTAAAAACTTATTGATTTGCCTTCATAGATTATAAACATCTATGGAAAAAGCAATGAACAATCTTCAAATAAAAAGTGTAAAGCTTTGTGTCCATAATGTTAGAAATCAGTTCAAGACTTCGGATAAAGAAAGAATTGACCCATCGTATTGGTCATGTGACAAAAATTGTTTAAATGTGATTTATTAATTCTTTCTCTCGAAATTTCGGACTGATTTCTAGCATCATGGACATAAAGCTTAAAGCCCCTGTTTTATTTGTTTTTCTCATACGACAAATTTTTCAAGCCTATCCAACTAACAAAACAACGTCGAAATGATATGAAAAAGACATGATTTTAATGACAATGACGTCACGTGATTTAAGTGGGACATAATTATGACGTGATTTTAAATATTAAAATGGTACATTATTAGCATTATGTCAAAAAGACGTATCACTAACCTCTATATATATGGACATAACTTGTATTCCCAAATTTTTACATGAAATAGTAGAAACGTTTTTATGAGATTTTATACAATTTCTTATAATATTCATTCATTTTTTTATTATTCTTTCTCAATATAAAATATATATAGAACTAATTTGATATATAGAATTGTTTTTCTAGATAAACTTTAAGATGAGCCTCTGCATTTCCGATTTTGATGAAATTAGGCTCGATTATTCGAAGCGTCTAACATGCATCAAACGATGTTGTATATCAGGGCTACATTCCAAAATGTCCTCTCCGAGGAAAATTTTACTCGATATAATTATAATATACATTACGTATAATATATATACTACACAGTAAAAAATTTTGTTAACATATTTCATATGTTCCAAACAGTCCACTCAGATTTTTGTTAATTTAATACAAGATAAATATATTAGAAAGTAACACAAATATTGTGTAAAAAATTAACATAAAAAATATAATATTTTGATACAATTTAAAAACAAATTTTATATAAATTTTTTAATAAAATTTTATATAAATTTAAAAACATATTTTATTTTATTTTAAATTGACACATTAATAATGTTAAATTTAACTAAAATTAGATGCCATTTTTACATTTTTAGTTTAAGCGATGCCTCTGTGATATTTAACATATGCAATATATAAATTTATCAGATGTTACTGTTATAAACAGGAAATAACACAAAATATCTGTATCTTTTTACATATAAAATATGTAAAAAACTACTTGTACAAAACATATTTCTTCAGTAAAATTAACATTTATAATACCCAACAAACATAAATATATAACAATTATAAATATATAACAATTATTTCCATATAACGAAATATAACAGATAATACAACGTGTGCATAACATTCTACGTCCACATTAGTTGTAATTTATCACGAATTATTGCAGTTATATAATGTAAATATAACATATAACTTGAAAATGTTATATAATAGTCATACAACAGTAATATAATTTGCTGCGTTATTATTATAAAACTAGAATGTGATTATTAAGTTGTTATATATAATCCTAGCTTAATTTAATGCTTTCTACACATATATTCCGAGAAAAGATCTTGGAATTAATTTTAAAGCGAGAACAAACAGTTCTTTTGTTTAGAATTAATTCAAAGACTTTGGGATTAGTACGTGCAAAATATATTTCCTAAAAATTATTTTTGCGTGGATATAAAAAACATATGTAATAATTGATTTTAATTCATTTATTTATAAACTTTACATAAATACATATATATTTATAAATATTATTTATAAATATTATATTAGTAATATTATACTAGTATTATACTAGTATGTAATAATAATTATTAATTACTAATTAATTATTAATAATTAGTAATAATAATATTACTATTAGTATATATACTGAGTATTCGAAATATTTAATCGTAATATTCATACATTATACTTTTATAATTATTGAGTTTAACTTTTTCAATTTCGATGTTGATAAAATTAGGTTCATTCGACGCGTTTTTGCATGAAATGAAAACTCTGTTCCGCAAACCGAGGTACTAATTGTTGAAGTTGATCTGATGAAGATATTCAGGTGAGGAAATCTGTCACATTGATCTGAGACATTGAGGGTTGTACAAATTTTCTCAGACTCTGTTTTAAATACAAATTTTCTACTTAAAAAAATTTTGTTTTAAAAACACAAATTCTCTGCTTTAAAGTACAAATTATTTTTTATATAATTTTTTATTTACAGTAGAGGATTTATTTTTAAAGCAGAGAATTTGTTTTTAAAGCAGACAAATACCCCTAATCAAAACAAATTCTCAACTATAAAAACAAAAATTATATAAGAAATAATTGTATATTCTTGATAGCAAAATATTAGCTAATTTGGGGCCAAATTGGCAGCAAACTCGATTAGATTTTGATTACGAAATTATAACCATCTGTGTCCGCCTTTAGTTCAGATTCTGCTCTCAATTTGCTCTCAATCTGCCGTCAGATTATGCAAGACTTTGTTCATTTTCTGCCACCAATTTGCTGGCAAAGCATATCTAGTAGGCTTTGTCATATTTCTGACAGCAATTTGCTGACAATATCAGATAATACAGACTCTGCACAATTTATTGTCTTTCTGTAATCAAAAATTGGTAGCAAGCCTTGCTCAAAATCTGTTTCCGCAGGCTTTGCCAGGGTTAAAAACTTAAAATAACAGGACTCTTAATGTTTAAAATACGACATGATATAAAACACTAATAAAAGTCAGAAAACATAAAAAAATCTCCATTATTCGTTTAACATAAATATAATTGAAAATAGATATAATAAACAAGAATTGTAGAAAATAGGAAAATTAAAATGCTACAAAATACAATACATACGTGTATTTCGACCTTATATTTAGGCCCTCTCCAGATGTACAAAAAATTCCGCAGGAAAAATTATTCAAAGATTACGAAAGTGACTGTTTCGTTATATAATTAGAGTGTTAAGACAGAGAAACGAAAAATTGTTTGTCAAGTGATTGCAAAAATTTTTCGTTGTCTAGTGAGAAAATAAAGAATATAAAAACATTATATATATATATATATATATATATATATATATATACTAGGTATAAACTTAAATCCGCTGTTTGCTCATAGGTGGCATTAGTGAGCGTACAAAGCTACTCTGGGCACACAACACACTTTTTTTTATGTGTTTGACATCAACATTAACCAGTGCACATCAGCAATTTCATACAACAACATACATTTTTTTCTTTCGTAATCATGTCTAATTTTTTGCTAAAAAAAAGCATATGCGGGAAGCTTTGCTTTTCTGTTTGAAGAAATCGGCTGCCGAATCGCATCGAATGCTTGTGGAGGCCTATGGCGACAATGCTTTATCGGAAACAACGTGCAGAGATTTCGCCGGTTCAATGACGATAATTTTGACCTGAGTGACAAGAAGCGTGAAAATCGGCCCAGGAAGGTTGAGGACTGTCAATTGCTTTTTTGGACAAGGACGATACCCAATCGCAAAAATGCTTGCCGAGCAATTGGATGTTTCTCAAGCAGCCATTTCCATGCGGCTACATGCCATGGGGAAGATTCAAAAGATCGAAAAATGGGCGCATGAACTGAACGATAGGCAGATGGAGCGATGCCAAAATACATGCCAAATTCTGTTTGCCAGAAATCAAAAAAGAAAGTCCCGTTCCTGCATCGGATTATGATAGGCGATGAAAAGTGATATATTTTCAGAATCCTAAACGCAAGAAATCTTGGGTTGATCCCGCCCAACCATCAACATCTTCCTCAAGACCAAATCGTTTCGGACGGAAGAAACTGTGCGTTTGGTGGGATCAGGAGGGTGTCATCTACTACGAGCTGTTAAACCCTGAAACTGTTAAACTGTTAATTAAATGATAGCTCACCGCTATCACCAACAACTAATCAAATTGCACCGTGCTCTGCGTGAAAAAAGGCCGCATTATCGGAAAAGACATGACAAGCTGATTTTCCTCCACGACAACGCACCATCGCACACGTCAACAATGGTCCAAAACTACTTGGAG